>VOFD01002750.1_pt1 | contig 37524 bp, 41 predicted proteins | sample 5384101 | NCBI WGS metagenome assembly VOFD01 (sample SAMN12384723, study PRJNA508395) | human gut metagenome | isolation source: healthy gut C | host: Homo sapiens
AATTTCGACATTGCCATTTTCCATTGTCGATTGCAAAACAAAAGAGGGAAGGAATCAGCACCGCGCTTGTTTGACTTGACTTCCTTGCAAGTCGAATGCAATAAGAAATATGGATTTTCTGCCGATGAGACATTGCGGCTCATACAATCGCTGTATGAAAAGAAATTCACAACTTATCCACGTGTCGACACCACTTACCTGAGCGACGACATGTACCCGAAAATCCCTGCCATTTTAGAAGCTCTCCGCCCGTATGCATCTTTGACTGCGACTTTGCTTGATAAAAAAAATTCCAAAGTCAAAGAAAATATTCGACAATGCAAAAGTGACTGACCACCATGCGATTATTCCTACTAATGTGCCCCCTGCATCATACCTTTCGATAGAAGAAAAAAAAGTGTATGACATGGTTGCTCGCCGATTCATCGCTGCATTCTATCCGGATTGCGAATTCGACCAAACAACCGTAATGGGGAAATCGGGCAATTGCGAATTTAAAGCCGTCGGGAAACACATTGTCGCAGAAGGATGGAGAGAAGTGTACAAATCGAACAAAACGCAACAAAACGAAAAAAACGACGAATCGGAAGCCGACGATTGCATTCTTCCCGATTTCAAGGAAGGGGAGAGCGGACCGCATTCTCCCTCTGTTGTCAAAAAAAAACGACACAACCGCCAAAACCATACACAGAAGGCACGCTGTTAAGAGCGATGGAAACAGCCGGACGATTTGTCGACGACGAGAATTTGCGCGAAGCCTTAAAAGAAAAACGGAATAGGGCGGCCCTCCACGCGTGCGGCAATCATTGAAACATTGTTCAAACGCAAATACATCCAGAAAGAGCGAAAAAGCCTGAAAGCCACCGCTGCCGGAATTGCCTTGATCGACACAATCAAAATCGACTTGCTCAAATCGGCAAAATTGACAGGAATTTGGGAAAACAAGCTTCGAAAAATCGAACGCAAAGAATACGAAGCAGCGCAGTTTATCAACGAATTGAAAGAATTGATAGGGCAAATTGTGATCGACGTGTTAAGCGACAACAGCGGGTATAAAATCACGACAGAAACGTCGCCTGCAACTGCCGACAAAACAGCCCCCAAAAAAAAAAACGTCAATAAAGGACATAGCGCAAATCCCATGCCCGATTTGCTACAAAGGACACATCATCAAAGGAAAAACGGCTTATGGTTGTAGCAATTACAGCGCCGGATGCACGTTTCGCCTTCCATTTGCGGAAGCATCCGACTCTTTGACGCCAACACGCCTCTATAAACTAATCCAAAAGAAATATCCAAATCGAGATGCCAAACAATAACAAAAGAGAATTGCTCCCAATAGTCGACAAATCCGGAAACGTCATCGGCTCTGCGACAAGGGCGGAATGCCATTCTGCAAGCGGCGAACGTCCTTTGCATCCGGTTGTGCATTTGCACGTTTTCAACGCATTAGGGGAATTATTCCTGCAACATCGGGCTGAAACAAAAGATGTGCAACCCGGACGATGGGATACTTCGGTAGGCGGACATGTTGATTTCGGAGAATCGATTCACGATGCGTTAAAAAGGGAAGCAAGCGAAGAATTGGGACTTGTCGATATCAATTTCGAATGGCTCTATACCTACTTGTTTGAAAGTGCGATTGAGCGAGAATTGGTTCATACATTTCGCTGCGTTGTAGATCCGTCGGCAATCAAAACCGACCCTGCAGAAATATCAGAAGGTCGGTTTTTCTCGCCCCTCGAAATTTCCACTCGCCTAAAAACCGGTTTCTTTACGCCTAATTTCGAACTCGAATTTGAGAAATTGCAGAATTTGAAAAAATAAATTCGCTTCATTTGGAAAAATTGACAACTTTGCCTTATCTTTGATTAACGCATTAAGCAATGGTCATGACCGGTGAACAAATACAATATGCAGTTATTGCCATCGTCTTCATAGCGATGGTCATAATTGTTGTTCGCAACTTAAAAAAAGTAAAAAAGAACGCAGGTTGTTCTTCATGCCCATATAGCTGTGGATGCTTGAAATACAACGAATTAAATAACAAAAATAAAATAAAAAATGGCAAACCTAAAAAGACCTAAATTGGCAGCAATGCTGTTCGCAGCCGCATTGTGCATCATGCCGGCAAATGGAGAAACAATAAAGTACTACAACAACGAAAATCCGGATGACATTTTAAACGAATCTCAATTCGAAATCGACAGTTTTTGGGAAAGGGCAACGCTTACGCTATTTCAAAATTGGTATGACGGACCGCATCACTATGAAAATGTTGTCATTCCGGAAACATTTGAATACGGGGGCACGACATACACCATTACAGCAATTGGCGCAAACGCTTTTTTCAGCGAATATGGCGACTATCCTGATGGTGACATTCTAACACTGACAATTCCGGAAACAGTGACGACAATAGGCGATCATGCTTTTGCTCAGATGAAAACATTGAAGTCATCCGATTGCCGCAAGCTTTGAAAGAAATTGCACCTGATACTTTCTTAGGCTGCATATCATTGGAAGAAATAAACTTCCCTGAAGGATTGGAAACACTGAATGAATATGCATGCTGCAATTGCACGTCTTTGAAAAGCATATCTTTTGGAAGCAAAATAAAAAATATCAGCTATCAAGTATTTGACGGTACATGCCTTCAAAGCATATCAATTGATGCGACAACTCCACCGGAAATTGAATCAGGCACATTAAATTCACCGAATATAACAAGTACCGGATTAATCAAAGTACATATTCCGGCCGGCACCAAAGCTTTATACGAAGAAGCATGGAAAACAGAATTGGATGCCATCGAATTTATTGAATCCGAGGGCATTCCATCCGGAGTTGCCACGGATTCAGCAAAGACATTGCAAATCCGCTCGAATAGTGGCGAATTAATCGCAACCGCTGCCACAGATAGCGAAATTGCCATATATTCCATTTCCGGAGTAAAAATAGCCACAGGGAAGGGGAGTGTTGTTTCTGCGCCAATGGGCGTCTACATCATCTGCTCCGAAAACAACGTAACCAAATACATGCACCGATAACAACCAATATTTATACGACAAAGGGCACGTCATAAAAAAGATGTGTCCTTTTTTGTCCATCAATTTCTTAACAGAACAACCATATTTATCGTTTCCCATTTACAGAGGCATGTTACCCATATCCCATTCAAAATATAATCATAAATTATGAATACTTTTACTTGAAAAAGCATTACTCATAGCTACAAAAGCTCATGCAGGGCAAACAGACAAAGCTGGTGTGCCTTACGTCTTCCATCCAATACGAGTATCGTGTAAATGCGTTACCAACGAAGAAAAGATAGTTGCATTACTTCATGACACCATAGAAGATACAGTCATTACAACTGATTTTTTATTGTCAGAAGGATTCCCCCACAAAATAGTCGATGCAATCCTATCTGTTACTCGAAATGAAAAAGAGAGTTACAGTGACTTTATCAAACGATGCGGACAAAACACAATTGGCAAGCAAGTCAAAATACACGACTTAGAAGACAATATGGATATTTCTCGACTGCCGCAAGTCACAGAAAAGGACTTGGCAAGATTGAACAAATATATCGAGGCATACAAATATCTTAAAGAATAACCTCTTCACACCGCACTTATCTCGAGCGACTAAACATCTATGTATCGTAGCGAGGTTCGCAAAATCAACAATTTACCGTAAACATTCATGTGTAAGGTATTGCAATTATATTAAAAGACAGCGATAAATAGTCTCAAAATTATTTCCAAATCAGAAAAACAACAATCAATACAATCAATTAAGTATCAATTACTTAACCCTACCACAACAGCAATAGGGAAGTGCCATCCTCAAATGGCATCTAAATGCTCTTTATTCCGATTATTTTTATCAAAACGAACAAATCGAAAGTGATCGAAAAGCAAGATTTCATTAAAATTTAACGAGTTGATATACAATACATACTCATTACCATATTTGCATATCGCTGCATAATGAATGTCGTATCGTTGCACATTGAAAATATACAAATGTATATTAGAAAAATAGAATAGTATCCACAGCATGTTAGAATACCTTACCAGTATACAGTTAATATCATGCAACTACCACACACCAAAATATCATATATCATAGAAAATATATAACAGAACATTTCGCAATTCTTGCTCACGAGATACCACAAAAGATAATATTACAGTATCTCTCAATTGCAACAATATCAGAATATCATAGAACTGTATATCAGATTATTACATAAAATCCTATTTAACATAATGCCAGTTATGTTACTTTTTTAAAAAGCTAAGGAGAGGCGTGTATTCTTTCCAAAAATAGCGTCGCCTTTCCCCGTCTCTTTTTGAATCTCATCATTTATTTCATCAAGCGATTCCAATTTTCCAATCTTTGAATATTTCTATGGATTCCTAATTTAAGTTGACCGTCAGATTGTGATATTCCTGATAAGAGTTGTTTCAATAAATAAAAAACCTATTTAGTGTTGCCTCGATTCATTTCAAGTATTTCAGAATTCTTGCGCAGCATCTTTTTAGCTTCGAATTCGCTTAATATTCTTCAACCACACACGTCCTTGTCCAATTCGGTTTATGCCAATGGGTTGCCATTCTTTCCGCACACATCATTATCAATACGATAAACTCGACACTTTTTTCCTAGTTAAACCGTCAATGCTTGCAAGATACTGATAAAGGTAGCCATAGGAACTGAGAGTTGACGGTTTTACGAACAACAATTTCAAGTCTGCTATAGATCCTCTTGTGTTTGTTTGCGCCCAAATAAGCGCACAAACCAATATGCTTAATATGGTAAATTGTCGACTAAATACTCGGAAGTGAGTGATGTTTATTTTTTCAAACAATATTCAGCAAAACTGTTGTCTGAGAAAAATACGACAATCTTTGTGATTTCTTTTGACGATTGTTGAAAGGGCTTGACAATTGAATATTCCGATTGATTATCCGTTTGCAAATAACGCATTCTCAAGCGATGTCGTAGACTTGTTTTCTGTCGAATAATTCCCTTCGCCAAATACAAGCCATTGCATTGACAAATCAGGAAACGCATTGTGGATAGCTATCAATATCTCATGTCCTATCTTTTTATTACGCCCGCTCAACATTTGGCTAACCGTAGGACGCGGAATATTGCAACGATCTGCAAATTGCGACCTGCTAATTCCTTTGCGCTCTAAGTATTCCGCCAAACGTTCCACCAATTCGCATTTTTCATCACCCATAGCTTCAATTTTTTATTTACAAAGATAAACAAATCTGTTCACAAAACAAAATTTACAAAATTCATATAGTTTACATTACACAATTCACAGTTGTAAACACAACCAACGAGCGACTGATATCAAATTTAAATCTCTTGTTTTAGTGTATGCACACTATTATTTATCATTTAGCATATTACATATATAAATCTATATATTTATAAATTTGTCCGCTAAAACTTATCAATCTATACTTAAAAAAAACCATGCCTGCAACGCCGGCAAACAGGCGTTGCGAATGTCCTTTTTGAGCAGCCAAGCCCCGTCAGTCGAAAAGAGACAATTCCGGAGGCTGTTCTTTTGCCTCTTCGAGGATTTTGGCCCAATCCTTTTCCGGGTTCTCAAAAAAGGTGTAGCAGTTCACGTAATACATCAGCATAATCCTGACCAGCGTGGCCAGCCCCGAGAAACTCCACGGGCGCTTGATGCGTTTTTGCAACACCATGAGCAGCAGGTTGGCGATAAGCGTCACCCATACCTGTATCTTTATGGCATTGGCGCTTTCCCCATAGAAATACCTCAGCGGGAAGTTTTGTTTCAACTGCTTGAACAGCAGTTCTATTTCCCACCTCTTGCGGTATATGGCGATTATTTCCGCCGCATCCATCTCCATGTCGTTCGTCAGCAGCGAGACAAGCCTTGGTTTCTTCCGTTGACGTCGGGATACGTGATTATTCTCGCCTTGTGCCGTATCTCGTCTCCCCCTTTGGCGCGCTTGGTGAATACGGCATGCCGCACCCTGGCCTCCATAAGGCCTTCCGGAAGCATGATCATCGTGTCCGAAACAGTTTCATGGACAAGGTTCTTCTTCATTCTCGTGACATAAACGACGCCCTGCCGTGTCAGCTCTTCAAACTTCGAGTAGTCGACATACGCCCTGTCCATCGCGATGATATCGCCATCGGCATAACTGGAGGGCTTGAGCATGAAGCCGTCGTTGGTCGCGGCGGAGGTGAAACGGATGTCTGACGGGACTCCCTCGTTGGCATGGATGTTCATGTGGACTTTCAGCCCGCCTTTCTTCTTCCCCGACTTCGGATGCCGCCCCACGCCCTTGAATATGAGATTGGAGAACAGCGTTATCGTGGTGGAGTCGATGATTTGCAGGCGTTTGAGCCATGCCGGCGCCTGCCTTCCGCGGCTGTCCGAGGAAAGCTCGCCCTTGTACCTGTCGTACAAACTGCGGTAGGCGAGCTCGAACACCCGCTCCGGCCTGCGGGCGTTGGCATCGGACAGGGTGCTGCGGCGGGGCATCATCCTTATGCCCAAATGCGACAGCTTGCGGGCTTCGGGAGCCATGGTGTCGCAGATTTCCCGCAAAGAGTCGAAACGCCTGATGACGGCATAAAGCATCACGACCAGATGCTGCCAAGCATCGAAGTGCTTCACGTAGCGTTCGCCACCGCTTTCGCGGCTGAACTCGAGAATTTCAGGCTTGGACATCAAGTTTATCAGCTGTCCGAACATCGGCTGTCCGAGAAAATGTGTACTTTTGCTCATCGTTACAGTGTTTTGTGGTAGAAACAAAAGTAACAAAAAGGGCTGGATTCTTCGCATGGAATCCAGCCCTAATTTTGCATCGCTAAAAATGTTTAGCGGACAGCAATGCGCCATCGCCTTGTGAAGTTGCGGCCCGCAATCGCAGCGATAGGAGCCGAAAATGTCGCCCGTGGCACACGAGGCATGCACGCGCACCAGAATCGACTCGCCCTGCTCCCATGTGCCTTTCACCAATGCCACATGTTCCAACCCATTCGACTTCTGGCGGAAGGGAATCAAACGGAAATGCCCGTACTGTGTCGGCATGTCGACTTCTTCTCCACGCTCCACAATCGACTCTTCCCGAAGCCGGTAGGCAATCAAGTCGTTTATCGAAATCAGCTTCAATCCGAATTCATCGGCCATTTTCCGCAATTCCGGCAAACGCGCCATCGTGCCGTCGTCGTTCATGATTTCCATCAACGCGCCGGCCGGATAGAGGCCTGCAAGCCGCGCCAAATCGACAGTGGCTTCCGTGTGCCCCGAACGGCGCAACACGCCTTTGTCCTGCGCGTAAAGCGGATTGACATGGCCGGGGCGTCCGAAATCGGCAGGTTTCGCGGCAGGGTCGGCAAGGGCGCGAATCGTGGCAGCTCTGTCGGCAGCCGAAACGCCGGTGGTGCATCCCTCCAGCTTGTCGACCGTCACCGTGAACGGTGTGCCCAGCATCGAAGTATTGTCTGTCACTTGCACGTCCAAATCCAATTCGCGGCAACGCGACAGCGTGATAGGCACGCACAACACGCCACGGGCATGCTTCAACATGAAATTCACCTTTTCGGGCGTAATCTTTTCCGCAGCGATAATCAAATCGCCTTCGTTTTCCCTGTCCTCGTCGTCGACCACGATCACGAATTTTCCTTCACGAAAATCGGCTATCGCGTCTTCAATCCTATCTAATTTTATTTCGCTCATATCTGTTTGTTATATAATTCCGTTAATTCCTCGCACACGTGGCGCACCGTTTCGACATCCCTGCGCAATTGCTTGCGTTGCCGCAATCCAATCAAATAGCCGGTTATCCCTATCGGGAACACAGCCATGCAAACAAACGAAAGCGCGGCATTGCCTTTTACCGGCTGATAGAAATAGAGCGACCGCAAAACGGGGAAGTCCATCAGCTTGTTGACAATCAATTGCTCACGCGTATTGTTCAGACACTCCACTGTCGCTTCCAAATCGGCCGACAAGCGTTTCAGCCGCGAACGGTCGATGCCATGCAGCCAATAAGTCACGTATGTGGGCGGCCTTCTGCACGACGATAAAAATTCGCCGGCTTCTGACTTCAATTTTTCCAACTCCTCCACTGCCATTGCCGGAACTACCTCGTTGATCACCACTTCTTTCATTTCCACCCTGCGCAGCACGCCACGCCCCATGAGTTTTCGAAGGAAATCGACATACACTTCCGACTTAAACACAGCCGAATCGTTCACTGCCTTATGGGTCAAAAATATTCCCAACGGAAGCAATACCGCCGTGCTCATCCACATGCCGGCCCACACTTCCATGCGTCCGTCGCGGGCCATTTTGTAGCCTGCCGTATCGATGATATAATAGAAAATGAACAAAAACACCGAAATGACAATCGGCATGCCGATTCCTCCCTTTCGGATAATTGCACCCAGCGGCGCGCCTATGAAAAAAAGATGAGGCAAGCTATCGACAATGTGAATTTCTTATGCATTTCTATCTGGTGCCGGCGAATCAACAGTTTGTCCTCCGATTGCGAAAAGCTTTTAAACTCAAATTCGTTTTTCGCCTGTTTCGCGCGGTCGAGCGCCATCGCCACATACCGCTGCTTGTCGGCAAGCGACTTGCCGGCAAAGACAGCCTCGACATCGACCGGCTTTTCCAACCGTATCTGCCGTGCCGGCGCCGTAACCATTTCCCCATCCTCGTTGCGTCGCAACGTGATATTGCTCACTCCGACATAAGGCTTGCTCAACAGCTCTTTTCCAAACATGTCGCCGACGCTGTCGAGCTTCACATTGACAGAGTCAATCGTATGCCGCAATTCCGCAATATTTTTTCCGACATATTGATTGCGCATCGTGCTGTCGTCCATACGCGTGAAGTTGGCATCGAACGGAATCATTATCTCCTTGTCTTTGAAAGATTCTCGTCGATAAGGCACGCCGGTCGACGACAATTGCTGGTCTTTCAAATTTTCGAACGATTCGCCTTGCCACAACTTCAAAAACAAATGCTTCTTATCGTCGGTGAAACTCAATTTTCCGGAATCGGCAAGGATGATGCTCGCCCTGTTAAAACCGGAAGACACATCGTAGATCATCAAATCGTAAAGATGGCCGTTGTCGCGATTTTTATGCTTCACGAAGACATTATAACCCGTGATTTGGTCGTAGAACACGCCCTCCGGTATGTCGAGCTCCGGCGACTTTTGCCGCATCGAGTAGAGAAGCGTCCACATTTTCACCTGCGCTTTCGGCAACGCGTAATTCTGAAAGAAAAACGCGCCGATGGCAATGAACACAAGCAGCACTATGAGCGGACGCATCACTTTCAGCAACGATATGCCCGACGATTTCATCGCCGTAAGCTCAAACCGTTCGCCCAAATTTCCGAAAAGCATCAGCGAAGCTAGCAAAATGGCAAGCGGCAAAGCCATCGGCACCATCGTCAGAGCCGCATAGAAAAACAATTCCCCGATGACCGACATTTCCAAGCCCTTGCCGACCAATTCGTCGACATAGCGCCAAAGAAATTGCATCAAGACGATAAACAAGCAGATGCAAAACGTCATCATGAACAAGGGGAAGAACCCTTGCAGCATGTATCTGTATAATCGTTTCATTTTTAGCATCCGCACCTGTTGTTTGTCGGGAATCCGGCTGCAAAATTACATTTTTTATCCGATTTATTTCCGTCAGAATGCTTCGTTTATGTTGAAAGCGAAGCCCAAACCGTTTTTCGTAAATCCCAAATCCAGCCGCACATTCACTCCTTGCTTAAACGCCCAGCGATATCCCACTCCGAAATTCCACAGCGTCTGCCTCCACCGCATATCCTTGAATGCCGGAAACACGTTTGCCGCGCCCACCCAAAGGACAGCCCCGTTGCGCCGCCACAAATGTTGCCGCAACTCGATTTGCGCCTCTATGATGTTCTTGTCCCTGTAACGTCCCTCAAAATAGCCGCGCATCCGATTCGGGCCGCCAACTTGCGCCAACATCGGCCACGGCACGTCCTCGAAATTAAATTGGGAATGCAATTCTCCGGCAATGACGGCTCCTTTCCATGCCTTGTGGTACGAGGAAAGCGTGAAATCCGTCAGATAAAACACATGGTCATTGCCCAAAAACGAGGGATAGAACAATTGGTCGACTTGAAGAAACCATCCGCGAGTGGCGTTCGTCACCACATCGCGCGAATCGTAGTTGAGCGTAATGCCGGCTCCGGTCGAAAAAAACTTCAATCCCTGCCCGCCAATCATCGACATGGCGTATTCGTCCATTTTCGACACATTTACGTATTGGAAATTGGCCACCGCTCCCACATAAGCATTGTCGAACACGCGGAAATTGAAACGCGGCTTCAATTCAAATTTCACTCGCGAATATGTCCGCTCGTTCGCGTCGTTGTTGCCATTTTCATAACCGATTCCCCAAAATTTCGAAGGAAACGTGTAGACATAAGCGGCATAATCGAGCTTATACTTTTCCTGCGGAAACAAATTGTTTCCCCTCACGCCAATCATCAACATGCCCGACGTGGCAACATTGCCAAATATCGAAAAATTCGACAATGGCAAAGTCGCGTCTTGCTTGTCCAACGAATACAAGCCGGAAGCTACGACCCCCAACCCGAATCCGGTGGCAGAACCATAAAACGGGCCTCCGATAATGCCGAAGTCGATTTTTTTGCTTGGATCATATTTATTGGATTGAGCAAAGTAATCGGAAATTTTTTGGAAAAAGTTTCGCCGCTCGCCTTCTTTCTCATGAGCGAGCGTGTCGGCAGGCACTTCCGCCGTTGCCAGCGTCGTCGAATCGGCATCAAGATTTTCGCCGGCAACAGGCGTCGCGACCATGCCCGTCATCGCAACCCAAAGCCATATTTTACATGCGCTTATACGCATCACGCCTCTTCCTGCAAAGATTGTTTTATTGTCTCAAAACTCTTTTCAAGCATCCGGTCAATCCGTTCCTTATCGTCGCTTTCCTTTTCAAATTCGAGCGGCGCATGGATAGTCAATGTGATTTTTCCCGGATGGATACGCAATGAATCCTTACGCAGAATGCCGAAAGAGCCAGCAACCGTAAGCGGAACGACAGGCAAACCAAATTCCGAGGCCAGCACAAAAGCCCCCGCTTGAATTTTTTGATTTTCCCGTCGGGCGTGCGCGTGCCTTCCGGAAAAACGACAAGCGACATTCCATCTTTCAGCACGGATTCCGCATGTTTCATCGTTTGCTGCACGGCAGATGCCGACGAACGATCGACCATGATATGCTTCGAAATCTTGCAAGCCGCGCCGACAAAAGGAATTTTAGACAGGCTCTTTTTTCATCATCCATTTGAAATTATGGTTCAAATAGCCGTATATCAAAAATATGTCGTAAGCGCCTTGATGGTTGGCGACAAACACATAGGACGTATGCCGGTCGATATTTTCCCGTCCGCTGACCTTTACACGCACAAACATCAGGATGCACCACATCTTCGCCCAATAATGCGCCGGATAATAGCCGCCCCATTTGCTCATGCCCAAAACACTAAACAATATGGTAAGAAGCGCCGTGACGATTGTCAGGCAAAACAATATCGGGATTGCTATGACCCATTGATAGACTCCCCAAAAGAAATTTTTCATTGCCGTTTAAATATATGCAAATGTATAAAAAAAGCAGTTATCAACCATAAATGCCCGCATTTATATGCAAATATGCCCGAAACGGCTGCTTTCATACGCCGTCCCGGGCATATCATGACTTATGCGCTTGATTTATTTCACTGACTTTAAAACTTTTTCATCCACCTCTACGGGATATTCTTTTCGCAACCATTCCACCCATTCCGTTTCAATTGGTTTTGATAATCGGAAACAACCGGCCCGCGCACGTCGGACACTTCTTCGGGCTTCGCAAGCAACTTTCCGCCATACACGAAATAGTCGGTATATTTGTCGGTCGGTTTCACTTTTTCTGCTCCAAACACCTCGGAATCGACACGGGGATTTTCGCCTTTTGCCACAAGCACTTTTGTGATCTTCATGTCTTTCGAAAATTCTTTCCGAAGCTTCATGACCATCGAATCCGGTTCAAGTTGCGATATTCTTTTTCTTTCACAAGGCGCGTCACGGAATCGCCCGTCGTTTGAATGGGATAGCCTTTATATTTTGGAGAATCCCATTTGTATTTTTGCCCTATTCGCCTCGAAATAAGCACGCAAACCCGCCGTGTCGGTGGCAGCTTTGTCCCAAACCTTGCGATTGCTTATCTCAAACAGCAACATGCCGTCTCTGTACTCATTCATCAAATTCTTGAAATCCGGATCGTTTTCTTCCAACATCTGTTTTTCAAGCTCGATGACAGCATTGGTTTCCGCTTGCGTGGCAAGTCCTTCCAATGTGCTGTATGCCACTTCGTCGGCCATGCGCCCGCGCTGCTTCAAATTCTCTTTAATCGCCAACGACAACGGATATGCTTTCCCATTCAACTCAAACAGCGTTTCATTTGAATTTTTATACTTGTCGACAAAAGCATCATTAAGGCTGTCGGGCGTCGTGACTTCTGCTTTCAGCTTGTTCATCAATTCCACATTCCGCATCAACCGGTATTGTTTTTTCAACTTGTCGATGCCCGACATCAAAGCCACAGATGCCTTCGGAGAATCATTTAAAATCGCCTTGACATGATTTTTTTCTTCCTCATAGCTTCCCACTTGTCGCGAATCAAGCTTTTTCACGATGTGAACGCCATAGGCAGTTTCAAATGGCTCTGAAATTTCGCCGTTCTGCAATTCGTAGAAACTTTTCGAATTCCGGCACCATGCGTCCACGGCCAAACCAAGGCAATTTTCCGCCATTACGCGCCGTGCCCGGATCTTGCGACTCCTTGCGGGCAAGCGCTTTCGAAGTCGGCATCGTTTTTGACAAGTTCGTAAATGCTGTCCATGGCATGTTTTGCTTGCGCTTTCTGCTCTTCGGTGGCATTTCGCGGATAAAGTTTCAAAATATGCTCGACAAGCACCTCCCCTGCATCCGGACGACGCTCGAACGTCTTCACGATATGCCATCCGTAATTTGTGCGGAACGGCTCGGAGATTTCTCCTTCCGGAGTGGAATAGCAAGCATCCTCAAATTCATAAGGGAATACTCCGACCGACACAAAACCCATGTCGCCATGATTTCTCACAGCCGAACGGTCGGCCGAAAATTTCACAGCCAACGAATCGAACGATTCGCCATTCAACGCGCAAGCACGTATGCTGTCGAGACGCGCTTTTCGCGCATTGTTTTCTTTGATGTCGCGCCCGAGAGGCAACATGATATGGCTTGCACGCACATTATATTTCAAACGCTCGTAAATCTCGCGCATTGCAGCCTCTTCCGCTGCCGAATCGTGCAGATAAGGCATGGCGAGCTCGCTGCGATAGCCCTCAAATTCGCGTTTGAAAGCAGCCGTGGTATCGATTCCGGCAGCTTCCGCGTCGGCAACTTTCAACTTATAAGTCGTGAACATTTTCAAATATTTGTCCAACGGCTGTTGCGCTGCTTGCTGCTGGTTGTTTTTATGGTACATGTATTCAAATTCCGACAAAGTGACCGGCTTTCCGGCAACCGTCATCAAAACAGGATCTTTCTTTGATGCCGCAAAGACCGACAACGTGCCGGCAACGGCAAGGATTCCCACCAACAATTTCGTATTCTTCATCGTTATTTTATTCTTAAAAATAGCACAGAGATATAACGTCATTCAAAGAATAAAATTATATCTCTGTCTCGATTTATTGTTTTCTTAACATTATTTCCAATTCTATCCGCGACTGTAATTGGGCGCCTCGCTGGTGATCGTCACATCGTGCGGATGGCTCTCTTGAACGCCCGCATTGGTGATTCGCGTGAATTTCGCCTCATGGAGTCTTTTCGATGTTGGCAGCGCCGCAATAGCCCATACCTGCCCGCAAGCCGCCTACCAATTGGTAAATCACTTCGTACAAGCGTTCCCTTGTAGGGCACACGCGCCGCGATTCCTCCGGAACCAATTTCTTCACATCGGTGGTGCTTTGATTGGAAATAACGGTCTTTCGACCCGTTCTCCATGGCCTCCAACGAGCCCATGCCTCTGTACGACTTGAATTTGCGGCCGTTGAAAATAATCGTGTCGCCCGGCGCTTCTTCCGTTCCTGCCACCAACGAACCGATCATGACGGAATAGCCACCGGCTGCCAGCGCCTTCACCACGTCGCCCGAATAACGCAATCCGCCATCGGCTATCAATGGGATGCCTGTGCCTTCCAATGCCTTCGCCACATCATAAATCGCCGACAATTGAGGCACGCCGACTCCGGCCACAACTCGCGTTGTGCAAATCGAGCCCGGCCCGATACCCACTTTCACTGCATCTGCTCCGGCTTCCGCAAGCATTTTTGCCGCTGCACCCGTTGCCACATTTCCCCACAACAATGTCTACCTGCGGAAATGCCGCTTTCGCTTCGCGCAATTTTTTTCAATCACATATTTGGAATGACCGTGAGCCGTATCGATCACGATGGCATCAGCACCGGCATTGACCAATGCTTCCATGCGTTGCAGCGTGTCGACAGTGACGCCTACGCCGGCTGCCACGCGCAACCGGGCCCTTGTCGTCCTTGCAAGCCATCGGCTTGTCTTTTGCCTTGGTTATATCCTTGTATGTGAGAAGCCCCACAAGCTTGTTGTCCTTGTCGACTACCGGCAATTTCTCAATTTTATGTTCTTGAAGTATTTTTAGACGCTGTTTCAAAGGTCGCTGGTTTGATTCGTCGTCACAAAGGTTTTCCTTCGTCATGACTTCATCGATGCGTCGCGACAAATCGCGTTCAAAGCGCAAATCGCGATTTGTCACGATTCCGACCAAATGACGCTCATCGTCGACCACCGGAATGCCGCCAATCTTGTATTCCGCCATCAACTCGAGCGCATCCTGCACCGTGGAGCCCCGCTTGATCGTCACAGGATCGTAAATCATTCCATTTTCCGCACGTTTCACGATTGCCACCTGCCTTGCCTGCTCGGCAATCGACATGTTTTTATGAATCACGCCGATTCCGCCCCTCGCGCGCTATCGCGATAGCCATCTGCGATTCGGTGACAGTGTCCATGGCTGCTGTCACAAACGGGATCTTCAATTCAATGTTACGAGAAAATTTCGTCGAGAGCTCGACTGTTTTCGGAAGGACTTCCGAGTAGGCGGGAATCAACAAGACATCGTCGAATGTCAACCCGTCCATTACCACTTTATCTGCAATAAATGACATAACGGTTGAAAATTTATTGCACGCAAAGATATTATTTTTCCGACAAAACGCCAAAAATCCTTGCCGACAAAGCGACAAGGATTCTTATATACAATCGGGAAATTTAGCGGTTCATCGCAAAATTTTTCGATGCCAATCGATAATTGTCGACAAACACCTCCACAAGATAAGTGCCTTTCGACAGCGCCGTGTTTACATTGTGGTACACCGACAACGACACCTCTTGCTGGTCGTACTCTATTGTTTTCTTTTTCCGTATATGCCACATTTCCGCCTTCAAACGGGGAATGTATGTCCGCTTGCCCAACACTGTGCCTTCCGGACTGACAATGCGCACATAGAAAGTTTTTTCTCGCCCACCGGCGTGGAATTGTTTTGCGGGATTGTGAAAGAAACCAGCAGCTGCTTTGAAATCTCGTTTTGCCGATTTTCTTCTCGTTTTTCCCCTTTTTGTTAAGCGCTTGGAAGTGCAAGCCGGTCAAATCTCAATTTTTCAAGTTTTCCGTATTCACCCGTCAATTGCAATTTCTCATTGGCAAGTTTCAACGAATCCATAAAATCAATCTTTTAACCCATGAGCCCAAACCGAAGAATATCGCGATTTTTAAATCCGTTCGGCCTTTTTAAAATTCTTGAGAGCAATACAAAGAGCTTGCTCGATTGCCGGCTTATCTTATTTAAAGATACCCAAGCCGAGAGAAGAACAATCAAGCTTGCTTGGAATTGTTATTCCGAGGCGCAGCTTGTCTTATCCAAAGATTGCCGAGAGAAGAACAATCAAGCTTGCTTGGAATTGTTCTTGAGAGCTTAATAAAAAGAGCTTGCTCATTTTGTATTGCCGAAACGCAGCTTATCTTATTTAAAGATACCGCAAGTTGAGAGCAATACAAAGAACTTGCTCAATTTGTATTGCCGAAACGCAGCTTATCTGATCCCTGCCTTACACAAAGAGACACAAAGATGAGCATAAAAAATGAAACAAAACGCAACCATCTGCCAGAAACGACATTGCAAAAAAAACGCTACCTCCTTTAAAGTCACGCTCGCTAAAAATAGAAAGATTTTTGACTACCTTTGCAAGTGCAAGACCATGTATCGCGGCCCAATTGCTCGAATAAATTCGACTCCTTTCTGCTCTCGATTTGCATTTGCCTTGCTTGTAAGTTAGTTTATTGAAATGACAAAAACAGAACTTTATCGAAGGTATTCTTTATTCTTATGCTCCGTCTTAATCAATGCATTTAGCATTGCAGTCATCACAAAGCCCTATTGGGCACCTCGCCCATATCTAGCGTCCCATACGTATTAAGCCTTTTTTCTACCCTGTCAATGGGACAATACACCATCATCATGAATTTCCTTTTTCATCTTGCTGGAAATACTACTGATGGGCAAGAAATCAGCTTTCGAAAAACGATATGAGCTTTTGATGCAAATTCCCGTCACACTTTGTTTCGGCGCATTTATCGATGTTTCAATGAATTGCCTTTGGTGGCTTACCCCGACTTACTACCTCGCCCAAATAACGACGTTGCTTGTCGGATGCTTCATTTTAGCATTAGGCATAAGTTTGGAAGTCAAGGCAAACGTGGCAATGGTCACGGGTGAATATTTGGTACAAGTCATTGCTAAATTCACACGCAAGGAGTTCGGATTTGTCAAAGTGTGCTTTGATGCCACACTGGTATTGATTTCCTGCACTTTCTCCATTTGCTTCCTTTCTTCCATTGAAGGCGTTCGCGAAGGCACAGTCATCGCCGCTTTGATAGTTGGCCCGATCACTCATTTTCTAAACCCATATTGGCGAATACTCGACAAATGGCTCACCGCATCCACGCCTCGTCGCGACACCATCCAAAACAAAAACTACCCTATTGTCATAACGATTTCGCGCGAATACGGCAGTGGCGGACGTCTGCTCGGGCAAATGCTATCCAAGGAATTGGGAATTAAATTTTACGACAAAGAACTTATCGAATTGGCGGCAAAGGAAAGCCGGCTACCTCAACAATACATTGCGGAAAACGAGCAAAAAGTATCTACCAATTATCTGTTGCATATAATATTACAGGATTACGAAGCCCCGATTGAGAAAAGTTTGTCGTCGGCCGACGCTTTGTTTGTCGCCCAAAGCCGCATCATTCGGGAAATAGCCGCAAAGGAAACGTGCATCATTATCGGGCGATGTGCCGACTACATATTAAAAGACCATCCGGCATCGTCAATTATCAAAGTGTTTTGCTACACCGATCTGGACGACGCATGCCGACGCTGCACAGACATCTACCATTCCGACCCCGACCGTGTTCGTTCGGAAATCATTAAAACCAACCGCGCCCGCATCTCCCATTACCAACATTACACAAACGAAAACGGGGAGAGCCACACAACTACGACTTAATGGTCAACACCGGCAGCATGCCACTGCAAACAGCTTGCCATTTAATAGCCCAATTGTATAAAGAAAAAGCCAATATCCGCCAATAGTTCATTCAAAGTCTTGACATTCGATGCCGTCGCTTTTCGCACAACTGCAAAAAAGTTAGTAAATTTGCAGAAATATGGCAGCAACTCCGTTTTCAGAAATCTTCGACTATGCAGACAGCATGATTGGTTCTGCTGACGTCAATTGGCTTAACTCCGTCGTTAAGCTCGCTTTAAGCGCGTTGCTCGGAAGCGTCATCGGATACGAACGAAAAAGCAAAGGGCAAAATGCCGGCGTTTGCACCTTTTCCCTTATTTCCGCCGGCGCCACGCTGGCAATGATATTGTCCATCTATATTCCCCAAGAATATTTAGGGCTGAAAAATGGCGACCCCGGACGCATTGCGGCGCAAGTGATCACCGGCATCGGTTTCCTCGGCGCAGGCACAATCATCCACATGAAAGGCTCAATCAAAGGATTGACCACAGCCGCAGGCATTTGGATGATGGCCATGATTGGCATGGCCGTGGGCGCAGGCCTCTACTTGATCGGCATTGTTTCCACCATTCTCATGTTGGTGATATTCATTTATTTCGCCGGATACGAACAACATGTCAACATCGGTTGGAATAACAAAATGATAAAATTGGAATGTGATGGTCTTGATTTCGACTCAAAGCAAATAGAGGCAATTTTTCCAACCAAAAATCCGCATAGTCGACACATTCATGAAACAAGACTTTTTGCGTCGTCGGCCACCATCGTGAGCTACATCGTGCAAATGAAGGCAGACACCGATTTGCTTCTTCTTTTCAAAGAACTCAATAAAATAGCCAATGTCAAGGCCGCAACGTTAGACAGCGATTTCAGCATATGACAGCACCCTACGACAACAACCATTTCGCAGAATTCGCTTTGCTCGGCAGCTCCGTGCAAAACGCCCCTGTCGCCACAACCGCTGTTTCCGCCAAAGACATCTTGCCTGCGGCTTCCGAAAATTCGTCATCGCCGGACACCGGACTTATCTCCGATCTCGGGCTGATATTAGTTGTGGCAGCCGTCACCACGGTCCTGTTCAAACGGTTGCGCCAACCGGTTGTTCTCGGCTACATATTGGCAGGATTCCTCGTAGGGCCGCATTTCGGATATTTTCCTACTGTTGTCGACGAAACCAACATCGACTTTTGGGCCGAACTCGGAATCATTTTCCTTCTTTTCTCGTTAGGATTGACTTTCAGCTTCAAGAAATTGGCAAATACCGGAGGCTCTGCCGTCACCACGGCCTTGGTCATCGTCATAGGCATGATGGCCACAGGTTTTTGCGCCGGCCGCATCATGGGTTTCACTTCCGTCAGCAGCTTGTTTTTAGGCGGGATGCTCTCCATGTCGTCCACCACCATCATCATGAAAGCATTCGACGACTTGAACATGCGCCATCGCAAATTCACCTCCCAAGTGCTTGCCGTGCTCATTGTGGAAGACCTGTTTGCCGTCGTCTTGTTAGTGGTATTGTCGTCGATAGCCGTCAACAACAGCGTTTCCGGCTCGGAATTGCTTTGGAGCATTTGCAAACTCTTGTTTTTCTTGATTTTTTGGTTTCTGGTCGGTGTATATGCCATCCCGTCGTTCTTATCTCGCCAACGCAAATATCTCACCGATGAGTTATTGCTCGTTTTTCAATCGGGCTATGCTTCATGATGGTGATATTCTCCGAATATTCAGGATTTTCTTCTGCCTTGGGAGCATTCGTCATGGGTTCGATTCTGGCAGGAACGAGTGCTGCCGAACGAATTTCAAAAGTCGTATCGCCTGTCAAAGACCTTTTTGGAGCCATTTTCTTCGTTTCGGTAGGCATGATGGTCGACCCACATCATTGCCGACTACACGTCGCCTATCCTGATACTGTCGTTGGTCGTGATCGCCGGAATGATTGTGTTTGGCACATTTGGAATGTTGCTCACGGGCCAATCGCTCCGCATTGCCATCGAATCCGGCTTCTCCCTCACCCAAATCGGTGAATTTTCATTCATCATTGCAACGCTCGGCACTTCGCTTGGCGTGCTCGATGCCGAACTCTATCCAATCATCGTTTCCGTGTCGGTGATCACCACTTTCTTCACTCCCTATTTCATCAAATTTTCCGATCCTTTTAGCAAATGGATTGAACAACATATCCCGACACGCTTGTTGGAGCTGCTCAATCGCTACAATTCTTCTATTTCGCGAAACGAATCGGAAGTGGCCATGCTTTGGAAAAAAGTGCTCGGCCGCAGCCTATGGCGCATCATGCTCTATTCGGTGCTCCTCACCGCCATCATTCTAATCTCCAAACAAGTCTTATTCCCGTTGCTCACCGACAGCATGGGCAACACTTGGGGAAAAACCATTGCCACTACCGTCACGCTCATAATCATGTCGCCATTCCTGCTGGCGCTCTGCTACCCCGGCACAAAACGTTGGGAACGCGAGAAACTCCAAAGCAGCGTCCGCTCCAACGCTCCGTTTATCGCCATGAGGTCGGTGCGTATCATGATTGCCTTCAGTTCCTTTTGTTCTTCTTGATCACTTCCTATTCCCACACGCTTGCCCTTACCGTAAGCATCGCTCTGTTTCTGTTCATCGCAATTTATTTCTCCAAATCTGTCAGAAAGCACATGCGCCACATTGAATCAGTCTTTATCGACAATCTCAATGAACGCGAATTGCGCAGAAGCGGCAAAAACAACAATCTCGTCAGCGACATGCACCTTGCATACATCAACATCGGAAGCAACTGCCCGTTTGTCGGCGAACGCATTGCCGATACCGGATTCGGGAAAAATTCGGCATAAACATCGTGAGCATTCAGCGCGGCGAAACAAATATCCCGATTCCGACAGGAAAAATGAGGATATTCCCCGACGACACCTTGGGCATCATCGGCACCGACGAACAAATCCAGCAGCTAATCACAGTCGTAGAACAAAGCGCCGAAAGCAAAATGCCGCAAGGACAAGAAATCGACATGGATTTCACCAGCATCACCGTTTCCGAGCATTCGCCCATGGCGGGAAAAAGCATCGCCGACCTTCGTTTACGTGAAAACTACACTGCCATGATCGTGGCAATTGAAAAAAAAGACAATACATTTGAAAAACCGACCGCCGGCAGCGTTATCGAAATAGGCGACAATGTATGGCTCGTCGGAGACAAAAAGAAACTAAAAATGTTAATCTAAACAATTATAAACACTTTCCCATGCACGAGAAAATAATCATTCTTGATTTCGGATCGCAAACCACAAGCTCATCGGGCGAAGAGTCCGCGAGTTGAATGTCTATTGCGAAATTGTCCCGTACAACAAAATGCCGAAAGACGACCCCTCGGTGATCGGCGTCATCTTGTCCGGAAGTCCGTTTTCCGTTTACGACGAAAAAAGCATTTAAAGTCGATTTGTCTGAATTGCGCGGCAAATACCCTATTCTCGGCATTTGCTACGGCGCGCAATTCATCGCCTATACCGGTGGCGGAAATGTCGAGCCGGCCGGCACAAGAGAATACGGACGGGCGCGATTGGCCAAAATCGACAAAACCAACCCGCTGCTCGCCGGCTTGTCCGACAATACGCAAGTGTGGATGAGCCACGGCGACACCATCACTTCCATTGCCGGCAATTTCCGCATCATCGCCTCTACCCACAAAGTTGCTTGCGCGGCATACCAAATCGATGGCGAACAAACTTGGGGAGTGCAATTCCACCCCGAAGTCTACCACACAGAGGAAGGGCCGCTCATGCTCAAAAACTTCGTCGTGGGCATTTGCGGCGCGAAACAAGATTGAGCGCAGCATCATTTATTGAAACCACTGTTGCCGACTTGAAGTCGAAACTTGGAAACGACAAAGTGGTGCTCGGCCTGAGCGGCGGCGTCGACTCTTCTGTCGCTGCTGTTTTGCTCAATCGCGCCATCGGCAAAAACCTCACCTGCATTTTCGTCGACCACGGCATGTTGCGCAAAAACGAATTCCGGAACGTGCTTCACGACTATGAATGCCTCGGCTTGAATGTCATTGGCGTAGACGCGTCCGAAAAGTTTTTTCCGCGAGCTGGCCGGCGTGACCGAGCCCGAACGGAAACGAAAAATCATCGGAAAAGGCTTCATCGACGTATTCGACGAAGAGGCAAGAAAAATCAACGACGTGAAATGGCTTGCCCAAGGCACAATCTATCCCGACTGCATTGAATCGCTTTCCATCACCGGCACCGTGATCAAAAGCCACCACAATGTGGGCGGACTGCCGGAAAAATGAATCTGCGCTTGTGCGAACCGTTGCGCCTTTTGTTTAAAGACGAAGTGCGCCGCGTCGGTCGGGAATTGGGAATGCCCGAACACCTCATCACGCGGCATCCGTTCCCGGGTCCCCGGGCTGGCTGTCCGCATCCTCGGCGACATCACTCGCGAAAAAAAGTGGAAATTCTCCAAAATGCCGACGACATTTTCATACAAGGGCTGCGCGATTGGGGCTGTACGACAAAGTATGGCAAGCCGGGTGATCCTATTGCCCGTGCAAAGCGTAGGCGTCATGGGCGACGAACGGACTTACGAACGCGCAGTCGCATTGCGCGCCGTGACAAGCACCGATGCCATGACAGCCGATTGGGCACATTTGCCATACGAGTTTCTCGCCAAAGTGTCGAACGACATCATCAACAAAGTGAAAGGCGTGAATCGCGTATGCTACGACATCTCCTCAAAGCCGCCGGCAACCATCGAATGGGAATAATCACTTCCCAAAACTAAAAAATGGAGCGAGTTTCAACACCCGCTCCATTTTTTCATGCGAACATCGCAAAACTAACGTTTCACGATTTTCTTAGTTACAACTTTGTTGTCGCTGCATACCGTGACCAAATACCACCCGGGCGCATAAGCCGACATGTCGATTTCATGAGCATTGCCCGCTGCTTCACAAACTCGCCGGCCGGACAAGTCAGTCACGAATATTCGTGCATTTTCAGGAGCTTCGACAGTCATCTTATCCGTGACAATTGTCGGATAAACCCGAACTTCATCGTCGGCAAGCGAACCAACGCCGTCTTGCACCTCTTCTTCTATTTTTATATCATCAACGAAGAATTGATACATTTTGGGATCGCTGCAAGCATGGAATCCGATATAATATTTGCCTTCCGCGCCAATCTCAAAATCCAATACGATTTCTTCCGGCTCCGTATTATCCAATGAACGGGCTTCCATCAGCACGATATTTTTGAGCCTCGACTGTGGCGGCCGTTCCCATCATGATTTCCAATTTCTCCGGCCATTTCTCATTTTCCACCCATGTTTTGAATGAAAGCTTGAATTTGCCAACAGCAAATTTTACAGCCGGCAATATCAGCCAATCATCGCCGGGCGCATCGTTTTTGTATTTATAGCGCACACATTGTTCGTCGGCGACATACGTCCACGTATTGTCATCTTTGTTGGCATCAATGATGGTGCATTGCTCCAATGCCGACTCATCGTCGAACGTTTCTTGGAAAGGAGGACGATAGCATCCCACAAATGCTTCTGCCGAAACCATATCGCTAACTCCGATTTCATTGACAGCTTGGACACTGTAAACATTTGTCCCCAACACGGGCTCCATGTCTACCCAACTGCACACTTGCCCGCGCACGGGAGATTCAAAAAGAATAAGCCGGATTTTCCAAATCATCGCCTCTATACACATCAATTCGTGTCAATGTTGCCAATTCATTGCCACCGAAATCAACCGATGGCGCTGTGAAACGGATTGTCGCTTGCAATTCGTCGTTTGGATCCGGTATCACTTCTAAATCGGACACAGCCGCCGGAATGCCCGACAACCCTATTTCTTCCACCATTATGTCGTCAAGTTCAAGCGTCATTTTGTTTGCATCGCTACATGCTTGAAAACCCTATCGTGTAATTTCCATCCTCATTCACGGCGAAACGAACTTCGCGCGTCTCATAGTTGTAAGATGTCACATCTTCCGCTTCTTTCAGCACAATTGTTTGCGACGCGACGTTCGGCTCTTTTCCCATAGTCACCTTGATGCGTTCCGCATTGTATGAAGAACTTGCACATACCTTATACGACAGTTTGTACATGATGCCCGCTTTGAGTTTCAGCTTCGGAGTCATCAGCCAATCGTCGGCGGGCAATTTCATGTTATAGGAATACGCCATGTGGTTGGACGAATAACTTTCCTCCCACTTCCACGTTTTTCCATCTTTGTTGTTGTCGATTATCGTAAACAAATCGACTGATTCCGGAGTTTCAAAATCTTGGAAATACGGGATGTCGCATGCATCGCCGAAAACAACTTTGGCAGATGTCGCCGTACCGCCTTCCTTTCCATCATAGCAAGCCGTCACTTGATAAGAATAAGCCGCCAAGACATTCGGCAATTTCTCGGTATAGGTCGTACCGGCAAAAGAATCATCCACAAGCGTTGCATCCGGATAACGCATTATCTTGTAACCAATGCCTTCCTCATCCACATAACCGCCATTGATGCCCTTTTGCGGCGCCTTCCACGTCAATGTGGCCGTTCCGTCGTCGCTCACGGACAATGACAAATCGGTCACTGCTGCCGGAATATCTGTCCCTGCAAATACTGAACAATAGGCAGCATCGCCTTCTCCTTCCGCATTGCTGAGCACGACCGACACTTCATGCGAGCCCTCGGCAAACGCGTAAACATAAGAGCACTGCTCGCCGGGATTTTTTCGTATCGGTTTTTATTTCTACGCCATCGACAAGCACGCTGACATTTACCTCTCCTGTCAATGGCAAATCGCCGAACGTCACGGTTGGAATCGTAAACGAAATTGTACCGTCAAGCCCTGCGCCGACAAAGTCGACTTTCAAGTCGGCTACAGCTGCCGGAGCTCCTTCTGCCACCGGCGGCATGATGCAATACAATCCTACCATTTGCTCCCTGTCGGGCATATCGCCAATCAATTCGGCCGTTCCGGTGGCCGGATCTACTTCAAACAGTTTGGTTTCTTGCGACTCCAAGCAAGCAGCCCAAACAATTTTTCCGCTTCTATAATCATAGGCCGCCGATTGCAAATAAGCCGGTTTTTGTCCTGTCGAACCGACCAGCGACGGTGTGCCTGTCTGCTTGTCAATCGTATATAAATTCCGTCTTCGGCTATCCCGTAAATTTGTCCTGATTTGTTGCAAGCAAGTGCAACCATCGTATTGTCGGGATCTGCCCAATCTGCCAATTTGGTAAAATCTCCATATTCGTCCATCGTTGCCCAATAAAACCCCGAAGCATCCTCATTGTGCATCAGAGCATAGGCAATCTCGCCTTTGACATCATAAGTCATCGACAAAGGCAAACCGGAATAATCTTCATAATCCATAATGCCCATCATCCCATTTTCCGATTCCCACGTTTCAGGATCGAGCTTATAGACTCGCACGCCATAAAATTCGCCGAACAACGAACGTGTCACAAAACTATAATAACTGCCATAAGCATATACCCCTGCACTTGCCGACAAATAATCTTCATCCTCAAAAACAGAAGACACGGTGAAATTCGGGACCGCCTCAAACGAATAAATGCCGTAAGGCACTACATCCCATTCTCCCAATGAATTCCATGAATCGGCAAATATGACATTGCCATAAAAAACCGTGCCTGATGAAGATGCCATGACAGGAAGGCTTTTTTCTGCCGATTGCCACGCTTCGGACGAACGAGTCATTGCAGATACAGACGCACCTTTTCCGTGAAGACCGATTGGCAAAGGATCACTTTTTATGTTGGCGTATGCGCCGGACGGCGCAGCCAATAGACCGAAAAGCATAATGCTTCCAAGAATACTGTTTTTCATATTCTTTTAATTATTAAACGTTTAACATAGAATTAGAACTAAGAACCATAGCACCAATTCGTTATTTTGATGCTAAAATAGCAAATTTGCGGCAGGCAAACAAAAAGATACAATAAAAATACACTATTCTTGCAAAAATATTTTCAAATCACGCACAAACGACAAAACCGCCGCCCTTTGCATTCGGGAAGCGGTTTTGCCGTATGATTCCTTTGTCTTTCTATTCTCCGGCCGGCATAGGGCGCGTCCGCAACCGGTCGCCCTCGCTTTCAACTATGCGCCGATAATACGACTCGAATATCCGGGCGACAACGGGCTTTCCGGATAACCCTCTGCCGTGCGCTTGAATTTGCCATTTTCCTCCTGTTTAATCCTGCCATCCATGTATTTCACGAGCAAGTATTCGCCAAGTTTCTTATAGCGAGCAGTTGCCGATTCAGAAACACTGTCGCTGAATGCAGTCAACAAATCGGCGACAGCTTCGGGATTTTGACGGCAAAGAGCGGTTGCTTCTTTTTCAAGTGCTTTCGTCGAGGTCTCATAGCTATCCTCTATTTCTTGCTGCACTTTCTGCACGTCGGGATATATTTGCGAAAAACGCACATACGTTTGATTTGCCACCCAATTGTTCACCCAAAAGCCGAAGTCCAAGAAAAAATGTGCACATGTCTCCATTTCCCACACGGAAACATTCCGGCACGCGTTTCACTCCGCAATAGATCGGATTGTAAACAGAAATTGCAGCATCGTCCACTCCAAACCACAAAATGCCACCCACTGCATCGGGCAACCAATCGCGCATCTGGGCTACAAACGAGAATCCTGTTTGCTGTGTTGCGATCGGACGTTCATGGAAATATTCCGTCGAATCCACTTTCCACATCAACGGCGAATACCGATAGGGCGATTCCCACGGGCCGGCTCCTTCGTCGGCGGTCATCGCCAACGGCGTGTTTTCATAGTGGTCGCGCATCATTGCTTGCATGTCGCGCACGCTTATTTTCCGTTCCGGCTTCACATACAGCGGAAGCGTCTCGCCTTCCATTTCCATCACAAATGGCAGATAGCGCGACATTCCCGACGCAAACCGGTTGAAATACGCCCAAACTCGTCCATCGCAACCGCGATACGACAAATAGTCGCTCTCGGCATAAGCATTCGAAAAGCTAAATTCGCTGTCGTCGCCTTCAAAATAGCCCATTTCGCGTGCAAACGACACGACATCTTCCGAGTACATGCAATTTTCCTTATCCGAGAAAGGAATCTGATGTATGCGCGATTGGTTGGCATGCCCGCTAATGCAATCGTCGGGAATACGGATTGCTACCCACACCGCGCCTTTTTTTCTTTCATCCCTTTCGACACCATTTCCAACACCCAAATTTCGTTCGGATCAGCAATGGAAAACGACTCGCCGGTGCTGCGGTATCCGTATCGTTCCACAAGGCCGGTCATCACCTCGATGGCCTCGCGAGCTGTGCGAGCACGTTGCAAGGTGAGATAGATAAGCGACCCATAATCCACGATGGCAGTCGTGTCGAGCAGTTCCGGACGACTGCTCCACGTCGATTCGGCAATCGCAAGCTGATGCTCGTTCATATTGCCCACCGTGGCATAAGTGTGTTCGACTTGTTCGATTTGTCCAAGATATTTTTGCGTGTCCCATTCATAAACATCGACCATCGTCCCTGCCGGATAATCGGCAGCCGGCTGCATATACAATTCGCCGTACAGCACATACGAATCTGCGTTGTAAGTAATCATCGTGGAACCATCGGCCGTTGCTGCCTTGCCGGCAAGCAAGCTCGTGCAAGCATCCGCATGAATTCCGGAAATGCAAATAGCGAACAATGCAAAAAAATATTTCTTCATTTGTCTTTATGATTGAATTAATGTTATGATTTTCAGATATTGCAGTCGTGATGATATGCTCGCCTTCAAACAGCGAAACGACCCGATAAGGCTCTCCGCATACAGTTGCCGCATATTCCGAACATGCAGCCCGTTCTGCTATGCCCTCCGGCAAGAGACGAATGTCGGCGCGAAAGTCAATGCCGCCAAGCAATGCGCATTTATACAATGCTTCTTTTGCCGTCCATGCCAGCGTATGCTTCCATAGCGACATGCCCAAATGTCGAAGTTCTTCTGCGCTAAAAACCCTCTCGCCCACACGCAACGTTTGCGGTCGCAAAGTCTCCACATCGACGCCGACACGATGCGACCGGCTGTAAGCCAACGCGACAGAATCGCGACAATGCGACAAGCTCACGGACACAGCCTCATCCCGAATCCCGCTGCATTCCAAAAACGGTGCGCCCGACGGCTCATGCCCTAATTTGCAGTTGCCGCCAAACAGCATTTCCACCAACGCAGTGCTTGCCCGCATTTCTGATTCACGCCGATTTGCCAACGATGGAAGCGCGACGGTCGCCAATTCCACTTCCGGAAACGGCGACAATCGTTTTACCTCGTTTTCAAACAGCTTGCTCAATCTTTATCTTCTATTTTCGCGTCTGCAAGAATCCGCACTTTCACTTTTTCGATTCGATGTTTGTCGATCGACATGACAAGGAAACGGCAACGCCCATATTCTATCACTTCCTTCTCTTTGGGGAAATCTTGTTTGATATTGAGCAACAAACCGGCCAAAGTTTCAGCGTCTTCGTTCATTTCCCCGAATTCCTGTTCTTCCAATCCGGTTATGCGATAGAAATCGTTAAGCAATGTTTTCCTTCAAACACATAAGTGTCGTTTGCAAGGCGCGTATATAATTTCTCGTCTTCGTCATATTCGTCGCTGATTTCTCCGACTATTTCCTCCAACACGTCTTCCAGCGTGACAAGCCCTTCCGTGCCGCCATATTCGTCGACAACGATTGCCATGTGCATTTTTTCTTTTGGAAATCTTCCAAAATATCGTCAATCATGCGAGTTTCCGGCACAAAGAATGGCGCACGCAACAATGTTTGCCATTCGAACGTATCGTCCATACGCCCTACATACGGAAGCAAATCTTTGGCATAAATAATGCCTTTGATATTATCCTGATTATCCACATATACCGGCAACCGCGAATATCCTGACTCCTTCACCATCTCGACCAATTCGCTAAACGGACTGTTCCAATCCACACAAGTCATGTCGACTCGCGAAGTCATGATGTCGGCTACTGTCTTTCCTCGAATTTCAATATTTCTTCCAACATGCTCTTGTCTTTCTCTTCTGCAACGTTTGTCATTTCCAAAGCATGCGACAAGTCGTCGAGCGACAAGTCGTCGGTTTTCTTAGGCACAACCTTATTTACGAAATACGTGCTCTTCGCCACAATGCCCGACAAGGGAGCAAGGCAACGAGAAAGCACCGACAATCCTCCTACCGTCATCGATGCACAACGGGCCTTGTTGCTCTCCGCGTAAAGTTTAGGCAACAATTCTCCGAAAAGAAGAATAAAAAATACGATTACGACAGCTTGAAACACAAAACTGATTGCAACGCTTTCAAAAACAAAAATTTGCGACAAAGCGTAGCTTGACAACAAGACAACTGCCACGTTCATCAAAATGTTTGTAATCGAAATTGTTGCCAAAAGCCGTTCCGGCTTTTCCAAAAGGGATTTTACTCGTGCGCGTCGATTAGGTTCTATTCGCTCCATGTCGGCAGACGACAAAGAAAAATACGCTGTTTCCGAACCGGAAACGAATGCCGACACCATCAATGCTATAATTGCCACTACAATTGCCACAAGCGCCGACAGCGCAGGGGGGCAAACGTCATGAAATTTTCCGCGCTGTCAATAGCGCAACCGATCAAATTTAAGCTACTCGGATAAGGGTCTGAATCCAAAATAATTTTTATTAGTTAAACATCTGTTTCTTTTTCAAGGGACAAAGATAGTGAAAGGTGAGTGCAGAAGAAAAAGAATTTATTCATTTTTCTTATGCCGAACCGCATCTTATCTTATCGAAAGATAGCGAAAGCCGAGAGCAGAACGATCAAACTTGTTTGAAATTGTTATGCCGAGGCGCAATTTATCTTATTCAAAGATAGCGAAAGCCGAGAGAAGAACAATCAAACTTGCTTGATTTTGTTTTGCGCTTAACTTTCGCTATATTTGTGATTCATGCGATTTCTACAATGAACGACAAATCTCGAATATTAGGCGTTGAATTTCTCAGCCGTCTTTCCTACGAACCCAACGAGCAACAGACAGATGCCATTGCCGCGCTCTGCCATTTTGCAACAGACGAAAACGAACATTCCATTTTCCTTCTCAACGGATATGCAGGAACGGGGAAAAACTTCGCTCGTCAGTGCTTTCGTCAAGTCTTTGCCGTCCATACGCCGCCAAGCTGTGCTGCTTGCCCCCACGGGACGTGCCGCCAAAGTTTTTGCGGCCTATTCAGGGCACAGCGCGTTCACCATCCACAGAAAAATCTATCAAAGCCAACGCTACGATCCGGAAAACACCCGATTCAGCCTTGCAAGAAACAACCATAAAAACACATTTTTCATTGTCGACGAAGCGTCCATGATTTCCAACAATGCCGGAGAAAATGCAGTGTTCGGAACCGGTTGCCTTTCGACGACCTTGTCACCTTCGTCGATTCCGGCGAAGGATGCCGGTTGATTCTCCTCGGAGATGCAGCACAATTGCCTCCCGTCGGATATTCCGAAAGTCCGGCATTGTCGGCCGAAGCGCTGAGAAGCTACGGATTCGATGTCCGCCAATGCTGCCTCACCGACGTGGTGCGACAAAAAAAACAGTCCGGCATCCTCTACAACGCAACAGCCATTCGCGAAATCATCACTTCAAACCAACTCGCGCCGCCGGTCATCCGCATCTCGTCATTTCCCGACATTGAAATCATCAGCGGAGAATCGCTTGCCGAAAGAATTGAAGATTGCTACAATGCCGACGGAATGGATGAAACGATTGTCGTCACCCGTTCAAACAAACGTGCAGTGATGTTCAACCAAGGCATACGCTCGCGCGTGCTCTACATGGAAGCCGAAATAGCGTCGGGCGACATGATTTTGATAGCCAAAAACAATTACTTTTGGTCGGAAGGCTACGACAATTTGGATTTCATCGCCAATGGAGATGTGGCTGTCGTGCGGCGCATCTCCAACGAAACGTCGCTCTACGGATTGCGTTTTGCCGATGCCGTCTTGGAACTGCCCGACTACGGCATGGAAATCGAAGCAAAAAATCATTCTCGATGCCCTCTACTCTGAATCGCCGGCCCTCAACCGCGAACAAAGCGAAATGCTCTACCAAAATGTCATGGCCGATTTTGCCGACATCACGCGCAAAAGCGAAAAATTCAAACGGTTGAAGAAAAATCCGTATTTCAACGCGCTACAAGTGAAATTCGCCTATTCCGTCACCTGCCACAAGGCGCAAGGGAGGACAATGGAAAACGTGTTTATCGACATGGGGTATATTCCTGAAAATGCCTATGCCAACGTCGACTTCTATCGTTGGCTCTACACTTCGTTCACACGAGCCACAAAAAAAATATTCCTCATCAACCCGCCCCTTGCTTCCGACTGAAATCATACGCCCTTCGAATAAGGATATGCCTCATCGAAACATATTTCGACAAAATACGTTATATTTGCATAAACCAATTCATTCTAAGAATGAAAATATTCACAGCTTCCGACATCAGAGAAATCGATCGCGCAACCATCGAAAACGAAGGCATTGCGAGCATCGACTTGATGGAACGCGCAGCGTCCGCTATAACGTTTGAAATCGTGTCGAGATGGGGCTCGTCGCAACGGATTCTCATTTTTGCAGGCCCCGGAAACAATGGCGGCGATGCTCTCGCCGTGGCACGGCTGCTCATCGACCAAAGCTACAAGCCGGAAATAATCCTGATAAATACAAAAAACAATCTGTCGCACGATTGCAGCATCAACAGGCAACGACTCTTGGACTGCGGCTATCCGCATTTCACCGAAGTGACGAAAACATTCACATTGCCCGACATTTCGGAATCCGACGTAGTAATCGACGGGCTTTTCGGAAACGGACTCTCATCGCCGCTCAGAGGAGGCTACGCCACATTGGCAAAATCCATCTACGAGTCGGGGGCATTTGTCGTATCAATCGACATGCCGTCAGGGCTTTTTTCTGAATTCAACGCAGGCAACATGCACAACTATATCGTGCATGCCAACCTCACGCTCACATTCCAATTCCCGAAATTGGCATTTTTCTTTTCCGAAAATGCCGAATGCCTTGGCGAATGGAAAGTGCTCGATATCGGGCTTAGCGAAGATGCCATTCGGAAAACGCCTTCATCATACTATCTGATTGACAGCCTCGGAGTGAAAGAGGAATTGAAGCCGCGAAATCCTTTCTCCGATAAAAACACCTATGGCAGGCTTTACCTCGCAGCCGGAAGCCTCGGCATGTCGGGAGCAGCGATACTGACTGCCAAAGCGGCAATGAGAGCCGGAGTCGGATTAGTCGGCGTGCATACGCCGAGTTGCTGCTACATTCCCTTGCAAACGGCCGTTCCGGAAGCCGTAGTATGGCAAGATGCCGACAATTGCCACATATCGGAAATCAAACCCGACAAACACTGCGACGCAATTGCCATCGGCCCCGGAATCGGCACGCACAGGCTCACTGCCGACGCGATGGAAGCCTTCTTGCGGCAAGCATCATCTCCCATCGTGCTCGATGCCGACGCGCTCAACTGCATCGCGGCACGGCGCTCCCTTTTAAACGACATTCCCCAGAACTCCATCATCACGCCACACGCGCGAGAATTCGACAGGCTTTTCGGCGACCACTATTCCGACGAAGACCGTTTCCTCCGCGCCGTGGAAATGGCAAGATTCTTAAAAATAATAATCGTGCTGAAAGGACACTACACGTTTATTTTCCGTCCCGACGGAACGGTATTCATCAACACCAACGGCAATGCAGGAATGGCAACCGCCGGAAGCGGCGATGTGCTCACAGGCATCATAGCCGCGTTCATGGCGCAAAAACACCGTCCCGACACGGCTGCATCGCTGGGCGCGTTCGTGCACGGGCTTGCAGGATCTATCGCTTGCCGCCGATATGGAGAATACAGCATGGTAGCTTCCGACATCATCGACAGCATTGGCCCTGCAATAAAAGAAATCATGGAAAAATAATAAATCAATTAATACGATCTCTGTTATGAAAACTTTAAAGTTCATGATTGCCGCAACAGCAATTTTGTCGATGACGACATCATTGACGGCACAAGAATCGCAAAAACTCACAGCCAACAAGCATAACGAATACGGGATTATCTACGCTTTGCCCGTGACACACTTGAACATAGAAGTCGAAGCCGTCAAGACAATCAAAAAAGCCGGTCCCTACTACCGTTATGCCGACAAATATCTCGGAGTAAAAAATCCGGTGATCAAAGATAGCGAAACTTGGGAAATTCGCGACGTGCAAATATCGCCCGTCGGAGTGCCCGATAAAGAAAACGAATATCTGATGAAATTCAAAAGCGGTTCTGCGCCGTTTCTCATGCTCGACGAAAACGGGCTTCCTTTGTCGATCAACATTGAGCCCGAAGAAGCCGTCGTGAAGCGGAAACGCAACAAAATGCCCGACAAAAGCATTCTCGACGGCACCGACTATGCAAGCGCATTCACAGAAGACATGATTGCCAGCGAATCAATGATGAAACGCGCCGAAACCACAGCCGCCAAAATTTTCGAATTGCGCGAAAGCCGCAATGACCTCGTGTCCGGAAACGCCGACCAAATGCCGCCCGACGGACAGTCGCTCGAACTCATGCTCAACGAGCTAAACCGCCAAGAACAAATGCTCACAGCCATGTTCACGGGAACGACACAAACAGAAACAAAAGTTTTCCGCGTAGACTATGTGCCGACAAAAAGATGTCGATGGCGATGTGGTGTTCCGTATGTCGGACGTCAATGGAGTTGTCGATAAAAACGATTTAAGCGGAGATCCCGTTTATATCACTTTGAAAACCACCGAAAAAGGAGAATTGCCTGTAAACGACAAAGGCGAAACCAAAAAATTCCGAATGGAGCCGTCATGTATACCATCCCGGGAAAAGCCAACGTGACGCTTACCTACCACGGCAAGACAATCGCCACGGAAAACGTGGAAGTTGCCCAATTCGGAGTGGCATTCGGACTCGAACCAAAAATGTTCACCGACAAAAAAGCGCCCGCCTACGTCATATTCAATCCCGAATCGGGCAGCATTAAAGAACTCGGAACGCTCGAAATCGTCGAAGAATAAATCACCAATCCCTTCACCCTCCCGACATAGTGAAGTCAGCAACCATGCTGTGAACTCTGTGAGCGCACAGTTGCAACGTAGCAATTTCTCCCCTGTTCACGCGCGCAGCACGCGTCGATAGGGGAGAAAGTTTTTCCTGACGGAACTCCCGGTTTCCCAGTACCATCGGCGCTGCGGGGCTTAACTTCCCTGTTCGGAATGGTAAGGGGTGGATCCCCCGCGCCACGGCCGCCTTGCCTTATGACTGCCATCGACATCGACGGAAGCAACATGTCCTTCATCGAACAAGCTCATCGATTTTTCCTTCGCGGAAAGCTTTCGGGGTATTAGTACCGCTCGGCTTTGCCATTGCTGACTTTGCACCTGCGGCCTATCAACGTCGTCGTCTGCGACGCCCCTGAAAAGGACCTCTAATCTTGGGGCCGGCTTCGCGCTTAGATGCTTTCAGCGCTTATCCTGCCCAGACGCGGCTACCCGGCCGTGCGCCTGGCGGCACAACCGGCTCACCGGTGGTCTGTCCGGCACGGTCCTCTCGTACTAGTGCCGGAGCCCCGCAAAAGTCCAACGCCCACAACAGATAGAGACCGAACTGTCTCACGACGTTCTGAACCCAGCTCGCGTGCCACTTTAATAGGCGAACAGCCTAACCCTTGGGACCTTCTCCAGCCCCGGGATGTGACGAGCCGACATCGAGGTGCCAAACCACTCCGTCGATATGAGCTCTTGGGAGGGATCAGCCTGTTATCCCCGGAGTACCTTTTATCCTTTGAGCGACGGCCCTTCCATGCGGAACCGCCGGATCACTATGCTCTAGTTTCCTACCTGTTCGGGTTGTCGCCCTCGCAGTCAAGCTCCCTTCTGCCATTGCACTCACAGGCCGGTTACCAATCGGCCCGAGGGAACCTTTAGAAGCCTCCGTTACGCTTTTGGAGGCGACCACCCCAGTCAAACTACCCGCCAAGCAGTGTCCCCGCTTCCAGCGGGTTAGAGGACAAACGCGCAAAGGCCCGTATTTCAACGGCGGCTCCAACGGGGCTGGCGCCCCGCCTTCAAAGCCTCCGGGCTATCCTACACATCGCGCGCCCGTCCCCAATGCTAAGCTGCAGTAAAGGTTCACGGGGTCTTTTCGTCCCGTTGCGGGTAATCGGCATCTTCACCGATACTACAATTTCACCGAGCTCGCCGTCGAGACAGCGTCCAGATCATTACACCATTCGTGCAGGTCGGAACTTACCCGACAAGGAATTTCGCTACCTTAGGACCGTTATAGTTACGGCCGCCGTTTACCGGGGCTTCAATTCAAGGCTTCTCTCGCGATGACCTCTCCTCTTAACCTTCCGGCACCGGGCAGGTGTCAGGCTGTATGCGGCTTCTTTCAAATTGGCACAGCCCTGTGTTTTTGGTAAACAGTTGCCTGGACCGATTCCCTGCGCCCGGCAAAAAGCCGGGGCCCCTTTTCCCGAAGTTACGGGGCTAATTTGCCTAGTTCCTTGACGGCGAGTCTCTCGAGCGCCTTAGTATGTTCTACCCGGCCACGTGTGTCCGTTTCGGTACGGGCGACTCCATGGTTAATGCTTAGCGGTTTTTCTCGGAAGCATGCTTACCGGCGCTGTCCGCCCGGCCGAAGCCTCGCGGTACTGTCAGGTTCGCCCAAAGGCGCGGATTTGCCTGCGCCCCCATAAGCTACACCCTTCAACGGGCTTTTCCGTCAGCCCGCGGCCGTGTCACTCCTTCGTCCCCGCGTCGCCCATGGAGCCGGCAACGGAATATTGACCGTTTCGTCCATTCGGCTACGCCTTCCGGCTTTGCCTTAGGTCCCGGCTTGCCCTGATCCGATTAGCGTTGATCAGGAACCCTTGGCCTTGCGGCGTGGAGGTTTCCCGCCTCCATTATCGTTACTTATGCCTGCATTTGCTTTTCCAGAAGCTCCAGCCGCGGTCGCCCGCGGCATTCGCCGCCGCTGGAATGCTCCCCTACCGATCCATTACAGGATCCCGCGGCTTCGGCACCGGACTTATGCCCGATTATTATCCACGCGCCGCCGCTCGACCAGTGAGCTGTTACGCACTCTTTGAATGAATGGCTGCTTCCAAGCCAACATCCTGGCTGTCTCTGCGGCGGCACCTCGTTATTGCCTTCAACTTAGCCCGGATTTCGGGACCTTAGCCGGCGGTCTGAGTTGTTCCTCTCTCGGACGCGGACCTTAGCACCCGCGCCCTTACTCCCGGGGAACGTCCGGAGGCATTCGGAGTTTGGCAGGACTTGACAGGCGGTGAAGCCCTCGCATCCTATCAGTCGCTCTACCTCCCCCGGACTACCCCGAGGCTGCACCTAAATACATTTCGGGGAGTACGAGCTATCTCCAAGTTTGATTGGCCTTTCACTCCTACCCGAAGGTCATCCGAAAGCTTTTCAACGCTTACCGGTTCGGCCCTCCAGAGGGCGTTACCCCCCCTTCAGCCTGCCCTCGGGTAGATCACTTGGTTTCGCGTCTGCCGCCGCCGACTAAGCGCCCTCTTCGGACTCGCTTTCGCTTCGGATCCCCGCCTCTAAGCGGTTAGCCTCGCCGGCAACGGCAACTCGCAGGCTCATTATGCAAAAGGCACGCTGTCACGGCCAAAAAGGCCGCTCCAACCGCTTGCGGGCATGCGGTTTCAGGGTCTGTTTCACTCCTCTGTTCGAGGTGCTTTTCACCTTTCCCTCACGGTACTCGTGCGCTATCGGTCTCTCGCAGTATTTAGCCTTTCGGGATGGTCCCCGATAATTCGCCCGGGATTCCTCGTGTCCCGGGTTACTCAGGTGCCGGCTTCAAGGTTGCCGCCAATTTCGCCTACGGGGCTTTCACCCTCTACGGCGGGCCGTTCCAGACCCTCCGGCTATCGGCAGCAACCCCGGCAGCGCCGGTCCTATAACCCCGGCCAAGGCCCGAAGACCCCGCCGGTTTGGGCTCCTCCGCGTTCGCTCGCCGCTACTGGCGGAATCATTCTTATTTTCTTTTCCTCCGGGTAATGAGATGTTTCAGTTCCCCGGGTAGGCCCGCCGACTATGCGGCGTGCCGCGCTCTTCGCGCGGCGGGTTCCCCCATTCGGACATCTCCGGATCAAGGCGCATGTGCCGCTCCCCGGAGCTTTTCGCAGCTTGTCGCGTCCTTCTTCGCCTGCAAGAGCCAAGGCATCCCCCGCATGCCCTCCTTCGCTTTCCTTTTTCCTTAATCTTGCCTCAAACTGTTGTGTTAATGTCTTAAATTGTTCTAACAGATACTGCAATGCGTGTTCGCGAATTGACATAGAGACACCATACAACGGTTCTGCAATATTTGATTGTATTACAAGTTAAAGACATCTCTCATACTACCACCGTAAAACAATTTCTGAACACAGTCTCCAGGTCTTCAGGCCTATTTTCAAAAATCCCAAAAACCGCGCTTCCACTTCCGCTCATTGCCGAATATACCGCTCCCATTCCATATAAAGCCTGTTTTATTTCATGTATTTCAGGATGCAGTGTCTCTATACTTTGCTCGAAATCGTTTACAAGAACATCCTTCCACTCATCAACTGGCATGGCGACAATATCACGGCAACACACTTCAGGCCGCCGCGGAGTTATATGGGAAAAAGCCTCTTTTGTACTAATCATCAACTGTGG
>VOFD01002011.1_pt1 | contig 37511 bp, 45 predicted proteins | sample 5384101 | NCBI WGS metagenome assembly VOFD01 (sample SAMN12384723, study PRJNA508395) | human gut metagenome | isolation source: healthy gut C | host: Homo sapiens
GTTGAGTTCATCGTACTTTTCAAAAACCTGACTGAAATACTTGTATGTTGCCTTCATAATAAAGGCAAGAACAACAGAAAGTAAAATTGTTGCAATGAGATAAATACAGGCAAGCCTTGCATTGATGATGAATGTCATTGCCATTGCACAGATGAGCGATACAGGCGCTCTGAAACACATTCTTAAAAGCATCTGATATGCATTTTGAAGATTTGTTACATCCGTTGTCATACGGGTAACAAGTCCTGCGGTTGAGTAACGGTCAATGTTGGCAAACGAGAATGACTGGATATTTGCAAACATTGAGCGTCTGAGGTTTCTTGCAAAGCCTGCCGAAGCTTTTTTGCACCGTAGATACCGCCCATCATACCTGCAAACAAGCCCGTGAGTGCAAGTGCACCCATATAACCGCCCGTTATGAATATGTGCTGCATATCGCCCTTGTTGATACCGTCATCAATCATTGATGACATAAGAAATGGGATAATTGTTTCAACAACAACTTCGAGTATCATAAAGAACGGTGTAAGAACAGACTCTTTGACGAAACCTTTGATATTTTTTGCCAAAGTTTTTATCATACTTATCTCCTTCCGTTTTAATTTGCATTTTCAAGTCCGCTGAGAATTTTATTTATAAGAAAAAGAAATTGTTTCTTTTCTTCTTTTGTCAGCAGACTGTCAAGCAAAAGTTTCGTTTTTGGTTATCATATTTTCGATTTTGTAATGAAGTTCAATACCTGTTTCGGTCAAGACAAGTTTTTTGAGCCTTGCGTCACTTTCAACGCTCTCCCTCGTTATGTAATTTTTCTTTTCCATAAGTTTAAGAATACTTGTAACGGTTGAACGGGCAATTGAAAATGCGTTTTCAATATCTTTTTGGTAAACATCTTCATCACAATGATCATAAAGATATGCAATAATCCAGCCGTGCATAAGAGTCAGCTTATCCACTCCCTTATCCTTGGCGGAATAGATTAACTTTCTCTGCAAAACCTGATTAAGCACCTTGATTTCGTGACCGATTGAATCATTAAAGCGTTTGTTGCACTTACAGCTTTTTACGCTTTTGTCATCACACATTATTTCACCTCCGAAATCACACTTATGAGATATTGTTCTATATAGAATAGTTCGATACAAAACAATTTGTATCAGTAATTATAGCACCTTCATTTTGAATGTCAAGAGAAATTACAAATAATTATTCAAAGTTTCACATTGCTGTCACAAATCAAAAGCGACAGCTAAAATTACAGCTGTCGCAGTTGAAATCATATTCACTTTGCACAAATTATGACAATTGTCACTTTTTTAGGATTTCTGTCGCATCACGGATATCGGGAGTTTTGTCACCGTTGATATCGCAAACAAAAAGAGCATACTGATTTTCGTCATAATCGTCAAAGGTCAGGTCTTTGATAAGATACTTCTGAATAAGCTCAGCGTCCTTTTCATCTGTTTTTCCGTCAATGTTGAGGTCTTTCATATTTTTGGGAACGCAACCGCCGTCAAGTACAAAATCAATACCGCTGTCGTTCATGAGTTCATCGGCTCTGTTTTTGTCAACATCAACAATGTAAAGTCCCAATGTGTCAAAGCATTGATAAACATACTTTGCATCCTTTAAAATCTCGGCTTTCTTTTCTTTTGCCCTGTCATTTGTCATGCCTGCACCTTGAAGGTGTGAGTCAAGCTTTGCAATCATCTCCATTGCGTAATCGTTATCCGTCATTGCACGGTCGAGATCAACACCGTTTGTCATATAGAACCAACCAAGCGAACCCATAACATATAAATTATTCACATCAAGTCCGCAGTAAACGGCAATTTTCCCGTCCTTGTACTGACCTTTTTTCATCGACATTTTTGAATAGCCCTTGATTATACTGTAGCCGAGCTTCATTCCGTCCTCGCTGATATAGCCAAGGTCAAACGCCGCTGCACTTGTGCATGAAAAGCACGCTCCGCCGATGAGCATTGCAAATACGAGCAATATTGAAATCACCTTTTTAGAAAATTTTTTTTCATAAAAACACCTCCATTGGTAGTATCACCGAACGGAAGTGTTTTATTTTGATTTATTTACTTTTATTTGACTTATTATTTTTTTCTTTCTTTTCTTATTTGATTAAGCTCTGAACCTTTGGTTTTTACCTTTCTTTTAAATTTTGCAACGGTAAACGCTTTTATCCTGTCATGATAGACATAATTAATTTCCGCACAAACCATAAGACAAACCATAAGAAAGTAAAACCAGATCATAATAACGGCAATTCTTGTAAGTCCTCCGTACACGGAAAATCCGTTGAAATCCGACACATAAACCGAAATACCGAACGAAAGCACATACCACGGAACCGTGCAGAGAAACGCACCGGGCAACTGTGACTTAAAGCCGTATTCCTTATGCTCGCTGCGTGAGATGTTCGGAAAGTTCCTGTAAATCAGCGCAAACAATACCGTGAGAAACATAAAGATAAGTATATATCTGAGATGATAGATTATTCCGATTATGTCAGGCAACGATTTTAGATGCGGTGAAAGAAAATCGTTAATTGTTGAACCGAGGACAATAAGTACAAGTGACGCAAGCAAAATTACAAACAACGCAATTGTGTAGAACATTGCTCTTATTCTTAAAAAGAACCAGTTTCTGTTTTCGTAAGCGTCATAAATTCTGTTAAGACCGTTTGTGATTGCATGGATTCCCCTGTGCCGCCGACCACAGAGTGACTACAAGCGTTACAAGAGAAATTCCTACAGCACTTTCATAGGCAGAGGTCAGAAAGTATGTTAAGTCATCGGCAATTTTTGACGAAAACACACTGCTGAGTCCGTGATAAACAAAATCAATCGGAATGTGCAGGTTTTGCAAAAAGTGACACAAAGAACATTGAGAGCGGCACAGCCGATAATATGATGAAGAATGCCGACTGTCCGGCAATTGCAAAAATATTATCGTGAACGCATTTGCTTGTTATCGGTTCAAATCTGCCTGTTATTCTTTTGTAAAGTTTTATCGCCTTGTCAACGAATTTTATCCTCAATGTGTCACCTCCCCTATTTCTATATGATAATTATTTTATACCGTTTTTCTTCATCTGCACATTATAAGAAATTCTTGTGAGAAGTTTTTCGGGTGCAAAAATGTCTGAAAACGACACCGCTTTCATTTCAAAGCCGGGTGTGATAATCATTTTGCCCTTCATGGTCATGTCAACGGCATACCTTGCAACAAACTTCGGGTCAAGTCCTCTTATGCAGAATTTTACATCCGCAACATTATTGAAGTTGGTTTTTACGGGACCCGGGCAAAGTACGGAAACCTTGACATTTTTATTATCCCTACGCATCTCTTCATGAATCGCCTGAGTAAGACGGACAACATAATTCTTTGACGCATAGTAGCTTGCAAATGTCGGTCCTGCAAGAAATCCTGCGGCAGAACCTACATTGAGAATATATCCGCTGTTTCTCTCCGCTATCTTTAAGAAAAAGCTTTTGTGAGAATGTGAACCGTTGAAACATTTGTGTGAATGAGTTCAAGCTCTCTTTCAAGCGGAACATCCAAAAATTTTCCGTATGCTCCAAAGCCTGCGTTGTTGACAAGAAAATCAATCTGTTCATTTTCATTCTTAATATGCTCATACAAATCCAGGCTGTCACTTTCTCGTGAAAAATCAAGCGTAATTACCCTGACATTCACATTTGAAAGTTCCTCTTTCAGCTTGTTAAGCTTATCTGTTGAGCGTGATACAAGAATAAGGTCATAACCGAGTTCTGCAAGATATCGGGCAATTTCTTTTCCTATGCCCGAACTTGCACCTGTAATCAAAGCCTTCATTAGTTTTCATCATCCTTCGGTTTTTGTGCTGTGGCACAAAGCCATGTTGTACCTTCCTTAGTGTATGTGTTTATGTTTTCAAAGCCTGCCGATTCAAGTACGGCTCTGATTTCCTGCGGAGTTACCGACTTGATATTCAGCATATTTTCAACCTTTTCCCACTTGAACGGATCATCGTCTGTTCTGAGCATTTCAAAAAGCAGCATAACCGTTCCGCCCTGTTTGAGAACACGAAAAACTTCTTTTTACATCATTTTCCTTATCAGGCCAGAAGTAGTAGGTTTCAACTGCCGTGATATTATCGAATGTATTGTCATCAAAAGGCATATCGGATACTGATGCCTGAAGAATTTTCGCTTTGTTGCAGAGTATATTTTTTGAATTGAGTTTTTCGGAGGATTTTACCGAGAGTTCGGAATAGTCGATTCCGTAAACCTTGCCGTTGGCAACAATTGAGCAAAGTCGGTCAACGGTTTTTCCGCCGCCGCAACCTATGTCAAGTACAGTTGCGGTGCGTTCGATATTCATATGTTCAAGTCCCCATGAGGTGAGGCTTGAATGACCTTTATTCATAGCCTTAATCATCATTTTGCCCCAAAAAGCCGTTTGGCTTTTTAGCATTCTCCACCAACTTGTGGTATTTCATAAAAATCACTCCAATCTGAAATTTTCATCTGTTTACTGTCTTATTATCTATTATTTTCTTTTTTCTTCCTGTTGAATTAAGTTTTTGAAGCAGAAGTGCAAGGAAAAATGCACCGCCTACTATAACGATGAACCAAACAAATGACATATACAACGGTTGATTCATCACACGCAAAAACGGGTATGGACCGTCAACTGCACCGACTATATTAAGTATAATAAGCAGAATCGCATATATTAATGTAGGGATTGTAGCCGTGAAAGCTGATTTTGTGTTAAGGTGAGGTTCTTTTTCAAAAAGCACAAACGATAAAATTGTAAGAATCGGACACAAAGTATGTAAAAGGTGAAGTCTTTGTTAAAAAGCATATAGAGCCAACCGTTTATGCCATCTCCACGCATCGGGGAAAGTACAGCAAGAACTACGATAAATGTTACCGAAAGCACAGCCGCCGCCATATATTTGAACATTTGAACCGAGTGCGGAATTTCTTTTCCGCTTTTGAGATATCGCACCTGAAAACCTGCCATAACCGCACAGGCAACAAGTGCAAACAGGTTGCTGTCTTCAGTGTAATATATAAGCGGATAGCAGCTTATTTTGAAAAACACGATAATTATTGCGGCAATCTCACAAGCGATAATCGCAAGATTAAATGCCAAAGCTGTTTTTGTTCGTTTAATTTTAAGAGTATTTTGCATTTTAATTCCTTTTCTATATTATTTTGTTAATTCCTTTCAATCAATGCCACGCTCTCTACATGGCTCATCTGAATACGATGAATTTCTTGGCTGATTTTTGGTTCAAGGGAATACATCCACAGCCTTTTTCGTGGTTCTGCCGTTTGTGGGGATATGTCCGTGAAACTGAAGTTTTCGCATTATCTATTTCAATGTAAATAATGCTTTTTCATAATCCTTAACATAATACTTGATATTAGTTTTTCCTTTTTGCACTACAGTATGTCCCTCAGTTTCAAGCATTTTCTTTCTCAATTCCTCCAGGATACTTTGCATTTAATTCTCCATTTGCCTTCAATGTTCTCCAATAAGGGTTTTATCCTCTGTGCGCTGATAACTCGCCCATGCCGCAATAGAAACAAAAATTCCTGCTGTAATCGGTTCTGTAAAATCTGCACCACTCAACTCCGCAAAGTATTCTCGTATTTTCCCAACAGTAATCACTTTCCCATAAGGGATTTTTTCATTACAATTTGACCTGCCCATTTACGGAATCGAACTGCTCGTTCATTATTAACTTTAAATCCAACTGCAATAATTGCCTGAAGATTATAATGTTTTGTTTGATAATTCTTCCCGTCGTCGGCAGTTGTTAAGTATTTTTAATAACTGAATCCTCGACTAATTCGCCGTCTTCAAAGATTTTTTTAGATGTTGATTGATTGCAGGCACAGAAACATCATACAGCGTTGCCATCATTTTCTGTGTGAGCCATATATTTTCGTCCTCATAACGCATTTCAAAGCTATCTGCCTGATTTCCCACAGAAGCAACATATGTGAGATATTCCGCAGCACTTGAGCGAATACTTATTTCATTTTTCTTCTTTGCCATTTTGTGCACCTCCATCAAAAAGCATCACCATCGGTGTCACTTTTTCTTTTTTAAATAAGTCAATTCAATATCGTACCCCAAACCCCAAACATATTTCATTTTATTTGTTGCACTACTCAATGATCATAATAAATATGTTACTTTTTGACTTTCATTAATTACAGAACCTTCATCATATACCTTGGTTCATATTCTATATATCCGTGTTTCGGATAAAAAGCATAAGATTCAAACCACTGCTCTTTTGGTGTCCCCAAATGTACTTTTGAAACAGCAATACCGTTTTCACGCATCCATAACTCTGCCGTATTAAGTAACTTTGAGCCGATTCCCTTTCGTTTTAATGACGGTTTTATATAAAGCCTATGCAAAAATGCCTGATCTGTATCAGTAATTCTTGAACATCCAATACATCCGACTACCCTGTCATTTTCATCTATTGCAAGCCAAAACATATCATTGCAATCAAGATAGTTTGCCTTAATATCAAGAAGGTCAGGATTTATAGTAGGTTTTCTACCCAAAGCATCTTTTGCCTGTAAAACCGTAAAAATCATATCATCACGATAGATTTCTTCAAATTTAATAATTTTCACACTTTTACTCCTGTACTTTAGTCAACAGAGCCACGCTCTCTACATGGGAGGTTCCGGAGAACATATCGCAGGGGTGATTTCTTTGGGGGTGTAGCCGTTTTCTGTGAAGAATTTTAAATCTCTTGCGAGGGTTGCCGGGTCACAGGATACATAGACTACACGGCTCGGCGACATTCTTGAAATTGTCTTTACAAGCTCTTCGCCGCAACCTTTTTCTCGGTGGGTCAAGGATTACGCAGTCGGGTTTTAAACCCTCTTTTTTCAAGCTGAAATGCGGCGTCTGAGGCATCTCCGCAGATGAATCGTGCATTTTCAATGCCGTTTGCTTTTGCATTTTCATTTGCATCTTTCACGGCATCTTCAACAATCTCCGCACCGATAAGCTGTTTACAGGAATCCGCGATTGTAAGACCTATTGTACCCGTTCCGCAGTATAAATCAAGCAGAATTTCGTCAGATTTAAGATTTGCATATTCTTTGGCTTTGCCGTAAAGCTTTTCAGCCTGTTTTCTGTTGATCTGCCAGAACGAAAACGGTGAAATTTTAAACTGCAATCCGCAAAGTGTGTCGGTAATATGGTCACTTCCGTAGATTGTTCTGTTTTTTCTGCCGAGAACAACATTGGTTTTTTCTCTGTTAGAATTAATAATCACACTTTTTAACTGCGGAAGTTCGGATTTGAGCATTTTCACGAGTAAATCTTCCTGTTTAAGACCGTTTGCGTTGACAACATAGCACACCATAAGCTCGCCCGAAGCCTCGCCGATTCTGATATAAATGTGGCGAAGTCTGCCCTTGCCTGTTGTTTCATCATAAATTTCCGTGTTAGTTTTTGCGATAAAATCTTTTGTAATTTCAATTACCCTTGCAAAAATTTCGGGCTGTAAAATACAGTCGGTACAATTGATTATGCGGTGGCTGTGGAATGAATAAAAGCCCGTCACAACATTTCCGTCACGGTCAAGACCGACAGGATACTGCGCCTTGTTGCGGTATCTTGTGATATTATCCGACGAAATTATCGGCTTGAAAACAACATTATCAAGACCGCCGATGCGTGTTACGGCATCCTCAACTCTTTGCTGTTTTATTTTGCATTCTTCTTCATAAGAAATATGTCGCCATGTGCAACCGCCGCACTTCATAAAGTTTTTCGCAGTCGGGAGTAATTCTAGCCTTGGACGGAACGAGAATTTCTTCGATTTTGCCGAAAGCGTAGGTTTTCTTAACCTTTAATATACGCACCTTGAGTTCGTCACCGATTGCAGAACCCTGTACAAAAAACAGCAATGCCGTCATCTGTTCTTCCGACTCCGCTGCCCTCGGCAGTTGCCGAAGTTATTGTAAGGTTTACAATATCGTTCTTTTTTAAAGTCATTTTATCACTCTGCCATTTTATGTGTATTTTTAGTTATAATCCTATTCCCCTTTATTTTAGCATTTACTCTACAATTTGGCAACAATTAAAACACAGTATCCGTACAATACACAAAAATTGCACAAATATCAAATTAGGTATTTATTTTTTTGTCCATTCGTCTTATAATATGAGTATTGCAGTTCTGTCACGGCATTGCTCTTTGAATGCAAATCAACCTGTGTTCCGACTTAAATACAGGCAAAGCGGAATGATTTTTCCGACAGACAAATATACTTATCAGGAATGGAGTGGACTATTGTGAATTACGACAGTCTTATGGATAACATAAAAAGAATACATTTTATCGGTATAGGCGGCAGCGGAATGTGTCCGCTGGCTGAGATTCTTCACCACGAGGGCTATGAGCTTTCGGGTTCGGATATGAACGAGGGTGAAACTCTTGACAGAATTAAGGGTTACGGCATTCCCGTATTTATGGGACACGCCGCAGAAAATATTAAGGGTGCAGAGCTTGTTGTTTACTCAGCGGCTATTAAGGAAACTAACCCCGAAAGACAGGCGGCAAAGGAACTCGGTATTCCGTGCATTGAAAGAAGCGTAATGCTCGGTATTGTTACAAGAAGATACAGAAGAAGTATTGCGGTTTCGGGTACACACGGCAAAACAACGACAACCGCTATGCTTTCACAGGTGCTTATCGGCAGCGGTTTTGATCCGTCAGCTATTATCGGAGGAAAACTTCCGTTCATCGGAGGTAACAGCTATGTCGGTCACAGCGATTTAATCGTTTGTGAGGCCTGTGAGTATGTTGACACATTCTTACAGCTCAATCCGTTTATTTCGATTATTCTTAATATTGACGCAGATCATCTTGACTACTTCAAGAATCTTGACAACATTAAGAAGTCATTCAACAAATTTGCTCATCAGACAACAGGCTTGCTTGTTATCAACGGTGACGACGAAAACACTCTTGATGCCGTAAAGGATGTTGAGATTGAGAAAATCACCTACGGTTTTGGCGAAAACTGCGATTACAGAGCTGAAAACATCAGCGCAGACAAGGGTGTTCACGAGCAGTTTGACCTTTACTTCAAGGGTGAGAAGCTCACACAGATTAAGCTTATCGTTCCCGGAAAGCACAACATTTATAATGCACTTGCCGCTGCGGCTACTGCACATTATCTTGGCGCTACTCGAAGGAAATTTCCGAGAATCTTCACAAGTTCGGCGGTGTTCACAGAAGATTTGAAATTCTCGGCACACCTGACGGAATTACCGTTGCCGATGACTTTGCTCATCATCCCACAGAACTTACCGCAACACTCAATGCCGCAATGAAAATGGGCTTTAACAAGGTTTGGGCAATATTCCAGCCGCATACATTTTCAAGAACAGCCATGCTCCTTGACGATTTTGCGGAGGCTCTTAAAATTCCGGATCAGGCAATTATTTCAGCTATTCTCCCTGTTCGTGAAACAAACACATATAACATCTATTCTACTGACCTCGGTGCAAAAGTTCCGGGTTCTGTATGTCTTGACACATTTGAAGAAATTACCGACTATGTTTGCAAGAATGCAAAAGAGGGCGACCTCATTCTCACAATGGGCGGCGGTAATGTGTATATGTGTGCCAATATGATTTACAAACAGCTTAAATATATGGAAGAAAATAAATAAGATTTTTAAACAAACAGAAGAACCGTGCTTTTATGGCACGGTTCTTTTTTCTTTATTATATTATTTTAAAAAAGGAGTCACGGAATATCTCGGCTCCTTAATTGATATGACTAATTTTAATTAGAAGTCAAACCTTCTCTTTGCAAAGAACATTCCTGCAACTGCAAATGTAAGAGCTGAAAGAAGAGCAATTGAAACTACAGGCGAGTCACCTGTTTTAACAACTCCGTTATCATTGTTATTGTTTGTGCTGTCCTTTAACACAACATCAGATGTTGAAGATGATACATCAGTTGAAGTTGTCGGATTTGTGTTATCATTACTTTCCGGTGTAATTGTGCCAAGTTCGACAAATGTAAATTCATCACTGTCCTGAACATAAGTTAAAAGGACATCACTTTTAATTGTTGTAGTGAAACTTTTTTTCAATTACAGTACCTTTACCTGTTGAAATAACGGCAGTATAAGTACCGACAGGAGATTTTCGGAAGTATGCGTATATACACCGTCGTGAGATGAAGGCTGGAAATAGAACATATCTACAATGGTGTCATCTTTCATAAGATAACCCGAGGGTACTTCATAAGGAGCTTTTTCGGACTCATACACAATAACATCCACTTCATTTGTTACAGTATAGTAGTTGATTCTGACTGAACCGTCTTTAGAAAGGGTGAAATCTTTATCAACTAAAAAATCATTGCCGTTACGAACATTAACATTATAAGTACCTGCTTTTAAGGTTATCAGCAACACCTGTTATGCAATCATAATGTTCTGATGATGTTGAAAGAAGAATACCTTGAACAAAATCTCCGCCATCGGTTGTGATTAAAGCCTCATATTTTTCATCGGGGGGTAAGCGGTTCATCATAAACTACTGCTTCAATATCATTCGTCACATAATGGTAGTAAATTCTAACAGAGCCGTCCTTTGTAAGTTTAACTTCCGTTGTTGCAGGCTCGTTAAAATAGGGACTGCCTGTTGCTCCGAATTCATAAGTTCCTGCAGTAAGGTTGTTATAAACTGCGGTTACAGTATCATAATGCTCATTTGAATATACCATTTCGGTATTCTTCAAGTCACCTGTTGTTTTGTTAATGCAATAGCTTTTGAAAGGGTTTTCTTGATCGTCAACAACAGTATCAGGAGTTGAAACTGCACCTACGACTGTTACTGTTGCCACCAAAAGCATAGTTGCCACAGTAAGCAGACAAACGATTTTCTTTGTAATTCTTTTCATAATTATTCCTCCGTTATTTTTATTATTGCACATTTTGCAATTCAATGTGATTATAATAGCAAAATTTCACAATTACAAGCTATTTTCACGAACGGGAACTATTGCGACACGAACAGAAATAAAATGACACAATACGGCTTGCATTTTGCTGTTAAAACACTTAATATATGTATATACAGCAATAAAATTATGATTTACGGAGAAAAGAATATGAAAACAAAAAAATTAAAGTATCTTCCTGCCATTGCGGCATTAGCAATCACTCTGGCAATAATCGGATTTGTTGTCACGGCACTCCTTTTTTCACCCAACAAGCCAGACACTCTTGCCGACACACCAACAGAAAATATATGGAGTTACGAAATTCTAAAGGACGGAAAAGTAAGCTCCGTTTATCCTGTATTTGAAGATAAATTAACTGCAACCGTAAACGATACTGATTTTTCGGCTTTGTGTATGAAAATAACCCTCCCGAAATAACCGATGACAAATTTTTGAATTTTTCTCCATCCGGAGTAGCAACCGAGGTGTTCATAGAAAACTATCTTGCCTATTCAAATATTGATTTGACCGGTGATGACATAAAAAGAAATAAAGACGGATTTCTTGAAATTCCCGATAATTATCTGTTCACGGGACCGTCATATTATACCACCGCAAGTATTCCAATATCGCCTGATTTTTCGGGGAATGAAATGAGAATATACACATATTACACGGACGAAAATCCTTATTATTTTACTAAATATCCGTCGCTTGCAGATATGTTTCAAAAATCCACAGATGCTGTTGTGGGATCTGTCGGTGCCGTTATTTTATCAACTCTAAGTTTTATTGCGGCAATCGCATTATGTCTAATCTTCTTTGTAAGAACAAAAAACGGACATAAAAATTACAAAATCCTACTCATGATATTGTTTTTAATACTGTTTGCTTTAAGATGTGTGTGTTACTCATCTTCACAGTTGCAAATGAGTTCAAAGGTTCTTTCATCATTCGACTTTTCGATACTATCACGAATATATGTTATACCGATTGTATTCTTCGTAGCGTTTATGTTCACTAACTGGAGAAAATTCATTCTTCTTGTATCATCTTTTATCCTGCTCGGGACATACTGCATCTGCTACGGATTTTTCAGTGAATCCATTGAGTTTATCAATTTTACTGAAGTTTCACTCTCGCTGTACTTTTTGATAACCGTTATAATGCTTGTTTTAGATTTTATTTTTGATGGGCAGAAGTATAAAAAATACAAAAGTTCAAAATATATTCTGCTGTTTATAATCTGCATTTTTTTGCGGTTACACTTTGGCGGCATGTACAAGCGACTCTGACTTTCTAAGTTACGGAAATAATATTTTGGGCAGCATTTTTGAATTTGGCGAATTCGCACCCCTCAATACTATGTTCTGCACAGTTACGGCAATTATTTCTGTATTGATAATTATCAAAGAATTTATTGACGATTATACGGAGTATAAGAAAAGAATTTTTATAGTAAATGAGCGTGCAAGATATGCTTTGCAGAGCTATCAGATGTTAAAAAACGGCGAAAAAAGAAACCAAAGCTGCTCGCCACGAAATGAATCATCATATGGTTGCAATTTCGGCTATGCTTGATAATAATGACACTCAGAGAGCCAAAGAGTACATAGAAAAAGTCACTGACAAGCTTAGCAAACTTCCGAAAATTAAATACTGCGACAATATTCTGATAAACTCAATTACAGGTATATATGCAGAAATAGCTAACGATAACTGCATTAAATTTGAATGTAGTGCAAATGTTCCGGAACAAATCAGCATTGCCGGTGAATATTTGTGTGTGTTTCTTGAAAACATGTTTGACAATGCAATTGAGGCTTGTTTAAAAACCGATACAGAACACAGATTTATAAAAACAGATATTAAAGCAAATAAAAATTTTCTGTTTATCTCCTGTTCAAACTGCTGTTTTGAAAATCTTGTATTTGACAAAAACCATTTTCCCATTTCAGGCAAAAGCGACAAAAACAATCACGGGTACGGAATTATTGCGATGAATTCAATTTCAGAAAAATATAACAGCATTTTGATAATTGATTGTACTGATAATGTCTTTACGGTAAAAACAAATATGAGCATAATAAGCTCGGAGGGTGAGTAAATGTACAGAATTGCAATTTGCGATGATGAAAAAATTTTTAACGAATCAGCTCAAGTCTTGCTTGAAAACATTGCACTGAAAAACGGAATTGATATTTCAGTTGAATCGTATTTGAATGCCGACATATTATTAAACGACCTTGAAAACGGAAATAAATATTTTGACCTTGTTTTGTTTGATATAATCATCGGAAACAAAAACGGAATTAACATTGCATGCAAAATCAAGCAGAATTTCACGGACATTAAATTTATATTTATGACCTCATATTCCGAATATGCAATTGACGGTTATGAAGCGGAACCCTCGGGATTCCTTATTAAGCCTCTGAATGAAGCCAAGTTGAAAAAGAGCTTTTTGAGGGCATTTCAAAATTACAAATCGCAAAGCCTTATAATTAAGGAAAACGGAAAAAGCCATTCTATCAATTTAAAAAGTATTTTGTATGTTGAAATTTACGGTAAAACTCTCACCTTCCATTTGAAAGATAACAAAATTTTAGAGCTTACAAAAACGCTTTCAGAGATTATAAAGCTCCTGCCAAAGGATGATTTTATTCAATGTCACAGAAGCTTTTTGGTTGCACTTAATGAAATTGAATCAATCACAAGATATCAAATTCTTTTTTAAGCGGAGGAATGAAAATTCCTGTAAGCAAATTAAGATATACTGATGTGCAAAAAGCTTTAATTGAAAGCGCTGCGGAAAAAATATAAAAATGAACAAAGCTCCGTGCGGTTACGGAGCTTTGTTCGTTAAGAGAGAGTTTTTTTGTCTACAGCTTTGGCTGTATGAATATTTATATAAAAAGCTAAAAAGCTTGTTGGCTGTTATTGACCGAACATATAGTTCCAGATTGAGTCGCTGTCACTGTTATCTGAACTTTTACCCTGTGATTGTGACGACTTATTCTGTGTGTTTGAATTGCCTGTTGAAGAACTGCCGCTCGGTGAATATTCTGCAAGAGTGAGCTTGAGATTTGCAGTCTTACCGCTTCTTGTAACGGTAAAAGTTACTGTATCTCCCACCTTTGAATCCTTGAGGGCTGTTTCAATGTCTGATTTTGAAGAAACACTTGTACCGTTTACTGCGGTAATCATATCACCTCTCATAAATCCTGCTTTTTCTGCATTAGAACCGCTTGTTACCGAAAGAACATAACAGCCTGTGTTGCTGAGTCCGTAGTAGAATGCGGAATCGTCGGATGTGATATCTGTAAGCTCCATACCGAGGTCAACCTTGCCCTTTACATAACCGTATGTTTTGAGATCGTCAATTATATCAAGAACATTGTTAATCGGAATAGCAAATGCAATACCTTCAACCTCTGTTGCACTGTCCTTTGCGTTTACAATACCGATAAGCTCACCGTTTGAGTTGAAGAGTCCGCCGCCTGAGTTACCGGGGCTGATCTGAGCGTTGTGCTGGAGAAGCGTCATACTCTTACCCTCAACCGTTACCTGACGGGCAAGTGCGCTGATAATACCGTCTGTTACTGTGCCGCCGAGCTGTCCGAGCGGATTACCGATTGCAACAACATAGTCGCCTACTGCAAGATCTGAGCTGTTGCCCATTGTTGCGGCTGAAAGACCTGTTGCATCTATTTTAAGAAGTGCGATATCGTTGTCCTCATCACTGCCGATTAACTTAGCCTTGTATGAAGTTGCACCGTCACGGAGTGTTACCGTGATATTCTCCGCACCTTCGATTACATGGTGGTTTGTGATGATGTAACCGTCCTCGGAAATGATAACACCTGAACCTGCACCCTGCTGAACATACTGCTGAGCAAATCCGCCTGTCACAACGCTTTCGGTAGCAATTTCAACTACGCTGTCGGCTGTTTTCTTAACAATTTTGGAAGTTGTTCCGTCGAGAGCGGCATTGCTTGTGGTTGATGTGCTGTTTGCGGATGCCTGTTTGATGTTTACACTTGAAGAAGAGTTGTTGTTAAGTGATGATGCAAGCATACTGCCACCGAATCCTGCACCGCCGCCGAGAATGATTGCAGCTACAAGCATTGCGGCTACAAAACCCCTTTGATGCGGGTTTCTTCGGCTTTTTAGGCTTTTTTAACTTTTACTTTCTTAGCCTTTGGTGCGGAATACTGTTGATTTGCATACGGTGAACCCGACTGTGAGCTGTATGGATTCTGTGACGGATTGCCGTATGAATAGTTGTTAGTCTGCTGTGAAGAATATGGGTTTGAAGAATACTGTGAACCGTATGGATCCGATGAGTAGTTCTGTGAAGATGTACCCGATGCTGTGTTTGAAGAATAAGCATTTTCATAACGATTAGGGTTGTGTGACGCATTCTCGTTGTTACCGTTTATATATGAATGGCGGTACTCACCCGAATTTACACTTGATGTTGAATTTGTGTTCCATTCATAAGAGCTTTCTGTATTTTCTGCAGTTGATGCAGACTGTGAATCTGATGATGAATGAATATCATGATAGCTGTTGTCAGCAGTATTATTATCTGACGAATAACCATCATAACCGTTGTTATTGTTTTCAAAGTTATCGTTCATAACTGTGCCTCCGATTAAAAGTTATATTTTCAAAAGACTTCATCGAATGTCGGTGTTGTTTTTTGATGTTGTAGATATAATAAAGCCCCAAAGTGAAAAGTATATGAAATACGGCTGAATTAATGTTGAAAGCAAGAAAATAGTATGTGAAAATTCGGTGTGCGTTGTGAGGAGTACGACACAATCATCTGTATTCACGAAAATAGGGCAGAACAAAACGCTCTGCCCTATATAATGTTTAAGATAATAACAATTTTAAATATCAGTTATCCTAAATTTGATAATAACGAAATAATTCATCAAGAATACTTTTCATATTTTTAAATTGAGTATTTGTGATTTTTATGATTACGCAAAGGAATAAAGTCAGAATAGCCACAATTATAGTTGGAAATCCCAAAATTCCTGCAACAGAAATAAAATGAATACCAATCAAGAAGAAATACAAAAAGATTGCTAAACCAACAGCCATTATTGGATTTGGAAACATTCTGATTGTTAAATCAGAATATCCACAATCTTCCTCTATCTTACCTAAAAAAATCGGACAGGCTATAAATTCCACCGTAATTTTTAGCCGGTACAAACTTCATTTTAAAGCCCTTATCCGTAAATTTTACATCATAGGAATAATCATCCCTCTTGATGTCAGCACCATACTTAGAATTACTTTTAATTATATCATTTATGTGTTCTTCGGATAAAGAAAGTTTATAATGAAGTTTATCAAAGAATTTTATAATCATAGAAATAACTCCATATACAAAAGGCACTCAGTTTGCCGAAACGGTGTTGACCTGCTCTTTTTGTTTCAGGCTTCTTTTCAACCTTTTCGTTAAGCTTTTTTCTTTACCGAAACTTCGTCAAACTTCTTTTTGAAGGATACTCTGCCGTTGAACTTTTTTCCTGCAATATTTGCATGAAAATTCGGCGGTAAAGCTTTTGTTATGAAGTCGCCACTTTGAAAGCTGAACAAGAGGTTTTCCGCAATCTTCACAATCGAAAAACATAACGCTTTTGTCAACATCGGGGCTGTTGATATCTGTAACAAAATGATTTTTGAACAGCAGTCTGTCATAGAATTCGTCACAAACAGCATCCTTAATGTACGGCTTTAACGGATACTTACCGTAAAAAGCCTTCATACATTCCAATGTCAGGTACACATCGGCAAGAGCTCTGTGCTGATCATCTTCCGAAAAATCAACACCTGCCATTTCGGCACAGGCACCGAGTCCCAGCTGACAGGATGAATCGTGCAAATCAAGACAATCTTCACAATAGCTTTGCAAGTTGCAATAGCGTGAGAGAAACGGAAGTCTGGTTCTGCCCGTGTAGTAGCTGTAGTTTTCGATAAGAGCATGAAGGTCGGAGTCGCTCCATGTCATAAGCACGCCGTCACCCAGAAAATCCGAGAACAGGCTGATTGCTCTGATAAAGCTGACGCCCTCGTCCTTCAACTCTTCATTTGTTATTTTGGTAAGCTGTTTTACCTTACTGCATAGCTTTTTGCCGATTTTCGGAGCAACAAGCATTGTAAAGGTGTCGCATACATTCAGTTCATCATCAAGCTTAACCGCACCGATTTCAATTATTTCGTTGACAAATTTGTGCAGAACCTTGCTGTATGAACCGTTCCATTCAAGGTCAAGAATTACATAACTCATTATTTTAATTATTTCTTACGGAATGCCTGTTTCATACGCTGTTCTTTTGAAAGAATACGCTTGCGCATACGGATATTTTCGGGAGTAACCTCAACAAGCTCATCATCAGCAATGAATTCAAGGCACTGTTCAAGTGACATAATTGTCGGAGGTGTAAGCTTGAGGGCGTCATCAGAACCCGATGCACGGGTGTTTGTGATGTGCTTTTTCTTGCAGACATTAACTGTGATATCCTCAGACTTAGGACTTGCGCCTACAATCATACCCTCATAAACAGGAACACCGGGTCCGATAAAGAGTCTGCCTCTTTCCTGAGCGGCATAAAGACCGTAGGTTACAGTTTCGCCTGTTTCAAAGGCGATGAGTGAACCCTGATGGCGGGTTACGATTTCACCCTTGTATGGCTCATAACCGTCGAATACATGGTTCATAATTCCGTTACCGTTTGTATCTGTAAGAAATTCGGGGCGATAACCCATAAGACCTCTTGACGGGATTCTGAATTCAATGTGAGTAACACCGCCTTCACGAGTACCCATATTGATAAGCTCACCTTTTCTTGAACCGAGCTTTTCCATTACAGGACCGACATATGTGTCGGGAACTTCGATGATAAGAAACTCCATAGGCTCATGAAGCTTGCCGTCAATCATCTTTGTAATAACCTGCGGACGGGAAACCTGAAATTCATAATTCTGACGGCGCATTGTTTCGATAAGGATTGAAAGGTGGAGTTCACCTCTGCCCGATACCTTGAATGTATCGGCGCTGTCTGTTTCTTCAACACGAAGAGCAACATTTGTTTCAATTTCCTTGAAAAGTCTGTCACGGAGGTTACGGGAGGTTACATACTTACCCTCTCTGCCTGCAAACGGTGAGTTGTTTACGATAAAGTTCATTGAAACCGTAGGCTCGTCAATCTTTACGAACGGAAGCGGCTCAACACAATCGTTTGAACAGATTGTTTCACCGATGTTGATATCCTGAACACCGCTTACGCAAACGATGTCGCCGACTGTTGCAGTGTCACATTCAACTCTTTTAAGTCCTTCAAACTGATACAGCTTTGCAATTCTTACATTCTGAGTCGTACCGTCTGTGTGACAGAGAACGGCAGCCTCTCCGTTCTTTGCAGTACCTCTTTCAACACGGCCTACACCGATTCTGCCGACAAACTTATCGGAGTCAATGTTTGAAATAAGGAGCTGAAGTCCTCCGTTCATATCACCCTGAGGAGCAGGGATTTCTTTTACAATTGCGTCAAAAGAGGTTTCATATCCGTACCGGGTTCATGATAATCCTCTGATGCATAGCCGTCACGGGCAGACGCATAAATTACAGGGAATTCAAGCTGATCTTCGTCGGCACCGAGTTCGATAAAGAGGTCGAGAACCTCGTCAACAACCTCCTCGGGTCTTGCACCGGGACGGTCGATTTTGTTAAGAACAACAAGCGGCTTTTTGCCGAGGCCGAGTGCCTTTTTAAGAACAAATCTTGTCTGCGGCATACAACCCTCAAATGCGTCAACAAGCAATACAACACCGTCAACCATCTGGAGAATACGCTCAACCTCACCGCCGAAATCGGCATGACCGGGGGTGTCAACAATGTTAATTTTGATGCCGTTATACATTACGGCTGTCGGCTTTGAAAGGATTGTGATACCTCTTTCACGCTCAAGGTCATTAGAGTCCATTACTCTTTCTTCTACATTTTCATTTGCTCTGAAAACACCGCTCTGCTTCAAAAGCTGGTCAACCAGAGTAGTTTTGCCGTGGTCAACATGGGCGATAATTGCAATATTTCTTAAATTCTCTCTTACATCCATAAAAATACCTCGTTTTGCTAAAATCACTTAAATCTTATTGCATACATCAAGCATTATAACACTATGAAAGCTAAAATTCAATTTATATTTTTCATCACCTTTTATCCTAATATCCGACAGTTTTTGAACATTTTTCCGATAGAAAACCGCAAAAAATATTTTTTAGTGAAAAAATAACGATTTTTACTCATTTCGTGTGATTTTTTCTTTACAATATCTCAAGATTGTTATATAATTAACATAGTGTTTTGCATTTTTTTGCAGGACTGAATTATGATAGGCATTAATTTTTAGGAGGTAATATTATGGGCTACACGATTGCGCAGAAAATCATCAAGAATCATCTTGTCTGCGGAGAAATGACCGTTGGCAGTGATATCGGTCTTAAAATCGACCAGACTCTTACTCAGGATGCAACAGGCACTATGGCTTATATCGAATATGAGGCTATGGGCATTCCGAGAGTAAAAACAGAAAAAAGCGTTGCTTACATTGACCACAACACACTTCAGACAGGTTTTGAGAACGCCGATGACCACAGATTCATTCAGTCTGTTTGTAAAAACACGGTATCTATTTTTCAAGACCCGGCAACGGCATTTGTCACCAGGTTCACCTTGAAAGATTCGGTAAACCGGGAAAGACTTTAATCGGTTCTGACAGCCACACTCCGACAGGTGGCGGTATCGGTATGCTCGCAATCGGCGCAGGCGGTCTTGATGTTGCTGTTGCCATGGGCGGCGGCGCATACTATATTACTATGCCGAAAATGGTAAGAGTTAATCTTACAGGCAAACTCAGTCCGTGGGTTTCTGCAAAAGATATTATTCTCGCAGTTCTTCGTGTTATGAGCGTTAAGGGCGGCGTCGGTAAGATTGTTGAGTACGGCGGAGAAGGTGTTGCCACACTTACAGTTCCCGAAAGAGCAACAATCACAAATATGGGTGCAGAGCTTGGTGCTACAACTTCTGTATTCCCGTCTGATGAAACAACAAGAAAGTTCCTCAAGGCTCAGGGCCGTGAGGAAGACTATACAGAGCTTAAGGCTGATCGATGCAGTTTATGATGAGGTTATCGAAATCAACCTTTCAGAGCTTGAGCCTCTTGCAGCCTGTCCTCACTCACCTGACAATGTTAAGCCAATCAAAGAGCTTGAGGGCAAGAAGATTGATCAGGTTTGTATCGGTTCATGTACAAACTCAAGCTACCTTGACCTTATGAGAGTTGCTCACATTCTCAAGGGCAAAAAGGTTGCAGACAATGTATCGCTTGCAATTGCTCCGGGTTCAAAGCAGGTATTTAATATGCTCGCTCTCAACGGCGCACTCGGCGACATGATTGCAGCAGGTGCAAGAATCCTTGAAAGTGCCTGCGGCCCGTGTATCGGTATGGGTCAGTCACCTAACAGCGGCGGTATCTCACTCAGAACATTCAACCGTAACTTTGAAGGCAGAAGCGGTACAGCAGACGGTCAGATTTATCTTGTATCTCCGGAAACTGCGGCTGTTTCTGCAATCAACGGCGTATTTACAGACCCAAGATGTCTTGGTGCGGCTGCTGAGATTGAAATGCCCGAAAAATTCCTCATCAATGATAATATGGTTATTGATCCGCTCCTGTTGAAGAAATGGACAGCGTAGAAATTCTCCGTGGTCCTAACATCAAGAGTTATCCCGAAACTCATCCGCTCACAGATTCTATCGAGGCGTCATGTTCACTCAAGGTCGGCGACAACATTACAACCGACCATATTATGCCTGCAGGCGCAAAGATTCTTCCGCTCCGTTCAAATATTCCGAAAATTTCAGAACATTGCTTTACAGTATGCGACAAGGAATTCCCAACCCGCGCAAAGACACTCGGCAAGAGCATTATTGTCGGCGGTGAAAACTACGGTCAGGGTTCATCCCGTGAGCATGCGGCTCTCGCTCCCCCTTTTCCTCGGTGTTAAGGCTGTACTCGTAAAGAGCTTCGCAAGAATTCACAAGAGCAACCTTATCAATGCAGGAATTCTTCCGCTTACATTTGTAAACGCAGAAGATTATGATAAAATCAAGCTTGGCGATATGCTTGAACTTCCGAATGTTAAGGACGAAATTGCAAACGGCAAGCAGGTTACTGTTGTAAACAAGACAACAGGCGACACAATTGTTGCTGACTGTGAGCTTTCAGACAGAACAAGAAACATTATCATTGCAGGCGGTCTGCTTGACTACACAAAGGAGAACAGCTGATATGGAAAAGATTAAAATGGGCACTCCTCTCGTAGAGATGGACGGCGACGAGATGACAAGAGTCATCTGGAAACAGATTAAAGACATTCTCATCACACCTTATGTTGACCTCAAAACAGAATATTATGACCTCGGTCTTGAGCACAGAAACGAAACAGACGATCAGGTTACAGTTGACAGCGCCAACGCAACAAAGAAATACGGCGTTGCCGTTAAGTGTGCCACAATCACACCTAATGCCGCAAGAATGACAGAGTACAACCTCAAGAGTATGTGGAAATCACCTAACGGTACGATTCGTGCTATCCTTGACGGTACGGTATTCAGAAGCCCGATTCTTGTTAAGGGCATTGTTCCCTACATTCCTACATGGAAAAAGCCAATCTGCATTGCCCGTCACGCATACGGTGATGTTTATAAGAACACAGAGATGAAGGTTGAGGCAGGAAGCAAGGCAGAGCTTTGCGTTACAAAGCCTGACGGTACCGAGGAAAGAAGCACAATTTTTGACTTTAAGACTGACGGTATTATTCAGGGTATGCACAACATTGACAAGAGTATCTCATCATTTGCCCGTTCATGCTTTTAACTATGCACTTGATCAGAAGCTTGATGTTTGGTTTGCTACAAAGGATACAATCAGCAAGATTTATGACCACAGATTCAAGGACATCTTCAGTGAAATCTTTGAGAATGAGTACAAAGAGAAGTTTGAGAACGCAGGTATTACATATTTCTACACACTTATTGATGATGCTGTTGCAAGAGTTATCAGAAGTGAAGGCGGCTATATGTGGGCTTGTAAGAACTATGACGGTGATGTTATGAGTGATATGATTGCAACTGCATTCGGTTCGCTCGCAATGATGACAAGCGTACTCGTTTCTCCCGACGGCATCTATGAATACGAGGCCGCCCACGGCACGGTTACGCGCCACTACTACAAGTATTTGAAGGGAGAGGAAACTTCCACCAACTCTGTTGCAACATTGTTTGCATGGACAGGTGCTCTCCGCAAAAGAGGCGAGCTTGACGGTCTTGACGATCTTATGAAGTTTGCAGACAAGCTTGAGGCAGCAACAATCAAGACAATTGAGGACGGCGTTATGACAGGCGATCTCTACGCTATCTCGACACTTGAGAACAAAAAGAAAGTAAACACAGAAGAATTTCTCAAGGCTATTGACGAGCGCCTTGCAGCATCTCTCTGATTTTAAAGTTAAAGGAGCATAGTGAGTAATGTCTAAGAATGACAGTATTTCAATGTCGGTTATCAGGCGTTTGCCAAGATATTACCGCTTTTTATCAGAACTGAATGACCAGAACATTGACAAAATTTCTTCAACTAAGCTTGCACAAATTATGAATGTGACCGCCTCACAGGTAAGACAGGATCTTAACTGCTTCGGCGGATTCGGTCAGCAGGGTTACGGTTACAGCGTAAGTCAGCTGAAAGAGGAAATCAAGAACATTCTGGGACTTAACAACGATTACAAGGCCATTCTTATCGGTGCCGGTAATCTTGGTAAGGCCGTTGCAATGCATATGAATTTTGAAAAACTCGGTTTTGAGCTTATCGCTTGTTTTGACAGCAACGAACAAAAAGTCGGTTCAAAGCTCAACGGAATTACAGTTAAAAACGAAAGTGAACTCGACGATTTTTGTAATAAAAAAATCATATTGACACAGCGTTTTTGTGCATTCCCCGTGTTTGTGTTGAAAATGTTCTCGATAAGCTATATTCACACGGAATCAAGAATTACTGGAATTTCAGCCACTATGATATAAATGCTCGTTATAATGATACTATGGTAGAGAATGTTCATCTCAGCGACAGCCTTATGACTCTCTGCTACAGAATGAACAACAACTGATAAACCAATGACTCCCCGACAGTTTTATAAGCTGTCGGGGAGTTTTTTCGTTACAGAGCAATAATAACCTTTTTAGCGATTAAAAGGGCTGACCGTTTAAGGTCAGCCCTCTTTTGCAATTTGTGTTTCTGATTTCAGATTAACCGAGTGTAACCTGCTCAGCGATTGGAGCGTTGGGGTTAGTGTCAGGGTTATCTGTGTAGAATGTAAGGTATGTACTGCCCATAACAGCAGAGTCATCAATTACAATCCACATTTCGTTATCTACAAAGCCCTTGTAGTCAATTGTTTGGTTAGTAGCGTTATCGGATACAATTACATTGTATGTACCTGCTCCCTTATATGTGAAGCTGTAATCAAACCAACCGTTTTCACCTTTAGTCATAGGATCACCCGGCCACTCTGACATAAAGTTGCCTGAGTCTTTGCCCTTGAGGTCTGAACCCCATATCCAGAGATATGGCGTCCATGTAAGTGAACCGTTGTGCTTTACGTGAAGTGTGATGTCAAGGCTTGAAGCGATGTAGTAGTAGTTTACCTCAGCCTCACCGTAAGGAATTAAGCCAGACTGATTTTCCGGCATTCTGTTCGGATCAACAGCGTAGCCAACAACCTTGAATGCAGTTGACTTATATGTGCTGCCTGCTCTGCCTGCGAATACGATTGAATCAGTAAGCTTCTGCTGTTTTCCGTCAGCGTCTGTGTAGTAGTAGTTTACTGTTACTTTACCGGAAGATACAGGAATTCCAACAACATACTTCATTATCATTGTTGAATCTTCAACGTTGAAAGTACCATCATAGTTTAGGTCAAGAACCGATTCATCAACTGTAGGAGTTTCAAGCTTTACAATATACTTCTGAAGAAGTGTAGCGTCAATTACATTAACTTCACCATCACCGTTGAAGTCAGCGTTCTTGAGTGATTCAGGAATGTAGTCTGTGTAGTAGTATGTAACCTCCTGCATATCGGAAGTATATTTGCCTTCTGCATTTCCGCCAATGCGACTTACGATGTATGTATCTGGAACAACTGCACTCGGAACTGTTACATAACCTGAGCCTACAGAACCCTGAAGGATTACAGAATCTTCAAGCTTTTCGCCTGTTGCTTCGTAAACATAGTTAACCTTAACCTTACCGTTTGAAGATTGGATGCCTGCTGACTCATAGCCTGCCTTGTCAACAGCTACGATAGCCGAACGAGCAGGTACTGTGAATGTTGAGCCTGTCACCTCGCCGAGTGAGTCAAGACCTGCTGTTTCACCGTTAGCGATAACAACCCAATCTGTTACGGATGTATCCGAAAGAGTTACATCTGCAGCTGTGGTTGCATTGTTATAAATAACAGCCATCTTGTTCCATTCACCCTCAACATCGTTCTGAATTGTGAATGAAATCTGATTTGTTGAAGCAGAAACCTTTTTTGTGAATGTGTATTTGTCAGCATATGAATTATCCATAGCTGTGAGAGGCGAGAATGCTGACTTAATCTGCATCATACCCTTGTAGTAAGAAACTACATCGGCATAGTCAACAACATTCTGCCATTTAATCATATTAAGGTCGGCTGCCGACTTGTAGCTGTTTGTGTCACCGTCTTTTGAACGAGCCATTTCTTCACCGGCAAGTGTGAATGAAATACCCTGTGATGTGTAGATAATTGCACTTGCAAGCCTGTTCATCTTAACAGCCTCGGAATTTCTCTCTCCGTAGTCTGCCAGACCTGTTGACGCAATAATCTGATCGTAAAGTGTTGCGTTATCGTGACACGCATCATAGGTTACGCACTGTGAAGGAGCCTGAGCCTTCCACTTGTATGTACCTGAGCTGTTGGCACGAACACCGTAGCTTACACCCTTTGCGGATGACTTTGAGCCCTGTATAAAACCAACATCGCTGATTTCCATTGCACTTCCCTTTATACCGTCACGGATGCCGTCATTGAAAATAGCGATTCTGTCGCTGAGTCTTGACGCATTAGCCTGTGTTGCAGGATAGAATTTTGTGCCTGAGCAAGTGTTAGTCGGGTGGTAGGAGTCACCGCCTGCCCAGCCTTCACCCCACATTGTGATTCGTGGGTCAATTTGGTCAAGCGCTTCTCTTGCCATATTCATTGTTTCAACATCCATAAGACCCATAAGGTCAAAACGGAAGCCGTCAACATGGTATTCGTTTACCCAATACTTGAGTGAATCAATAACATACTGTCTGTACATTGCACGCTCTGTTGCACCTTCGTTGCCGCAACCCGAACCGTTTGAGAATGCGCCTGTTGTTTTCATTCTGTAGTAGTAGTTAGGAACTGTGTACTGGAAGCATGAATCAGTTGAATAAGTATGGTTGTAAACAACATCCATTACAACAGAAATGCCGGCGTCATGGAGAGCCTTGATCATTTCCTTGCACTCTTTGATTCTTACTTTACCGTCATACGGATTTGAAGAATACGAGCCCTCCGGAACATTGTAGTTTACCGGATCATAACCCCAGTTAAACTGAGTATCATCGCCTGCCTCATTTACTGACTGGAAGTCATAGAACGGGTTAAGCTGTACTGTTGTTACACCGAGTTCCTTGAGGTAATCAATACAGGTTGAAACCTTGCCCTCGCCGTTAAGAGTTGTACCTGATTCTGTGAAAGCAAGGTACTTACCTCTGTTAGCATCGCTTACGCCCGAGGCCTTGTCATAAGAAAAGTCTTTGATATGGAGTTCCCATACTGATGACTTTGTTGATTTGTCAAGAAGAACATGGTTATCGTTTGACCAGCCCTCAGGATCTGTCTCGTCAAGGTCAACAATCATTGAGCGCTTGCCGTTTACGCCTGTTGCCGTTGAGTATACATCCTGTGTTTCATAAGTCTTTGTTGCATCTGAACCGATGTGTGTTGTGTCTGTTGTTGTGACTGAGTATGTGTAATAATAATCCTTCCATTCGCCGACGAGTGTAATCGTCCAAACACCGTTCCACTCACCGTCAACGAGCATTTTTTCAAGTGTGTAGCTGGCAACTTTAGATGCACCCTGCTCGTCATCCGAACCTTTTGTAAAGATATTGAGCTTAACACCGGTTGCTGTCGGTGACCAAACCTTGAATGTTGTAGCATCTTTTGTGTAAGTAACACCAAGATCATTACCGGAATAAGCATACTGAGCGTCAATATCTTCAGCAGCCTTTGTGTAAGAATTGTCTCTTGCGTAGTCGCTTGAAACTGCCGAACTGTCATCGGCTGTTGCTGCAAAGCTTGATACAACCGCTGTTGAGGCAAGCATGCACGCTGCAAGAACTGCAGAAACAATTTTCTTCGTAGTTCTCATAGATAATATTCCTCCTTATTAATTCTTATAATCTATTCCGTTAGCATACGGAAATAACTACCTTTAATTAATCTTCTTCAATGTCAAGCTCTGCCATAATGCGCTTTTTACGCTTGTTTGAAGAATAAATAACCGATGCCGCACACAAAGCAATTATAAGACCGGTGCCGACATACACAAACGGAAGCATCTGCTTGAGCGGATCGGGATTTGACGAGTAACTGAACACTACATTGATTTCGCCCGATTTAAATGTTCCGTTTGCCTTTTCGGGAACGCTTACAAGATCTTTTTTCCTCATATGTATTTTGAGAAAGTGAATAAGCCTGTCCTTCAACACCTGTGATTGTCTTTGTATCAAGAATTTTACCTGAATCGTCCATATAAATGGCATTGACTCTGCAAACAGTCTTATCCTCATCATCAGTTACACGGGTATATTTGTATGTAACGGTCTTGCTTGCGGAATCAAGCTTGCCTGCACCGTTTGTCGGGAGGTCGTCAAGAACAAGCTTGTAATTTTTAATTGACGGAAGGTCGGGAGTATAATACTGCTCGCCCTTTCTGTTTTTACAAGAAAAGAATCTTCAATTTCCGTATTATTTGTTTCGTCAACAAACTTTACGGTAACCGTTGACATCTCACCGTCATATTCTTCAACATAAACCTTTGCATGACCTACCTGATCCGTGAACACACCTTTAATTTCACCGTCGGTTTTCTTAACATTATAATTAAGAGTTGACGCAAGATTTGTCACATCATAGCTTGTGCCGAGCTCGCCTGTGAGCGTCTGTGACTTGATGAGTTTTTTGGTTTTGTTGTCATAATAATCAATGACAACAGCGCCCTCATCATCCATAATTCCCGCAGAATCATAGCTCTTTGTGTCAACCATAATAACGGCTGAATGAGCCTCAACCTTTACGCTGTTTGTAACATTCTTTATGTTGCGAAGTCCGGCTGTCTTGTTATCTGCAAGAACAACCCAGTCGCCTTTTTGCGGTAACATTCTGTGCGGAATCGGAGCCGTTAAAGATTACGCACATCTGACTCCATTTTCCGCTCTCGGTGTTATTTATTGTGTAGCCCATAACACCCTTTGGAACATCGGAAAGTATGTAAGGCTGTTGGCTGTTGCAGCAGTAGAATCCGAGAATGCCGCAAAAGCGTCACGGATTTTATAAAGACCTCTGTAATATTCAATTACATCTGAATAGAGATCGACATTTTCCCAGTCAAGCATATTTTCTTTTCTGCTTGACGCGTAACTGTTTTCATCACCGTCTTTACTGCGACAAAACTCCTCACCGCCGAGTGAGAACGGAATACCCTGTGAAGTAATAACAATTGCAGCAGAAAGCTTGTTCATTGCAACAAGATCTTCATATCTTTCGCGATATTTACCGTCGGCACCGTAAACAGAGCCGACAAGCTTATCATAAAGACAAAGGTTATCGTGACATGACGCATATGTTACACATTGTGACGGAACATTTGCCCAACCTGTTGTTGTGTCACTCTGACCTGCTATGCCCGTTTTCAGGTTGGCTCTGCGTGAACCTTCCTGAACAAAAGCACCGTCCGTACCGCCTGTACTGCCCTTGATTGCATCACGGATTGTATCATCAAACGCACCGATGCGATCGCTCAACTGCTTGAGATTTTTCTGACTTGCCAATACTGTGCCTTCGTCACAATTGGTTGCCATATCCCACGCCTCACCGTAAATAAGAATCTGACTGCCACTGACGTCTGCATAAAGATTGTCAAGTGCGGTACGAATTGAATTCATAGTTGTTACATCATGAAGTCCCATAAGGTCAAAGCGGAAACCGTCAATGTGATATTCGCTTGCCCAATATGTAACTGAATCAATCATATACTTTCTGAACATAAGATGTTCGCTTGCTGTATCGTTTGAACAGCCCGAACCGTTTGAGAAAGTTCCGTCATTGTTCATTCTGTAGTAATAATTCGGAACTGTTCTCTGAAGCCAAGAATCAGAGGTGTAGGTGTGGTTATAGACAACATCCATAATTACACCGATTCCGGCATTATGAAGTGCCTGAATCATCTGCTTACATTCCTTGATTCTCACTTCACCCTTTTTAGGATTTGTTGAATAAGAACCCTCGGGGCAGTTGTAGTTGACTGGATCGTAGCCCCAGTTGTATTGGTCCATAATGTTCTTGCTCTCGTCAACAGAACCGAAATCATAGAACGGCATAATCTGCACATACTTAACGCCGAGCTTTTTCAGATAGTCAACGCAGGTTGATGATGCGCCCTGAACACCGTTGACTGTTGTACCTTCTTCGGTAAAAGCAAAGGTACTTGCCACGGTTAGCCTCACTCACGCCGCTTGATTCGGATGATGAAAAGTCTGCTACAGAGATTTCCCAGACCGACGCATCAGTCTGATTCTGTACAAGCACATGCTTATCATTTTCCCAACCATCGGGATTGGTTGTGCTTAAATCGACAACCATTGAGCGTTGACCGTTCACACCGCACGCCTTTGCATAGACATCGGCTGTTTCCTTGGTAGTTTTTCCGTGTGTTACCGAGTAGGTATAATATTTGTTAAGCAGGTCACCGTTAATTGTAACAGACCACACGCCCGTTGTTTTGTCAAGCGACATGGCTCTTGACATTATAGAACCTGCATCTCCCTCATTATCACTGCCGTGTTCAAAAATATTCACACGAACAGACGCCGCATTAGGCGACCATACCTTGAAGGTAGTTGCCTTTTTTTGAGTAAGAAGCTCCCAAATCATTACCTGAATATGCCGACTTATCCAGATTTGCAGCATATGCCTGATAATCTGTTACAGTTTTTTCTTTTCCGCTGCCGAAACATCAGCCGCACACATTCCTGTAATCATCATAGCTGTCATTACTCCTGCCAATAATCTTTTTAGAAACAATCAAAAATGCCTCCTGACTTATTCGGATATGAGCAAAACAAAGGTTACAATCAGCACTGTTTTACAATAGTCCATACGAATTCCAATGTTAGCATTTCATTAGTTAATTTTATCATATAAGGCAATATATTTTAATTCCGATTAAGAATATAGCAATTGATAAAAGCTTTATTGTTGTAGAATTTTCTTTGACAAATATGTGCAATATGCTGATTTTCTAAAAGTTTATTTTTAAATTTATATTAAGCAAAGAAAAAATCTGTCAAAAAATACAATTTGGCAATTAAATTTACATAATAATAAAATTTTGTTCTTAAAGACAAACACCCCAACCTCGGTCGGGGTGAAATCTGTTATATTCCGTAGGTTGAAGTGTTGACAATTGCACTCTCAATCCGAAGAAGTCTGTTATATTTTGCAACTCTGTCGGTTCTGCACGGAGCACCTGTTTTTATCTGTCCCGAATTAACCGCAACGGCAATATCCGCAATGGTTGTGTCCTCCGTTTCACCGCCTCTGTGTGAAATAATCGTGCGATAACCTGCTTTGTGAGCCGTGTCAATTGCATCAAGCGTTTCCGTCAGCGTTCCTATCTGATTAATTTTAATCAAAATTGCGTTGCCTGCTCCGAGTGCTATGCCTTTTTAAGTCTTTTTGTGTTTGTAACAAACAAATCATCGCCGACAAGCTGAACTTTGTTGCCGATTTTTGAAGTAATATTCTGCCAACCGTCCCAATCGTGTTCGGAAAGCGGATCTTCAAGCGAGATAATCGGATAATCAGAACAGAGCTTGTCAAAATAATTAATAAGTTCATCGCTTGAAAGCGAATCGCCTCTCTTTGGAAGAATATATTTCCCGTCGGAATACCATTCGGAAGATGCGGCATCAAGCGCAATTTTAATTTCATCGGTAGTATAACCTGTTTTTTCAATCGCTTTAATTATATACTCAATTGCATCCTCATCACTTTTCAGGCTCGGTGCATAACCGCCCTCATCACCTACACCTGTTGACATATTATTCTCTTTTTAGAATTTTGCCGAGTGTATGGTAGATTTCACAGCACTGCATCATTCCCTCGGAAAAACACCTTGCGCCGACAGGCATAATCATAAATTCCTGAATGTCGATATTGTTTGACGCATGAGCGCCGCCGTTGAGAATATTCATCATTGGAACAGGCATTCTGACCGCATATGTTCCGCCGATATAACGGAATAACGGCAGTCTGAGATTCTTTGCCGCCGCCTTTGCACAGGCAAGCGATACGGCAAGAATAGCATTTGCACCGAGCAAATCCTTATTTTCCGTGCCGTCAAGTTCAATCATTTTGCTGTCGATTGCACACTGGTCAAAAGGTGAGTCGCAACAAAGATTAGGCGAAATTATGCTGTTGATATTTTCAACGGCTCTCTGCACACCTTTACCGAGATAGCGTTTTTCACCGTCACGAAGTTCAACCGCCTCAAACTCTCCCGTTGACGCACCCGAAGGGACAGACGCTTTTGCAAAGGTTCCGTCGGAAAGTCCGACCTCCGCCTCAACCGTAGGATTTCCTCTTGAATCAATTATTTCTCTGCCGATTATCGTATCTATTTTTATTTCCATTTATATGCCCTCTCGTATTGAAATTTTATAACATAAACCGTTTTCAGATATTTTTAATCTGAGCAACGCTGTGTTTTGTCTGCATTGTTATTTTTCCGTACACGGTTTATTTTATGCAGGAGTAACGCATTTTTGTCACAGGCATATATTGTTACTATGAAAAGCAAGGAGGACAGATATGGAAATGGTTCAGTACACCGTTCGTCCGGGTAATACGCTTTTTGGCATTGCGCAGTTCTTTCAGACAACGGTTAATGACATATTAAAATACAACAACATTCAAACTCCTGACGCTATTTTTGTAGGTCAGGTTCTTACGGTTCCCGCCGGTAGTGCGGAAACGCAGTATCATGTTGCCCGTCCGGGCGATTCGCTGTGGATAATTGCACAAATGCACGGAACAACCGTTGAAAATCTCTCACGGCTTAACGGACTTTCAAATCCGAATGTAATTTATCCGGGGCAGATTATAAAGGTAAGATAACAAAGGAGGACAGCTTTCTGTTTGGGAAAGCTGTCCTCTTAAAATTTCATTTGATTATTTTCTGTGTTTTCTAAGATAATCGTCAATCTGATTTCTGTCAAAAATTCCGAGGTCATCGCAACCTGCAAGATATTCGTTATGATGGCGAACCTCGTGATGAAGTATTTCAACGAGCTTTTTTCGGTATTCCTCATTATCAAGTGAGCCGTAAACCCTGTTGATTGAACCGTAGTAAAAACACAATTGCATTGCCGAGAGAATTGCGTATGTACTCACCCAAAATGAACAAATCATTGTTAAGTGCTTTTGGATGAACCTTTAACTGCGGAAGAAGTGAAATCCCTCCGTTTAAATCTCTGTATAATTCATAAGGCATGGAATCTGCAATTTCGTCAAGCATTGCGCCGCATTCATCAAAAAGTAATCATAAAGTCTGATTAATAGTCAAGATAGTCCTTGAGCTTTCTGCTTCTTGATGGATGACGGAGCTTACGGAGAGCCTTTGCCTCAATCTGACGGATACGCTCACGGGTTACATTAAACTCCTTGCCGACTTCTTCAAGAGTTCTGCTTCTGCCGTCCTCAAGACCGAAACGGAGTTTGAGAACCTTGGCTTCACGGGGAGTGAGGGTTGAAAGAACATCCGAAAGCTGTTCACGGAGCATTGTGTGTGATGCGGCATCGGCAGGTGCGGGAGCATCGTTATCGGGGATAAAGTCACCGAGAGGGCTGTCTTCCTCCTCGCCTATAGGAGTTTCAAGTGAAACAGGCTCCTGAGCAACACGCATAATTTCACGAACCTTATCAACAGGCATATCAATTTCTGCGGCAATTTCATCGGCAGACGGCTCATGACCGTTCTGGTGAAGGAGCTGGCTCTGAACCTTTTTTACCTTGTTGATAGTTTCAACCATATGAACAGGAATACGGATTGTACGAGCCTGATCGGCAATTGCACGGGTAATAGCCTGTCTAATCCACCATGTTGCATATGTTGAAAATTTAAAGCCCTTTGTATAGTCAAACTTTTCTACAGCCTTGATAAGGCCGAGATTGCCTTCCTGAATAAGGTCAAGAAACTGCATACCTCTGCCGAGATAACGCTTTGCAATTGAAACAACAAGACGAAGGTTTGCCTCGGAAAGACGCTGTTTTGCGGCAACATCACCGTCAGCGATTCTGATTGCGAGGTTGATTTCTTCATCGGAGGAAAGTAGCGGAACCCGTCCGATTTCTTTAAGATATACCTTTACGGGATCGTCAACCGAAACGCTGCCTGTTTCTGCAATCTGAGCGTGTGAGTCGCCGTCTTTGCCTTCATCAAAGCCAAGGTCGATATCGTCAATTTTAATATCGCCCGAATCCTCTACGATTTCAATGCCAAGCTGTGCAAGTGAATCATAAAGCTTTTCAAGCTGTTCGGGATCAAAGTCAATTTCACCGATTGCATCAAGAATGTCCTGGTTTGTAAGCTGACCTTTCTGCTTACCGAGTTCCATAAGTTCTCTTACGACTGTTTTCTTATCGGGTGTAGCTGCCATACTCATTTTCCTTTCCTGCGTTTACTGCTTCTTTTTCCTTATTTTATCAAGATATGCCATAAGCTCCTCATTTGAAACATCGGCTAAATCGCCGGAATTGAGCTTTGAGCTTTCCTCGTTGATAACATTTATGTATTCATTCATTGCCTCAGCGGTTGACGCCCCCGGAATTGCCTGTGACATCAGCTGATAAAGCTTTGAATTTTCATCCTGTGTAAAATCTGCCGCCGTATTCGTAAGAGGATCTTCTCCCCTCTCAATGCGAGCGCTCAAATATTCAAAAAACCTCCGCATCAGAGTATTCTGAAATTGTTCGGGCTTTACCCTTGCAGAAATCTCCTCATATGCATCGGGATTGTTTAAAAGATAGACCAAAAGAGCTTCTTCGGCACTTGAACTGCGTGGCTTTTGGAAATGTTCGGGATTGATTTTGTCATTTCTTCGGCTGAGTTCAAGCTGAATTTGACGAGCCTGTTTCTTTTTCTTCAGCCCTTTCACCTCTGCGTGATACCCTTGACACCTGCTGTTTGAATGCATTTTTGTCAACTCCGAGTTCGGATGCAACCTTTGAAGAATAGACATCCCGTTCAATCGGACTGCTGATTGTTGCAATCAGCTTTGCCGCCTCCTCGAGAAAAAGCAACCTTGCCCTCCGTCAGCTGAATATTGTGTGCATTTTTTAGCTTTTGCAGTCGATATTCAACATCGTTTCCGCATTTGTCAAGCAACGCTTTGAATGCAGCAGGACCGTCATTACCCTTTGATTTGATAAATTCATCGGGATCCTTACCGCTTGGAATTGTAAGAACCTTAACATTAAGTCCCGAATTTCTGAGTATAGGAATTGCCCTTGCGGTAGCCTTTTGACCTGCCTCATCGGCATCGTAACAGATAATCACCTCATCGGCATACCGTTTCATCAAAACAGCCTGTTCACCTGTAAGAGCCGTTCCCAGGGTTGCAACGGCATTTGTAAAACCTGCCTGATTTACAGCGATGACATCCATATAGCCCTCGCAAAGAATCAGAGTCCTCTTGCCCGAATTTTTTGCGTTGTTGAGTGAAAACAGGTTTGCACTCTTTTTTAAATACGGGGGTATCGGAGGTGTTGAGATATTTAGGCTTTGCATCGGACATAATTCTTCCGCCGAATGCAATAACATTTCCTCTCAGATCAATAATCGGAAACATAACACGGTCTGTGAATCTGTCATAGATTCCGTTGCCGTTTCTGTGCCGAACCGCAAGATTTGCGGCAACAAGTTCGCTGTCATTAAAGCCTTTTGATTTGAGATGATTGCATAGTGACGACCAGTTATCATCGGCATAACCGAGTCCGAAATGACGGATTGTTCTGTCGGATAAGGCTCTTGAATGAAAATAATCAAGACCTTTTCTGCCTTGCGGAGAACACAAAGCAGCATAATAAAACCTTGCCGCCTCACGGTTAGCTTCAAACACTCTGTTTCTAAGACGGCTCATACTGTCATCATAGCTGTTTTCGGGCATTTCAAGTCCTGCCCGCTGTGCAAGATACTTCACGGCATCGACATAGTCAAGATTTTCAATTTTCATAATAAAAGAGATGACATCTCCGCCTACTCCGCAGCCAAAACAATAGAACGAACCGTTTTCGGTATATACATTAAAAGAGGGAGTTTTTTCGCCGTGGAACGGACAAAGACCGACCATATTTCTTCCCCGTCTTTTGAGATTGACATAACCCGAAACAACATCCGTGATATCGTTTCGCATTTTTAAATCCTGCAAGAAACTTTCAGGGAAAGCCATAAAACTCCTCCTCTCGCTTACCTATTAGCTTTTTACGAAATTTTTTGAATATTCCTTTAAATATTTGAAATTATTTTGAAAAAGTATTTCATTTTTTAGCTTTTGAGGTCGAAAGCATAAAAGTTTTGTCATAAAGAAAAACTTTATAACTCAACGGCATAATATTTTTCCTCATCAAAAACCGCCTGAACCTCACCCGCAGTTGCATCTGCAAGCTTTTTGTTAAGCTGTGGCAGTAAATCGGGTTTAATATGGAATTTAATCAGCACATCGCCTTCATAGACAGTATCGTCAACAGAACCGCCGTTATCAGTTACAAGTGCCGAAACCTTGCCGTACCGGTTGTATGTACAACGAGCAGAACAGACAAGACAGTTCTGCATCATAACGATTTTTGCGGCATCAAGGGCAATTTTTGCACCGTGAGAATATGCTCTTACAAGTCCGCCAGTGCCAAGCAAAACACCGCCGAAGTAGCGGGTAACGACAACACATACATCATAAATTTCATTTTTTACAATTACATCAAGGCAAGGCATACCGGCTGTACCCGAGGGTTCACCGTCATCGCTGTAACGCTTTATATTGCCCTCACGCAGAGAATAGGCATAGACATTGTGAGTTGCGTTCCAATGTTCACTGCGTTTTTCGTTGATAAAATCAACAGCCTCCTGCTCACAGGTTACAGGCTTGCAATAGCCGATAAAGCGTGAACGCTTTTCAACAAATTCGTCTTTTGCGTTACTTAAAACGGTTTTGTAATCCTTTGCCATAATAATACCTCAATTATACAGACGCTCTGCACACGGTTATGCAAAGTTTCAGTAAAGTAAACAAGGCGGCACAATGTGCCGCCTAAACAATTACATAATAAATTATTTATCCATACCGAAACGCTTCTTGAATCTGTCAACGCGTCCGCCGGTATCAACTAATTTCTGCTTTCCTGTAAAGAATGGGTGGCATTTTGAACAAATTTCAACACGGATGTCCTTCTTTGTTGAACCTGTTTCAATAACATTACCGCAAGCACAAGTAATTGTTGTTTTCTCATACTTAGGATGGATATTCTCTTTCATTGTTTTCACCTACCTGACATTACACAATTAACGGATTAATTATACAACATAATATTGCAAAATGCAAGCGTTTTTAAAAAATATTTATTTTATTTTGGGATTGCCTGTTTTTGAAGGTAGCTTTTGTACTCTTCAAGGCACATTCCGTAGGAACGCATACGCTTTGCGTTTTCAATCCCACATATCTGTACAGCGAGTCTGACGGATTCATTCGTGTTACTGAGGTTTTGCTTTCGGTATATCTCTGAACAAATCCGTATTCAACGCAGTTTCGCTCAAGAAATGCCTTTGAACCCGAATTTGAAAAATCAAATTCAACAAGCAATCCCTGTCTGTGACTCCGACTGTCCTCCGTGAGGCGTGGTTTTAAGACCTCCGCCTCTGCTCTGACAGTTGTATATTTTGATGATTGCAACATCTTTTGAAGTTCGGACTGAAACCTTTCTTCCTGTTCATCATAACTCACATATGCAGTTTTGATTTTAAGCTCGGTGCCGTTTTCTTTTGACGCTTTCAAAAAGATTCTCAAGCGGTTTCAGTGCGTCCCTGTTCACTTTGAATCCGTTCACGGTTTCAAGATCGGGCACATAATCCTTATCAAGCGGATTTGCGCTGTCAACAACCGTCAGCAACATTTCACTTTCTGCCTGAATCTGTTCGGGAGTTTCGGGATTACTTTCTGATTACTTTTAAGTATTGAAAAATTCCGAACGCAATAGCTACGACAAGAATCACACCGATACAAGCTAACGCAATGTACCTTCGCCGAGGATTTGATACGGGAAGAATTCTTCCCGTTCTCTCCTCAATAAGCGCCTGTTTTCGTCTGCGTTTTGATTCTCTGTAGCTGTTTCTATCAAACGGAGTGAATCCTCCGGACATCAGCATCCCTCCGAAAAAATTTCAGAATTATTTTTCTTTTGTATCTACTTCGTTCTTAACAAGAGCAACAAATTCGTCAACAGGCATATTCGGGATTTCTCCTCTTTTTTTCTTGAACGAACCGTAACTGTTGATGAATTCATCTCGTTGTCGCCGATTACAAGGATATACGGAATTCTTTCAAGTCTTGCAGCCTTAATCTTTGGACCGATATTTTCATCTCTGCTGTCAACAGTAACTCTCATGCCGAGTGAAGTAAGTCTGTCTGCAATACCCTGTGCATACTCAACATTACCCTCTTTTATCGGAAGAAGTCTGATCTGCTCGGGAGCAAGCCAAAGCGGCATTACACCGGCAAATCTCTCAATCATATATGCAAGAGTTCTTTCAAAGCAACCGAGTGAAGTTCTGTGAATAATATACGGAAGCTTCTTCTGACCGTCCTTGTCGATGTAGTACATACCGAATCTTTCGGCAAGGAGCATATCAATCTGGATTGTAACAATTGTGTCTTCCTTACCGAATACATTCTTGTACTGAATATCAAGCTTCGGACCGTAGAATGCGGCCTCGTCAATACCAATCTCATAGTCAACATCAAGGTCATCGAGAATA
>VOFD01002299.1_pt1 | contig 37420 bp, 33 predicted proteins | sample 5384101 | NCBI WGS metagenome assembly VOFD01 (sample SAMN12384723, study PRJNA508395) | human gut metagenome | isolation source: healthy gut C | host: Homo sapiens
ATTTCTTCAAAAATCAGAACAGATGCCGCACGCCGCCCCTGACAGCCCCCAGAAGGACGCTCAGGTAGAGGCCCATGACGCTCTCCACCTCGCCCATCTCCATGCTCTGGCGCTGGGGCAGGTCGGCCAGCGTGCCCCGGTAGAGACAGCGCAGCTGAGGCAGCTCGGCGTAATCACTGGGGTGCATGAGGGTGCTGGGCTTTGGCAGCTCCAGCGCACCGCTCTTCTGGAGCACCTCGCTGACGAACTGGGAGCAGAAATAATGCCGGCGGCGCTGCCAGCGGATATGCATCCAGCAGAGCAGCAGACCCAGCGAATTGAAGCGGTAGAGCTCCCCGTGGTGCATCATGTGCTGGGTGCGGCGCTTGGCCCGGGTGTAGGCTTCGTCGGTCACTTCCAGCGCGTAGAGGGCGCAGGGGATGTTCTCCCGCATGAGGAACACGCCCCGGTTCAGGTACTCCCGGCTGGGACCTGCGGGGAACATGGTGTAGCCATTCTTACGGGTAGAGCTGTAGAGGGTGCTCAGGTCCTCGTCGAAGGCGAGGGAGATGTGGGTGTACTGCGCACCGGTCAGGCTGTACACGAGGTTCGAGAGCAGGGTGCCGGAGCGGGTAAGGAATATGTAAAGCGTCTTCATCGTTGTTGTTTCTCCATGCTGGCGGCTCATGGCCGTGAGTCAAGTCTGCTCAGTATACCATAGGCCGCGTCTTTTTTCCAGATGCATCGCAGAATATACACAATATTTGTGTCTCTATTTATAATACGGCCTTCCGCCGCCAAAATTGCACCGCACTGCCCTCCCGTTTCCCGCCCTTGTATCCCAAATCGACAAAATTTTATCAAAGATCTGTTTTTGGCCGGTTTTCTTTAATTTGTGCGGCCAAACGGGGCCGGATTTTTTACGAAACCGCCTCAAATGGAAAAGATTCTTAATAAGATTTGTTGCTTTTACCCGAAGAAAACCGCCCCGCCGGTTGATTTCGGCCCCAATTTATGTATAATGATATACAGGAGAATACGCATCTGTATTTCTTTCATCGTCCCGCTGCGGTGCCCTTTTGGCTGAGGGCGGCTTGCCGCAGGCGCGCGGGGCAATGACCTGAACGAAAGAAGAGGTATAAGTATCATGGCAAAGTTGGATCTGAGCAAGTATGGCATCACCGGCACGACCGAGATCGTGTACAATCCCTCTTACGAGCAGCTGTTCGACGAGGAGACCAAGCCCGAACTGGAAGGCTACGAGAAGGGCCAGGTCAGCGAGCTGGGCGCTGTCAACGTAATGACCGGTATCTACACCGGACGTTCCCCCAAGGACAAGTTCATCGTGATGGACGAGACCTCCAAGGACACCGTTTGGTGGACCTCCGACGAATTCAAGAACGACAACAAGCCCGCTTCGCAGGAAGCATGGGAGGCCGTGAAGGAGATCGCCAAGAAGGAGCTTTCCAACAAGCGCCTGTACGTCGTGGATGCTTTCTGCGGCGCCAACAAGGACACCCGCATGGCCGTCCGCTTCATCATGGAAGTGGCCTGGCAGGCACATTTCGTCACCAATATGTTCATCAAGCCCACCGCTGAGGAGCTGGCAGACTTCGAGCCGGACTTCGTTGTCTACAACGCCTCCAAGGCTAAGGTGGAGAACTACAAGGAGCTCGGCCTCAACTCCGAGACCGCGGTCGTCTTCAACCTCACCAGCCGTGAGCAGGTCATCCTCAACACCTGGTACGGCGGCGAGATGAAGAAGGGCATGTTCTCCATGATGAACTACTACCTGCCGCTGAAGGGCATCGCTTCCATGCACTGCTCTGCCAACACCGACCTGAACGGCAAGAACACCGCCATCTTCTTCGGTCTGTCCGGCACCGGCAAGACCACCCTGTCCACCGATCCCAAGCGTCTGCTCATCGGCGATGACGAGCACGGCTGGGACGACAACGGCGTGTTCAACTTCGAGGGCGGCTGCTACGCCAAGGTCATCAATCTGGATAAGGACTCCGAGCCTGACATCTACAACGCCATCAAGCGCAACGCTCTGCTGGAGAACGTCACTCTGGACGCTGAGGGCCACATCGATTTCGCCGACAAGAGCGTGACCGAGAACACCCGCGTCTCCTACCCCATCGACCACATCCAGAAGATCGTCCGCCCGATCTCCGCTGCACCCGCCGCCAAGAACGTGATCTTCCTGTCCGCCGACGCCTTCGGCGTGCTGCCCCCGGTGTCCATCCTGACCCCGGAGCAGACCCAGTACTACTTCCTGTCCGGCTTCACCGCAAAACTGGCCGGCACCGAGCGCGGCATCACTGAGCCTACCCCCACCTTCTCCGCCTGCTTCGGCCAGGCCTTCCTCGAGCTGCATCCCACCAAGTACGGTGAGGAGCTGGTGAAGAAGATGCAGAAGTCCGGCGCCAAGGCCTACCTGGTGAACACCGGCTGGAACGGCACCGGCAAGCGCATCTCCATCAAGGACACCCGCGGCATCATTGACGCCATCCTGAGCGGTGCCATCAACGAGGCTCCCACCAAGAAGAGGTCCCCCCGCTCTGCCCGGTGTTGACCCCGCCATTCGACACCTTTGAGATGCCGCTCCCCACCGATCTGGCTGGCCGCTTCATCCGGTGCTCTTCAACATCGCGTTCTGGGGCGGCATCATGCTCTGTGCGCTGGGGATGTACCTTTACATCAGCCCGGTGATGCTGGCGGCCATCCTGCTTGTGACCGTGCCGCCGCTGGTGCTGCCCCGCAAGATGAACGAGCGGCTCAAAGCCGCCCGCGACGCTTTTTCGCTCCAGATGGCGGGCTACACCCAGCAGCTCAAGGAGCTTCTGGGCGGGTTCGAGGTCATCCGGGGCTTTCTGCGGGAGGACGCCTATGCCGCCCGCCACCGGGATGCTGCCCGGCAGGCCCGCGACAGCGAGCAGGCCTACCAGCAGAGCCTCAACGCCATGGTTGTCAACACCTCTCTCATCAGCAACCTCATCTTCCCCATCGTCATGCTGGTGGGCCTTTTTCTCGCTTTCGACGGGAGGCTGACGATGGGCACCGTCTCCACCGCCGCCAGCATGGCGAACTTCGTCATCACGCCCTGTAATCAAATCGCCCAGTGCTGGGCCAAGGTCAGATCCTCAAAGGGCATTCGTCAGCGGCTGGAAGCAGCCATGTCCGGCCCGGAAAAAGTCTCTGCGGGCCGGGCCATCGATAAACTCGAGCACATCGAGTGCAAGGACACCGGCTTTGCCTACCCCGGAGCCGCTACACCGGTGCTGCGCGGCGTCCGGCTGACGGTCTCCGGGCAGGAAAAAGCCGTCCTCGCAGGCGAAAGCGGCTGCGGCAAGTCTACACTGGCAAAGCTGCTGTTCCAGTACTACCCAGACTATACCGGCAGCATCCTCTTCAACGGCCAGCAGCTGCGGGACATCGACCGTCAGAGCCTCTACCAGCGGGTAGGCTACATTGCCCAGACAACCTATCTCTTCAATGACACCCTCCGCAGCAACATCTGCCTCGGCGCGGACTTCCCCGAGGCTCAGCTTTCCCACGCCATCGAGACGGCGGGCCTCACCGACTGGGTGAGCACCCTGCCCGACGGCCTCGACACCCTCATCAGCGAGAACGGCAAGAATCTCTCGGGCGGGCAGCGCCAGCGCATCGGCATTGCACGGCTGGCGCTTCGCCGGTACGACCTCATCATCGCCGACGAGATCACCGCCAGCCTCGACCCCGACACCAGCGGACAGGTCATGGAAAATCTGCTCGCCCTCCCCTGCATGGTGGTGGCCATCACCCACGACGTCTCGGGGGCGTTCATGAATCAGTTTGACAAGGTATACCGGGTGGAGCACGGAAGCGTCACACAAGCATAAAAAGGAGGGCCTGTGCCGGGTTTCAGCACAGGCCCTCCTCTTGTTTTTACCGGTTATTTTGCCGCGTCAAACTCGGCCAGAATATCCTCCGTGGGAGCCGGGGTCACGAGGCTGACCACCGCGCAGACGGCCAGCGAGACGAGGAAGGCGGGCAGCAGCTCATAGATGCCAAAGACGCCGCCCAGCGGGCTGACGAGGTACTTCCAGACGAAGACCATCAGGCCGCCGGAGAGCATACCGGCCAGCGCACCCTGCCAGTTGCAGCGCTTCCAGAACAGGGCGCAGAGGACGACAGCGCCGAAGGCGCCGCCGAAACCGGCCCACGCAAAGCTGACGATGCCGAAGACGCTGGAATCCGGGTCGCGGGCCAGCACCACGCCCACCACGCTGATGCAGATGATGGTCAGGCGGGCAGCGAAGAGGCTCTGCTTCTCGGTCAGCTTCATGTGGCCAAACTCCTGCAGGATGTTCTGGGATACGCTGGACGCAGCGGCCAGCATCTGGCTGTCTGCCGTGGACATCGTAGCCGCCAGGATGCCGGCAAGGATCAGACCTGCGAGGACTGCCGCCAGCACACCGTGCTGGCTGATGAGGCTGGCGATGCGGACGATGAGGGTCTCACTGGACGAGCCGCCGAGGAATTCCAGCGCACCGACCCTGGTCATGCCGAGGCCCACCATGCCGATGACGATGGACGCCGTCATGGCGATGACCACCCAGACGGTGGCAATGCGGCGGCTGAGCACCAGCTTCTTCTCGTCCTCGATGGCCATGAAGCGGAGCAGGATATGGGGCATTCCAAAGTAGCCGAGGCCCCACGCCATGGTGGAGACGATGTCCAGCAGGCTGTAGGAGGTGGCGGTCCCGGCGGCAGCGTCGTGGCTGGCCGCCATGGTCAGGTAGCCGGAAAGGCTGTGGGCGTTTTCCATCACGGCACCCCAGCCCCCGGCCACGACGATGCCGTAGCCCAGAACCGCCACGAGGGCCAGCGACATGACCACCGACTGGATGAGGTCGGTGGTGGTGACGGCCCGGAAGCCGCCCAGAATGGTATAGCCCACGATGACGAGGGCCGACACCAGCATGGCGGCCATGTAGTCCACCCCGAAAAGGCTGTGGAACAGCTTGCCGCAGGCCGCAAAGCCCGAAGCCGTGTAGGGCACGAAAAAGACGATGATGATGACCGCGCCCAGAGCGTTCAGCAGGTTGCGCTGGTCATGGAAGCGAAGCGACAAGAACTGCGGCACCGTGATGGCGTCGAGGTTGGCCGAGTAGCGGCGCAGGCGGCGGGCCACGATGAGCCAGTTGAGCCATGTGCCCACAGCAAGGCCGATGGCCGTCCAGCCCGGCGACGCGATGCCGGTCAGATAGGCCAGACCCGGCATACCCATCAGCAGCCAGCTGGACATATCGCTGGCCTCGGCGCTCATGGCCGTGACCAGCGGACCCATCTTCCGGCCGCCGAGGTAGAAGTCGGCGCTGTCGTTGTTGGTCTTGCTGTAGGCGAAACCCACCAGAAGCATGGCCGCAAGATAGACGACGATGGTGACGATGATACAGATCTCACTCATACACGTTCCCCCTTTGATGCTGCTTCCTCTATGATAAAAGCATGGCATGATTTTACCACAGTAAAGCATCAAAGTGCAAGACCCCTCGACAGATTCTTCCCCTATGACCGAAAATTCGTCCTTTCCAGCGTCCAGAATCGCTCAATATGCCAACAGGCCGCCCCCTTTTCAGGGGACGGCCCGCCGGTTTGGATGAAGAAAATGATGAAAATAAAGAAGATGACAGATTATTTTGCGGCTTCGCCTTCGGGGAAGATGATCTTGTTCACGAAGAAGAAGATGACCATCGAGATGCCGCCGTTGAGCACCGTGGTGCCGATGTTGTAGATGAAATCAGGCACCAGCAGACCGGCCACAGCCACCCAGATGCAGTTGATGGAGTTGACGATGCAGGTGATGAGGCAGAAGGCCAGCAGATACCAGCCGATCTGCTTGGCGAGGTTGCCCTTGCTGCGGAAGACAAGGTTGCGCTGGATGGGGAAATTGATGCACTCGCCGATGACCATGGCCACCATGTAGGCGCAGAAGTAGGGCAGGCCGCCGTGGGCCGCATCGTAGCCGAGGATGTTCCACTTGAAGGTCTCCCCGAAGAGGGTGATGTCGATGCCCGGCCAGCCGAAGTCCACCACCGGCAGACCGGCAAAAGCTTTGGGCAGAAATTGCAGCAGCAGGTACTTGAACACGGTGATGAGGTTGGACACGATAACGAACAGTCCGCCCTCCCGCACCCATTTGGCCGCAGCCGGATGCTTTTGGGCAAAGATATTCCAGAAATTCACGGTCGTTCCTCCTTCTCAGCCCTGACGCAGCCGCTTTTTCAGCTGAGCGTTCAGGATGGCGTTCTTGATAAATTCGTAGATGACCCGGACGATGCCCACCAGCCAGAAGCCTTTCAGCTCCCAGACAAGGCCGTCCACCATGCCCATGCTCACCATGCCGTTGGTCATCTTGGCCAGCGCGCGCAGCGGCATATTATACTGGAACACGGTGTTCAGGTCAGGCTTGCCCTTTGCAAAGCTGCTGTCAAGACGGCTGCGCAGCACCTTCTGTGCCACCCAGCCCAGCGGACTGCGGCCATGGTCCATCTCGCCCAGCGTCATGTTCCGGTCGATGCGGACGACATCCTCCGGCACAGGGTGGCCCAGCAGAGCCTCGAACTCGGCGTCGGTCACATAGGTGATCTGACCGGAGACGTAGTGGGTCAGGCTCAGGCCCGCGTAGGGGTCGGGGGCATTGGTGCCCTTGACGGTGATGTCTGCCGTCAGGCGGATGTCCACGCTGGACGCGCCCACCCGGAGCTGGTAGCTGCCGCCCTCGACCTCCCATGCGTTGGTCTTGACGTTCCAGTAGCGGAACGCCTTATCGTCCAGCGCGATGGCCACGGTCTTGCTCTCGCCGGGGGCGAGAGAGACCTTTGCAAAGCCCTTCAGCTCCTGCTCGGGGCGGAAGACCTTCGCATCCGGCTTTGCGACGTAGAGCTGGACGATCTCGGCACCGGCGGCGCTGCCGGTGTTGGTGACGGTAAGGCTCACACCCGTTTCGTCGGCCTTGAGGCCGCTGTATTCGAAGGTGGTGTAGCTCAGGCCGTAGCCGAAGGGGAAGGCAGGCTTCACACCGGCGGTCTGATAGTACCGGTAGCCCACATACAGGCCCTCGCGGTACTCCACATTCCGGCCCTCGCCGCCGAAGTTCGCCTTGGCGGGGGTATCGTCGTGAGTCTGCGCCCAGGTCTGGGACAGCTTGCCGCAGGGGCAGAGCCTGCCGGTGAGGACGTCTGCGGCCGCGCCTGCGCCTGCCTGTCCGCCCAGTGCGCCGTAGACCAGCGCCCTGCACTGGCCGGCCCACGGCGTCTCTACCGGCGCACCGGCGCTCAGCAGAACGACGACGTTCGGGTTGACGGCAGCCACAGCGGCCAGAAGCTGCTGCTGGTTCTCGGCCAGCTTCATGTCGGCGCGGTCGAGGCCCTCGCTCTCCCGCAGCTCATCGAGGCCCAGGCAGAGCAGAACGGTGTCAGCCTTCTTTGCGAGGGAGACGGCCTCCTCCTGCTTTTTGGGGTCTGCGGCTCCCTGACGGTCGAAGCCGGAGGCGTAGCCCACAAAGGCGATGCCGCTGTCGTCGGCTTTGATGCAGTCCAGCAGAGCATCTACTTGGAGCGCATTGACGGCGCTGGAGCCTGCGCCCTGATAGCGGGGCGTCTCGGCAAAGTCGCCGATGACGGCCAGCTTTTCGCCCGCCTTCAGGGGCAGGATGCCGTCCTCGTTCTTGAGCAGGACGATGCTCTCTGCGGCCGCGCGGCGGGCCAGTGCGTGGTGGGCAGCCGCGTCAAAGGTGCGGGGCGCTTTTTCCACCGCAGCGTGGGTGGAGAGCACCAGCTCCAGCAGCTCGTCGAGGCGGGCGTCGAGGTCGGCCTCGGTGACTTTGCCGTCCTTCACGGCCTTCATCAGCTCCCGGATGGAGTCGCCGCCGGGGCAGGGCATCTCGAGGGTGGAGCCGTTCTTCACGCCGAGGGCGTGGTCATTGGAGCCGCCCCAGTCGGTGACGACGGCCCCGTCGAAGCCCCAGTCCTTCCGCAGAATGTCCTGCAGCAGGTGGGCATTCTCGTTGGCGTAGGTGCCGTTGATGAGGTTGTAGGAGGTCATGATGGTCTTGGGCCGGGCCTCCTTGACCACGATCTCGAAGCCGGTCAGGTACAGCTCCCGCAGGGTGCGCTCGTCGAGCACCGAGTCGGTGGCCATGCGGCGCAGCTCCTGACTGTTGACCGCGAAGTGCTTGGGGCAGGCAGCGATGCCGTTTTTCTGGATGCCGCGCACATAGGCGGCGGCCATCCTGCCCGCGAGGATGGGGTCTTCCGAAAAATACTCGAAGTCACGGCCGCAGAGGGGGCTGCGCTGGATGTTCAGGCCGGGGCCGAGGAGGACAGCCACCTCCTGTGCGGCGGCCTCCTCGCCCATCGCCTCGCCCACGGCCTCGCCGAGGGCCTCGTCCCAGCTGCACGCCGTGGCGGAGGAGGTCGGGAAGCAGGTGGCCGGGACGCTGGGGTTCAGGCCCAGATGGTCGGCCGCCCCCGCCTGCTTGCGGACGCCGTTGGGGCCGTCCGACAGGGTAATGGACGGGATGCCTTTGCCCGGCAGAGCGCGGGTGGTGAAGACCGTCTCGCCCGAGAGCAGGGCGCATTTTTGCTCTAAGTTCAGTTTCTGGATGATGTCGGTATGCTTCATCGCATTTTCCTCATTGATCCCTGAGCGGGGCAAAGGCCCGCTGTCTGCTGCAGCGGGCCTTTGCCATCGGTTTTGTTCAGGTGCTGCACGGAGAGTGCTTACGTCTTAGACTTCTTCCTCTTCTTCCTTGCGCTTTTTGTAGTTCTTGATGGCGGTGTACTCCAGACCGACGATGAGCAGTGCGGCCACGACGTCAGCGCCGATCAGGACGATCTTCCACTTTGCCATACCGGGGTTCAGGTTCTCATCATCGTAAGCGCGGCTGTTGACCACGGTGTAGAGGATGTTCTTGGCAGCGGTGCGCATGGCCTGCTTGCTGCTGTTGGTCAGGACGGTCACGTTGTTGTAATCGTTGCCCGTGGTGCAGAGCATCAGGTCGCCGCCGTTGCGGACAGCCTGATCGGCGGTCATGTAGCCGTAGACGCCGAAGTAGTCGGTCTCGACGAAGCCGAGGAAACCCCACTCGCCGCGCAGGACGTTCTGCAGCAGCTCGGAGCAGCCGCCGGCCCAGCGATTGCCGATGTAGTTGAAAGAGGACATGACTGCGTGGCAGTCTGCATCCTTGACCGACATTTCGAAGGGCTTGAGGTAGATCTCACGGATGGCCTGCTCGTTGGACCAGGTGGCCGCCATGCAGTTGCGGTTGCCCTCCTGATCGTTCAGGGCAAAGTGCTTCATGTAAGCGTAGACGCCGTGCTCCTGTGCGCCTGCGATGGCGCTTGCGGCCATTTCGCCGGACAGAACGCCGTCCTCCGAGTAGTACTCGAAGTTACGGCCGGCGAAAGCGGTGCGGTGGATGTTCATGGCCGGGCCATACCAGCCGGAGGTGTTCATCTCGTTGGCCATCTTGCCGATGCTGTCGCCGAAGTCGTGGGCCAGATCCTTGCTCCAAGTCATGCCGATGAGGGTAGCAGCCGGGAAGCCGACCGAGCCGACGCCGGTGAAGTTGTTGTTGATGGAGGCAGGGCCGTCGCAGTCGTTGGTGCGCACCTTGCCGATGCTGTCCACCGCTGCGGTCTGGTAGCCGCCGAAGCCGATGGTCTGCTGCAGGTCGTCGATGCTCATCTCATCCAGCAGGTCATCCCACTTGGAGTCGTTGTAATCCACGCCGCGCAGGTCAGCCAGCTTGAGGCCGTTCTTTGCGCCGGTGGTAATGTCCTCTGCGTTGGGGTCCTCGTCCTTCTCGTAGCCGGACTCGGTGTAGGTGAAGCAGTTCTCGAAGCCAGCCTTGACCTCGTCGCTCATCTCGTAGGTAGCAGGAGCGGCAGTGGCTTCATCGTAGTTTGCGAAGCCGTCTGCACGGGACAGATAGGTGATCTCGCCCTCAGCGAAATCGAACTGGTTGGTGGCCACGACCTCATCGCTCTCGCGCTTGTTGGACTCGTTGTAAACGATGTCCGAAGCGAAGGTGCAGGTCTTGGAATCCAGAGCGGTGTGGGAGTCTGCGTTGGTGCTGATGACGTAATCGCCAGCCTCCAGCACATAGCAGCCGTTGTTCTTGTAATCGTAGGAAGCCAGCTCCTCGACCGGGATGGTGAAGTCGATGGTCTCGCTCTCGCCGGGAGCCAGCTCGCCGGTCTTGGCGAAGTCCAGCAGATTTGCGGAGGCCTTCTCGATGCCGCCGTTGGTATACGGAGGATCGCTGTAGATCTCGACGACATCCTTGCCGGCGACAGAGCCGGTATTGGTGACAGTGACGGAGAACTTCAGGTCTGCGCCATCGTTGGTGATGTCGCTCATCTTCTGGGTGAAGGTGGTGTAGCTCAGGCCGTAGCCGAAGGGATAGACCACTTCCTTGTCGTAGTCGATGAGGCCCTCATCGGCAGCCGTCTCATAGAACTTGTAGCCGACGTAGATGCCCTCGACGTAGTTGACGAAGGAGGGAGTGGTGCCCTCGGGGTCGAACATACTGGCGTTGGAATTGAACTCGGAAGCGTTGGTGTACTTGAAGTCGCCGAAGTTGTTCCACCACGGAGAAGCGGTCAGGTCGGTGACATAGGTATCTGCGGTACGGCCGGAGGGATTGACCTCACCGGCGACCACGCGGCCAAAGCCCTCAAAGCCGGACTGGCCGGTGCCGGGGCAGAGCAGAACGCCCTTGATCTGGGGGTAATCCTTGACCCAGTCCATCTCGAAAGCGTTTGCGCCGTTGTAAACGACGACGACGTTGTCGAAATTGGAAGTGACGAGGTCGATCAGCTCTTCCTCGCGGTTGGACAGCTGCAGGAAGTGGTCGCCCGCATCCCAGTCGTTGCCCTCGTTCAGGCTGTCGTCATAAGAGCCGTTGTAATAGCCAGCGCCGCGCTGAGAGCCGCGGTAGTCTGCCACACGGCGGACCCAGCTGCCGTCCACGACAGCAGCCATATCGGTGGGAAGGTCTGCGCCCTCACCGCCGACGCGGGTGATGACCACCATGGCGGTGTCAGAGTATGCCTTGGCGTTTGCCATCATCTCGTCGGTGTACAGGCTGACATTCGGCTCGGGCAGAGTCCAGTCCTGCTTGGACATACCAACGGTGGGGCGGGTGGAGCAGTAATCGGTGTAGAACTTGCTCAGCTCGTCGTTGGTCTCGATGCCTGCATCATGCAGACCGGTGAGCAGATCGGTGACGGGATAGGCGTCGTTCAGTGCGCCGGAGCCGGTGCCGCCGTAGCAGGGGCTGGTGGAGGCCCAGCCGAAGACGTTCAGCTTGGAGCCGGAGGCCACAGGCAGGATGTTGTCATCGTTCTGAGCCAGAACGATGCCCTCCTGGGTGATCTCGTTCACCAGCTCGGTCGCCTCTGCGGAGGTTTCCTCACTGATGGAACCTTCGCCGGAGACCAGATCCAGCATGGTGGACATGGGGCCGGTGCAGATGAGGTTGACAACGATGACCAGTGCCAGCAGAATGGCGACACCAGACTGCGCACGGACCATCTTCTTCTTGGCTTTCGGCAGCTTCTTGGCCGCAAACATCGCAACGAGTGCGACCACGACCACGACGCCGAATGCAATCAGATAGTTCTGGATGTTCGAAACTACCTGCATTACATCATCCATATTGATGGACAACATAATTTTCTTCCTCCTTATTCTGAATCCATATTTTCCGGGCACAGCTCCCGGACTGTCGGCATCCATTATAAAGGAATTCAATGAAAATTTACAAAGATTTTCACAACCTGTCATTTCCGAGGCATATTTTGCAGAAGTTTCATTTTGGTTTCAAATTTTATTGTGCTTATTCACAAATACAGGCCCAGCTTTATTGTGCAAAACAGAAAAACCTCTCCGTCATTGCTTCGCAATGCCGGAGAGGTTTTTCTTTATTCCGGGATCGGCAGCAAGATCCGCAGGGTGAACCAGCCGTCGGCCCAATGAAGGGTCATGGTGCCGTCGTGGTCCTGCGCTGCCGCCTGCACGCCCTGCAGGTCGTAGCCGCCGTGGGCGTTGTGGCGGGGCAGACCGTCTGCGCCCAGTTCCACGGGCTGGGCGCAGTAATTCTCGAAGCGGAGCATCACGCAGCCGCTCTGGTCATAGACGGCCACCCGCAGCAGACGCTTTTCGGGGTCCGGCTCGGCCAGCACGCTCTCGATGGCGTTGTCCAGCGGCGCGCCCACGAGGGTACACAGCTCACGGGTCGTCAGGAACCCCAGCTTGCTGCCATCGGCCACGCTGGTCATGTTGATGCCGCGCTGCTGGCAGTCCATGCTCTTGGCGGTCAATAGGGTATCCAATACCGGGTTGCCAGTTTTGTTCTCGGCCTCATACTGCCGGAGGCCGCTCTCCATCCGGGCCAGAGCCGCGTCCTGCTTGGCCCGGTCGCGCTCGGCGCGGATGTCCGCGATTTGAATTTTCAGCTCATGATAGCGGCTGTTGATGAGCCGGATGCCCTCCTTGCTCCGCTTGTACTGCTCGTACTGGCGGTGGAGCACCTCGTCCATGGCGGCAAGCTCGCTGTGGAGCGCCGCCTCCGCAGCTGCTCGTGCTGGACGGTCAGGATGAGGACGCCGCAGATGTCCACCAGCGTGCGGATGTAGTAGACGCTCATGTCCACCTCGCGGTCGCCCAAGAACAGCAGGTTGCTCACCGCGAAGACCATCGCCGCCATGACGACGGCCACGAGGGCCGCTTTTCCGCTGATGACGATATGCCCTTGGGGCTGGTGTGCTTATGCTCCAGCACCCAGATGCAGCCGAAAACGCCGCCGTAGACCACCACCAGAAGCAACAGTGACAGGCCGTCGGCCCCGCTGCGCTGAGGCCAGAGGAAGCAGTGCAGCTGCCACTCGGCGCTGGCCGCCAGCTCTGCCAGAACGAAGGCCCGGGCGCAGACATAGCCCGCTTCCAGCAGGGAGATGGTGCGGGTGACCCAGAGGTATAAATACTGTATCCCCACCGCCGCCGCCATGCAGGGGATCCACCACGCCAGCGGGACGCTGCCCGTGGCCTGCAAAAAAGCGCTCAGGACCAGCGCCCACGCCGCGCTGGCAGCGATGAGTAGCGTTTTGCCGAAGCGGATGCCCAGCGGCAGGGCGTAGATGCCCACGGCCAGACACTCGGCCAGCGCCGTATACAGGCGCGGGATGTTGGGCAGTGCCGTCATGCACCCTCACCCCCGATGTGGTCGGCCAGCGCCGCGAGGAAAGCTTTCCGCCGGGGGCGGCTGACCTGCAATTCGTAAGGTCCCACCTGCACCATCCCCTGCTGCACGCCCTTCACCTGTGCCAGATTGACGAGGTAGCCGCTGTTGCAGCGGGCAAAGGGCCGCTCAGCCAGCTTCTCCTCGAAGGCTTTCAGGGTGCCCGCCGCCGCGAAGTCCCCCTCCTCGGTGTAGAAGCGGACGCGGTGGCCCTCGCTTTCCAGATAATAGATGAGGGAGGAGTCCAGCCGCCGAAGCCCGCCCTCCACCGGCAGGGCCAGATAATGCCGCGCGCGGCGGCGCAGCTGCTCTTCGGCCTTGCGCAGCTGCTGCGAAAACGCAAAGTAAGGCACCGGCTTGAGCACATAGTCCAGTGCGCCCACCGCGTACCCGCCGATGGCGTACTGGGCCATATTCGTGATGAAGACGATGATGACGTCCTTGTCCAGCTCCCGCACCCGCCGGGCCGTCTCCATCCCGTCCAGATGCTTCATCTCCACGTCCAGAAACAGGACATCGTACACCGGGCGGTAATCATCCAGCAGCTCCATCCCGTCGGCAAACTCCGTCACAGCAAACTCGGTGCCATACTGCCGGGTGTGCCGCTGCACATAGCCTTGCAGCTGCGCCCGCACCTCTGCCTCGTCCTCCACCAGAGCGATGCGTATCATTGTCGCACCTCCTTTTTCCGCAATTTCTCTGGTTTTTATTGTAACACGAAACCGGGCCGGTGGCAAATGGGAAGGCCCTTTTTCTGCCGCGTCCCGGACGCATTTCATACAACTCTGCCCTTTTGCCAAAACTTTTGACATCCTCGCTCCCCTGTAAAAAATTTATACAATGGGGTCTTTTTGCTCGTTGTCCGGCGATGTACCGCAGACTATACTATAGACATCGACGGGGATGCAGGACGGCGCCTCACAAAACCTTCACCGCCATTAAGGACATCTTAAACACTCTTTCGGGCATTTTTTAAGAAATGGCCGGTATACTATGAAGCGTCAACCGGAAGCGTCCCGCCGGGCGCTCCCTGTCTTGCAGCAAAAAATCTATCGTTCCCTCACGGGAAAGAAAGGATCACATTATGAAGACCTCCATGAAAACCCTCGCCATGCTCACCCTGTCCGCCTGCGTCATCACCGGCAGCGCGGTCTCCAGCTTCGCGGCGGCCCCCGTCACGGCGGGTGCTGCTGTCCTCGGCCACCAGACCAGCACCTGCGGCGATGATGACCACTCGAATGCAGAGATCCTCGCCCGCTTCAAAAATGCAGACGGCTCCACCAGCTTCTATACCATCTGCGCCGAGGGCGGCGAGGTCAACGGCAGTACGGCCCTGACTGAGCTGACCAGCGCCAGCTCCAACTTCTACGGCACCCGCGTCTACACCGGCACGCTGGACAACGGCCAGCGCGTCATGACGGTGGCCTGCATCAACGGGAACGGCGCGATGACCGGCACCACCGCCGACGTCCGGGTCCCCAACGACGCGGTCAAGGGCTATGACCTCTATCTCGTCGGCTCCGATGGCACCGAGACCAAGCTGAACGTCTCGAGCCGCAGCAATTCCAGCTATTCTGTCATCCGGGTCAATATGCAGGACGGCGCGGCCCTCATCCATCTTGTCCCCCAGTCTAACAGCTAAACACAAAAGCAGCAGCCTCACTCTGCGTTCGGTGAGGCTGCTGCTTTGTTCTTTCAGGGAAGATCTCAGTTCGTCTTGACGGCCACGAGGATGCGGATCTTCTTTCCGCCGGAGCAGCCGAAGTTGTCGTACCAGCCGACGAGCTTATAATCCTCGGTGTTGATCTTGGGCAGCGAGGTGGCGAAATACTGGCCGTTCGACCACAGATACACCTGCATATCGTCGGCGGTCTCATATCGCTTGTCCCCGCTCATGACCGAAGCCGCGCCCAGCCTGTCGATGACCACCGGCGAGAGCTGGAGCATCCGGTTGATGGCCTTGCCGTCGGCAGAGCGGCCGATGGCGATGCCGCCTGCGATGACGGGGTACTTGGTGGCGGTGCTGTAGGCCACCTGCTTGCCGCCGGAGTAGCAGACGTAGGTCGCGCCCTCGCCCAGATAGTTGAGGAAATCGCCCAGCGTGCCGCCCACGCTGTCGCCGGTGCGGCGGAGCACATAGCTGAACAGCTGGTCCGTCTTGCCGGTGAGGGTGTTCCAGGTAGAGCTGACGACACTGCCGTCGATGAGACCGTAGAGCACATCGCTGGTGCTGGGAACAAGGATATTCTTCACATCCTGGAAGGTCTCCTCATCGGTCTTCTTCACCGTGGTGGTGGTCGTGGTCGTCGTGGGGAGGCCTGCGGCCTCTCTTGCGGCGTCCTGTGCCTTGTCGCTGATCTTTTTGTCGATCTTCTTGGCGGCTTCGTCCGTCAGGCGGCGGACAGAATCCAGCGCAGCGTACTCCCACAGGTCACCGGTCACATCGTCGAGGATGACCCGGTCGATCTCACCGGCGGCGTTGGTGGTGTAGTAGCGGACGTCGCTCTCACTCAGAGTTACCCCCGATAGGCGGCTGGGGCGAACTGCCCCAGCCACACCCTCCGACGTCGTATCAATGATCTGCACGTTGTCTGCAAACGGGGTGTCGCCCAGCGCGGTGCCGTCGGCGCGGATGGTGCCGCTGGCCGGGCGGGGCGAGATGGACTGGACGCTTTCGCCGTCACCGTCCACGCTGATCTCCACCAGCTTGCCGGCCGGGAAATTGAGCTTATTATCCACGTTGACAGTGCGGGCGGTGCCGTCGGTACACATGACGGAGACGGCCTGCTGCACCTCGGCGCTGTTGGTCTCCACGAGGGTGCGGGATGAGGACTGCACCACGCCGTAAAAGACGGCGTCGGCCTCGTCCCCGGTGAGGACGGAGACAGCTGCGTCGTTCATGCCCAGCAGCAGCGTGACCACCTGACCCACGCCGCCGCCGGACAGGGAGGACAGCTGGTAGGCCACAGAGGGCGAAGCGATGGCGTAGCTGACGCCGGCCACGGTCACAGAGGTCGGAGCGCTGGCCGAGGGCGAGACAGCCGTCACGCGGCCTGCGGCGCGCTTGTTGTAGATCCACAGGGTGCGGGCGCTCTCGTTATAATAGTAGACATCATAGGGAGAGAGGGCCGCAGAGGTGGTGACTTCGTCGTTGCGGTAGATGGCCGCCGGAGCAAAGGGCAGGACCGTGGCCGCGTCGGCCACGAAGGGGCCTTTGACGTTGTCCAGCAGGACGGAGGAGATGTCCACCTGACCGTTGCTCACCGCAAAGCCCAGCGTGGAGGCGTAGACCTGACCGCTGCCGTTCATGGCCGTGAGGGCATTATAGAAGAGCATGGTACCCTGCTCGAGGGTCAGCACCTCGCCCTGACGGGCGCTGATGTCATTGCGCAGGCCCAGTGCGCTCGCCTTATTGAGCTGGGCCGAGGGGAAGGTGCCGCCGAGGCTCGCCACATCGTAGCCCAGCAGGCGCAGCGCCATGGTGCAGGCTTCTTCCAGCGTGACGGTGTTGTCCGGGCGGAAGCTGCCGTCGGAGTAGCCGGTCATCCAGCCGTTCTGGACAGCGGTGCGGATGTAGACCGCATAGGGAGAGTCGCTGTCCACATCGCTGTACAGACGGCCGGTGCGGCCCTGTGCTGCGGCGGTGTCGCGGTAGGCCGAGAAAGCCGTCAGAAGACGGGCCGCCTGCCCACGAGTGAGGGGCGCGCCCAGAGAACCGGACTGCTCGGCGGTCAGACCGCCCAGTGCCGTCGCCGTCTGGACTGCCGCGTTGGAGCCGACCGCAGAAGCGGGCAGCACCAGCATGGAAACAGCCACGCAAACAGCCAGCAGGAATGCGAGGAATCGTTTTTTCATGGTAAACTCCTTATAAGTATAAACCTCTCAGTCTCGCATTCGCTCGACAGCTCCCCTACCGAGGGGAGCCTCTGGCGAAGAGATGAAGCTTTGCGGAATGCCAAGGCCTCTCCTCGATAGGAGAGGTGGCAGCGCGTCAGCGCTGACGGAGAGGTTAGTCATACCTCAACGCCTCGATGGGGTTCAGGCGGGCGGCACGGCGGGCAGGCAGGAAGCCGAACAGGACGCCGATGCCGCAGGAGATGCCCACGGCGATGGCTGCTGCGTCCGCCGAGGGGGTGACGTTCAGGGTAATATCCGTCAGGATATACGGAAGGATCTGGTTGATAATGGCCGACACGACGTAGCCCAGCACGATGCCGAGGCAGCCGCCCAGCGCCGACGTGACGCCGGCCTCCACGACGAACTGGGTCAGGATGGTGCTCTCCTGTGCGCCCAGTGCCTTCCGGATACCGATCTCACGGGTGCGCTCGGTGACGGACACCAGCATGATGTTCATGATGCCGATGCCGCCGACCAGCAGCGAGATGCCTGCAATGGCCGTCAGGACGCCCACCATAATATTGATCATAGAGGACATCTGCGACATTGCCGCACTCAGGCTCATGACGAAGACGTAGTCATCCTTACTGACCAGCTTCTTGAGCCGCGACTGCAAAAACTCCTGTGCCTCGTCCGAGTGGTCTGCATCCTGCAGCACGACGTAATACTGGCTGACGCTGCTTCCGCTGCTGAGGCTCAGCAGGGTGGTATAGGGGATAAGAACAATGTCGTCGTTGCCGCCCTCGTACTGAGAGGCAGGCTTGGAGCGGCCTTCCAGCACGCCCACGATGCGGTACTCGCTGGCGCCTACCTTGAGGGTGCTGCCGAGACCGTTGCCGCCGAAGATCTTACGGTCCACATAGTCGCCGATGACGCAGATGTTCTTGTTGTCCATCAGGTCGGCGTACTGGATGCCCCGGCCCTTGGCCACCTTATAGTTGTTGATGGTCATGTAATCCTCATTGACGCCGCTGATGTTGGTGCGGCGGTACTTCTCGCCCGCCACCCGCAGCGGGTCTGTCCCGGCGCTGGCGATGGGCGAAAGGCCCCTGTAATACTCCGGCTTCTGGTTGATGATGTTATACACATCGCTGACCTCCACCGTGCGGGTGCTGGCGGTCATGACGTTGACCGACAGAATATCGCTGCCCATATCGGAGTAGAAGTCCTGCATCATGTGGGTCATGCCGTTGCCGAGGCCGACGATGACGATGACGGCCATAACGCCGATGATGATGCCCAGCATGGTGAGGAAGGTGCGGACTTTGTTGCTCAAGACGTTCTGGACGGCCTGTTTGAAGGTCTCCTTTATCATGCCTGCGTCCCCTCCTCTCCGGCTTTCGGCTCTGCCATCATGAAGTTCGGCTGCACGACCGCCTCGGGGGCGTGGGCATCGCCGTCGTAGACGACGACACCGTCCTCCAACCGGATGATGCGCTCTGCCTGCACGGCGATGGAGTTGTCGTGGGTGATGAGGACCACGGTGTGTCCCTGTTTGTGCAGCTCCTGAAGCATCCCCAGCACCTCCCGGCCGGTATGGGAGTCCAGCGCACCCGTCGGCTCGTCGGCCAGAATGATGGGCGGGTTGCGGACAAGGGCGCGGGCGATGGACACACGCTGCTGCTGGCCGCCGGAGAGCTGGTTGGGCTTGTTCCGGAGCTTGCTGCCCAGACCCACCTGTTCCAGCGCTGCGATGGCGCGGCGGCGGCGCTCGCTGCCGCCCACGCCTGCGTAGATGAGGGGAACTTCCACATTTTCCAGCAGGGTCAGCTTGGGCAGCAGATTGTACTGCTGGAAGATGAAGCCCAGCTTCTCGTTCCGGATGGCCGCCAGCTCACGGCGGTTCATCTTGCCGACGTCGCTGCCGTCCAGCAGATACCGGCCGTGGGTGGGCACATCCAGACAGCCGATGATGTTCATACAGGTGGATTTGCCGGAGCCGGACTGGCCCACGATGGCCACGAACTCGCCCCGGTCTATCTTCATGGAGATGTGGTCTGCCGCTTTGACGAGGGTGTCACCCATCTGGTAGTACTTGCAGACCTCGTCAAACTCTATCAGCGTGCTCATTCGTCATCTCCTTCGGCGGAGGCCATCATGTTGCTGTAGAAGTCGGTCGCACTGACGCTGGAGTTGTCGTAAGCGATGGTATCGCCCTCCTGCAGGCCGCTCTTCACTTCGATGTAATCGTCATCGCTGATGCCGGTGGTCACCTTGACGTAGACGTAGCCGTCGGGAGCGGTCATGGAAGTCTCAGCATTGGCAGCGCTGGGCGAATCCTTGGTCACCAGCACATAGCTGCCCCGGACGAGGGCGGCGTTGGGCAGGGCCAGAACATTCTTGACGCTGGCGGTAGTGATCTTCGCAGTGGCGTTCATTCCGGGCAGCAGCTCGCCCATGTCGTCGATGCGGACGGTGACGGGGTAGCTGGTGGAGCCGTTGGCGGTAGTGCCTGCCACGAGGATGCTGCTGATGACGCCCTTGTAGGTCTCACCCGGGACGGCGTCGGCGGTGATCTCCACCTCCTGCCCGACCTTGAGGGAGCGGATCTTCAGCTCGTCCACGTTGAGCTTCATTTCCAGATAGCTCATATCGTAGATGGTGCAGAGGTTCTGCATGGCGGTGTCGTTGGCGCTGAGCTTGTCGCCGGCCTTGACCTTTTTGTCCACGATGGTGCCGCTGATGGGCGCATCGATAGTGTAGTGGCTGATGTTCCGCTCTGCGGAAGACATCCGCAGCTCGGCGGAGCGAAGATTGTCGGCGGCGTTCTGGGCCTGCTTGTCCAGATCCTTGCCGGTGATGCGGAGGAGCACGTCGTCCTGACGGACGGTGCTGCCCTCCCTGACGCAAAGCTCGGACACGGTGCCGGAGGCAGCGGCCACGACGGTCTCCTCGCGCTGGTAGGCAAAGTGGGCCGAGTTGAGGGAGCTGACGCCGTTCACCTGCGCCACTGCGGCCTGCGCAAGGATCTGCCCGCCACCCTTTGCGGCATGATGGATATGCCAGTTGTTCCGGCAGCCCGGTTCAAAGGTGACGTTGTAAATGCCAGCCTGTGCGGTGGACAGGGGTGCCAGATAGCTTTTTCCGCTGAAATATTGTGCAAAACCGTCGTTGGGCGCGCCGATGGGGAACACCATTTCACTCTGGTGCTGTGCTTTGGCATCCTCCGCAGCGTCCTCTGCCCAGACTTCCTTTGCCATGCGGAAAGCCGCCCACGCCTTGGGCCAGCCTGCATAAAATGCCGCATGGGTCAGGATCTCTGCAATCTCAGTCCGGGTAATGCCGTTGTTTTTCGCTGCCGTCAGGTGATACCGAAACGAGGAGTCCGTCAGTCCCTGCGCCATCAGTGCTACCACCGTCACAAGGCTGCGGTCCCGGAGGGAGAGTTTATCCTCTCGGCTCCACACCTGCCCGAATAGTACCTCATCGTTAAGTTCTGCAAATTTTGGTGCAAATTCGCCCAGAGCATCCCGCCCTGCGGTCTGTTTTACTGCCATTATACGTTCCTCCCCATCTCGTAAGCCTGTGCCATTGCAGAGGTGTTTCGCACCGCACCCGGCTCGTAGACACCACCTGCTACAAGGACTCCCTTTTCCACGGCTCCTTCCACACAGTCTGCATAGCCCCGGAAGCAGGCCAGCGTAGTATCCGCAGAGGCTTTTTCCTCGTCTGCCATGGTGGTGATGTAGTAGAATTCCTTGTCTTTGACCTCAAGCCACCGTGCCACGGTACGGTCGATCACTGCCTTCAACTGGGCACTGATGGAGTAGAAGTATACCGAGCTTGCCAGCACAATGACATCGGCATCGATCATCTTTTGCAGGATGTCTGCCATATCATCCTTGTGGACGCAGGCTCCGCCGTGGGTGCTGCAGTAGTAGCAGCCGGAACAGGGAGCTACCTTTTTCTCAGCGACCCGGATCTTTTCTGCTTTGTGCCCGGCATCCTGCGCTCCACGCAGAAATTCATCGCATAGAATATCAGAGTTACCGCCCTTCCGGGGACTGCCAGACAAAATCAATACCTTCTTGCTCATAGGAACCTCCTTGACAGCGGAGTGCATCCGCATTATGATGTTGATAAAGTTTGATTTTATCATACAACTTAAAGCGCACTTTAAGTCAAGGGCTTTTTGAAAAAACGGAGGTTTCAGATGATCTATACCGTAGGCGAAATGGCACAAAAGCTGGGCGTACCTGCCTCCACCCTGCGCTACTACGACAAAGAAGGGTTACTTCCCTTTGTGGAGCGTTCCTCCGGCGGCATTCGGATGTTCGTGAAAACGACTTCGAGTGGCTGCAGGTCATCCGCTGCATGAAAAAAGCCGGAATGTCCATCAAGGATATCCGGCAGTATATTGAGCTTTCCATGCAGGGAGACGACACCATTGACACCCGGCTGGAAATGTTCCGGCATCAGCGGGAGGTGCTCACCCAGCAGATCCAGCAGTTACAGCACACGCTGGAGACCGTAGAGTATAAATGCTGGTTCTATGAAGCCGCCAAAGCCGCTGGGACGGTGGATGTCCCGCAATGACCGATGCGGATGTGCCGGAGCAGTTCCGTGCCATCCCATTGGTTTATCCCTCAAAAAAGCCGCCGCCCGGCCCGACCCGGCAAAAGGGGCCAGCGCCGATGCGGCGGCTTGCTCATTATTGATAGGCGGCTCAGCCCAGCTCGATGCTCTGGTACTCCGGGGCGGCAGCCTCAGCAGTCAGACCCATGGTCTGCACGTTGGTGCAGTTCTGAGTAAGAAGCGCCTGTGCGAAGTCCGAACGGTCCTCGCCTGCAAAGCCCAGCGTGGAGTTCCGGACGGTGACACCATCTACCCAGCGCAGGAACATGGCTGCACTCTTCTGATGCAGCATACCTTCCTTTTCAGGCGGAATGGGACGCAGGTCGTACATTCCGCGCTCCCACTTGCTGGTAGCTTCCAGACAGACGTTGACATTTTCAAACAGAACATTCTTGATGTGATTCTCCTCGTTGCCGGAGAGGAACACACCGTTCTCACCCTTGCAGGTGACGTTGAAGAAGCGGACATTCTCGATGCTGCCGCTGTGGGTGTTGGCGTTCCGGTCGTGGGTCGTCATCACGATGGGTTCCGCGCAGCCCCACCAGCACTCGGCAAAACGGCGGGTCTCGATCATGATGTTGGAGAAGCTCACGTTCCGCACACAGCCGCCGTCACGGATCTGGATGGACAGGCCGCGGTTGGTTCCGGTGATGATGCAGTTATCCACCAGAATATTCTCGAAATCTGCCACGCCCTCTGTGCCGATTTTGATCGCGGCACTGGTAGAGGTCAGCGTGCAGTTGGAGATGATGACGTTCTTGGTGGGGCCGTACTCGTTATTGCCCGCCGTGGTCTTGAGGCAGATGCAGTCATCTGCACACTGGACATGGCAGCCGATGATCCGCACGTTGGTGGAGTGATCCGGATCGATACCGTCGGAATTGGTGCAGTCCAGCGGGTTCAGCACCCGGATGTTGGAGATCAGCACATCGTTGCATCCGGCAGGGTGCAGCGTCCAGAACGGAGAGTTCTGCAGTGTCACGTCATGGAACGAGATGTGGTTGCAGTGCTCCACATACACCATGGTGGGACGGGGGTAGAAATCACCGTTGAAGTAGTAACGGCTTGCCCGCTTCATAAAGGCATAAACATTGCCGTCCACTGCGCCCTGACCCGTGATGGAGAAGTTGTCTGCGTCCTTGGCGTGAATAAAGGTGTAGGCCGGCTTTGCCACCGGGCGGTCCACGGCCTTTGCGCCGGAAACTGCTGCCACGGAAGCATCATCGCCGTTGGGGTTGAAATAGGTGGAGATATCGGAGTGCGCTTTCAGAAGGGCACCCTGTTCCAGATGCAGCTCTACGTTGCTTTTCAGCTCGATAGAACTGGAATAGTAGGTATGACCGCCCTCCAGTACAACGCGGCCGCCGCCTGCTGCGTTGCAGGCATCAATGGCAGACTGGATTGCAGCGGCATCATTGGTTGCGCCATCGCCGACAGCGCCATACTTGGTGACTGAATAAACCATGAAAACTTGCTCCTTTTCGCATTATCAGACTGCCCGAACAGGGTGGGCAGAGCCATGGAGAACCAAGGCACATAGGCTACCAGCATCAGCGCTACAAAGATCGCGGCATAGAACGGCAGGATCGGTTTGATCATGTCCTCCATGTCCATATCTGCTACCGAGCAGCCGCTGAACAGTGCGCTGCCAACGGGCGGGGTGATGTTGCCGATACCGAGGTTCATGACCATCATGATACCGAAGTGGATGGGGTCCATACCGAAGGACTGGACAACGGGCAGGAAGATCGGGGTGAAGATCAGGACAGCCGGGGTGATGTCCATGAAGCAGCCAACCACCAGCAGGACAAGGTTGATGATGAGCAGGATGACGTACTTGTTGCTGGAAACGCTGATCAGTGCGTTGCCGATGGCGCTGGGCAGGCCGGTGAAGCTCATAACAAAGCTCATGACGTTGGAGCCGGCGATCAGGAACATGATGACAGCGGTGGTCTCGCAGGCGTCCAGCAGGATCTTGGGCAGATCCTTGATCTTGATGCTGCGGTAAACAACGATGGACAGGAACAGGGTGTAGGCAACAGCCACTGCAGCGGACTCCGTTGCAGTGAAGATGCCGGACATAACGCCGCCGACGATGATGACGATCAGCAGCAGGCTGGGGATGGCGTCCACGAAGTACTTGAAGAAAACGGAAGCCGGAACCTTACCAGCAGTGGGATAGTGGTTCTTCTTTGCGATGACATACGCCACCACCATACAGGCCAGTGCCCACATCAGGCCGGGGATGTAGCCGGACATGATCATGCCCACCACAGAGCAGCCAGCCAGCACCGGATAGATGATCAGGATGCCGGAAGGAGGAATGATCAGACCGGTAGGTGCGGAAGCGATGTTGACGGCAGCAGCAAACTTTTTATCGTAGCCTTCCTTCTCCTCCATGGGGATCAGAACGCCGCCGATGGCAACGGAAGCTGCAACGGAGGAACCGGACAGAGAGCCGAACAGCGTGTTGCCCAGAATATTGGTGTGCGCCAGACCACCGGGGATGCGGCCGACCAGAATTTTTGCGAAATCGATCAGTTTCTGTGTAATGCCGCCGGTGTTCATCAGAACACCGCAAAGGATGTAGAACGGGACAGCCAGCAGCGAGAAGCTGTCAACGCCGCCCACCATGCGCTGGCTGACAACGAAAGTGCCCAGATCCAGAGACAGGGTGGAGGCCATGGTCACGACCGACGAAATGATGATACTGACCGAGACCGGGACGCTCAGCGCCAGCAGCAGCGCAAACGTGCCGATCAGGAGCAGACCGACTTGAAAAGTACCCATTTTAGGTTCGTCCTCCTTTTTTATGCTTCTTTGGCAGACTCTGCCTTGGGGCCCTGCTTCATATCGCGCAGATCCTCACCGATGAAGATGAGCGCGTAGAAGATGAACAGGATGGCACCCACAGGGACGCTGGCGTAGATCAGGGGCATGGGCAGCTGCAGCGCAGCGCTCAGCTGATCCGCAGCGGTGTTGACAAGGCGCGTGCCGCCGCCGATCATGACAACAACGCAGAACAGGATGACCATAGCCTGCACAAAGATATCCAGAATCTTCTGGCCCTTGAAGGACAGACGCTTGCTCAGCGCGGTGATTGCCAGATGCTTGCGGCGGCCGTATGCGTAAGCACCGCGCCCACCATGGTCACCCAGATCAGCAGATACCGCAGCGCTTCTTCGGTCACGGTGCTGGGGTTGTTCAGGATGTAGCGGGTGATGACCTGCCAGCAGACAGCAATGACCATGACACCCATGATAATGGTGCTGAGGACCTGAATGATCTTATCGATCAGGCCGCGGAATTTAACGATCAACATGGTATGCTCCCCTCCTCATCAAGCCTGTACATAGGACAGGAAGTCCTCGTAATAACGGGCATTGTCGGCGCTCTTGGCACAGAACTCGTCGCGCAGGGACTGGGTGGCCTCGATAAAGGCCGTCTTGTCGATGGTGTAGAACTGGACGCCCATCTCCTTGGCGCCGTCGATGTTCTCCTGCACCAGATCCTGCCATACGGCCTCGTGTGCTTCGTTGCCCTGCGTCATGCCGTTTACGATGGCACTCTGCTCGGCCTCGTCCAGACTTTCCCAAGTCTCGGTGGAGATGATCACGATATCGGGCACCATCTGGTGCTGGGTGTAGGTGTAGCTCTTGCAGACTTCACCGTGGCCGTCCTGCACCAGAACTGTCTCGTTGTTCTCTGCGCCGTCAATAATGCCCTGCTGCAGACCGGTGTAGGTCTCGCCGCTGGACATGGGCGTTGCACTGCCGCCCATGGCACGGATCATGGCAATGGACGTGGGGCTGTCCTGGGTGCGGATCTTCAGACCCTTCAGGTCTGCGGGGCCTTCACAGGGGCCGTCTTTGGTGGTGTAGATGCTGCGGGAGCCGGAATCGAACCAGCCGATGGCAAAGAAGCCCTGATCGTAGGTGCTCTTGAAGATCTCCTGCACCGCTTCGCTCTGGTTCATAACGGCAAAATACTGCTCGGTGCTCGAACACATACGGCATCGAGAAGATGGCGTATGCGCTGTTGAACTGCTCCATGCTGGAAGCGGAGACCTTTGCAATATCCAGAACACCAGCCTTGACCAGCTGGATCATTGCTGCGTTGTCGCCCAGCTGACCATTGGGGTAAACGCTGAAGGTCAGGTCGGATTCAGCAGAAGCAACTTCCGTCATCTTCTGCAGTCCAACATTGACCGGGTGCGCTTCGCTGTGGCTGTGTGCCACCAGCAGATGCTTGGAGCTCAGGCCGTCTGAAACCGAGCCGCCGCATCCGGTGAGCGACAGGCTTGCGCCTACGGCAGCAAGACCTGCAGCAGCCAGAAAGCTGCGGCGAGTAATACGTCTTGTTCCTATCATGATTGACATCTCCAGTTTTCTTTGTTTGATTGACTGCGTACAAAACCGGTTTTGAGCTCCTGTCGGTCAGAGTGAAACTTATCCCTTCCGCAAAAGGGCTTCAGGCTGCGCATTCCCTACCATTTCCGTTCTGCCATGTGCAACAGGCTTTCTGTCAATAAAAATATCGCAAACACGTTGTAATGTATAGGCCTTTTTTGGTAAAAACCTTGCATTTCTTGGTATAATCCAGCCTTTTTTGCAAAATTGTTGGCATTTATTGGTCAAAATATTGCATATATTGGTACATCATGTTATGATGAACTAGCCCAAAAGAATTTTTTGACCGGAGGTATTTTTCTGTGAAAGTCATCAAAACCGATAAACATTATATGGCCGAACCGGATTTTGAAATCGACCATTACAAGGACGCCAGCTATCCTCCGGTCGCTTCTCATTACCATGAGTTCTATGAGATTTTTCTCTTTGTCAGCGGAAATGCGGATTATGTTGTCCACGACAAAATGTTCCGGCTCAAGCCGGGAGACCTGCTGATCATCCCACCTGCCATTATGCACCATCCCATCTTCCGGGACTTTGAGATCCCCTACGAGCGGTATGTGTTGTGGCTCAGCCCTCCGGCTTTTGATACCATGAAAAAAATCGACCCGGACATCGATTACTTTCTCCGTCCGGGTCATGCAAAAACATTTTTGATTCGGGATAGCGTGGACAGTTCCCGCGCCCGGTTCGGGCAGTTTGAAGCCCTGACCCACGCTTACCGGGAGGAAAGCCTGTGTTACCACAGCGAGGGCATGGCCGATATCCTCCGCATCCTCATTGGCATCAACCGTTCCTTATATAATCGGGAGCACGTTTTTGCCAAGGCGCAGAAGCCAAGCGTCCTGAGCAACGCCCTGCATTATATCGATCTGAACCTCAGCGGCGATCTTTCACTGGACACGGTCGCAAAGGCGCTTTTCATCGATAAATACAATTTTTCCCACATGTTCAAGCAGAATATGCAGATCAGTTTTTACCAGTATGTCATCCAGCAGCGGCTGCTGGAAGCTAAACGGCTGCTCATGAAAAAAGAACCGATCTCTTCCATCCCGGCCAAATGCGTTTTTTCTGATTATAACGCTTTTTACGCTCCTTTAAAAAGAATTACGGTGTCAATCCGCGCGAATATGTCGCTTACCACATAAAGGCCATCCACGGTGAAGTTGGCGGCTTATCCCTTGATATCGACCACCAGAGCACAGAATTCTGATAGGTTCCTCTGATTTCCGTCCTTTTTATAGAATTACAGCCTTTGTTTTTCAGTCAAACCACCACAATGCTCTGCGGCTGCATGGCATAAGGGTCGGCTATGGCTTCGATGCACCGCAGCTGTTCCTCTCCCGGCAGAACATCATCCAGCAAAACACGCTGGTAACAGACGCCGTCCTTACCCTCCGTCAACATCCGCTGCTCAAAAGCGGTAAAGGCATCCCGCACCATGTCCATCATGGCGTTGCGGAGTGCAGGAGCCGCATAGGTCAGGAACTTCATGCCGCGTGCTGCATCGAACTTCGGCACAGCTTTCCATAAGCCCAGATTGCCCGCTTGTTTCAAATCGTCTGTGTCAAGGTTCAGGCCAGCCTGTGCCAGATTCATGCTGCGGAAAAGGTCATTTGCCACCTTGCCGATAAAGGACTTGTTGTTGTCGATCAGGCTGTCCAACGCGGTTGCATGCCCTTGGCAAGAAATGATGGTATTGACCGCACCAGTGCCCGAAATCTCGCCGTTTCGGACAAGGCCGTTGGCAACACTCAGCAGCACAATGAGCGTGAAAAGGACAGCTATCGGAACCCCGATATTATCCCCCAGCGCGCTGCATGGAACGTCCATTTCAAGAAACCTGCCGCCAGTTATACCGACCTGTTCGCCCAACTGGAAGCTAACGGAACTATCTCCACGCGCGGCCTGAAGCCGGATGCCACCCATTATTGCGAGCTGATTTTTGATGTCAACTCTGCCTATTTCGACAACCACGGCGGCTACGAGTTTGCCAAGCAGTTCTATGCGGATGCCTACAAAGCTGCTGTGCAAATCATAGGCGGTGAGCAGTATATCCTCTCCGCCGTCATGCACGCCGATGAGATCAACCGTGCCATGACCGAAGCACTAGGCCGGGAAGTTTACCACTACCACCTCCATGTGGTCTATGTTCCTGTGGTGGAAAAGCAGATCCTGTGGTCGAAACGCTGCAAAGACAAGGCACTGGTCGGCACCGTCAAGGAGACCGTCATGCAGGTCAGCCGGAGCAAGAAGTGGGCATCCAAACCTCTGCTGGACGATGCCGGAAAGCCCGTCCTGCAAAAGAACGGCAAGCCAGTCCTGAAGAAGTCGTACAGCGTCCTGCAAGACGATTTCTTCAACTATATGCGCGCTGCCGGGTACACCGATATAGAGCGCGGCGAACGCGGCAGCACCGAAGAACACCTGACCGTCACCCAGTTCAAAGTCCAGCGGGAGCAGGAACGGCTGGACAGCCTGACCGCCCAAGCCGACCAAAAGGCGCAGTCGCTTGCCAAAACCAGTCAGACCCTCTCCAAAAAGGAGAAGGAACTTGCCGCTGTGCAGAAAAAGGCCACGCTTACGAAAGAAGCACTCATTCATGCGCGCGATCTGGATTATATCGGCAAGCGCACCTTTCTCGGTAACTACTCGCTGACCGAAGAAGAATTTTCCAAGCTGAAAAAGCAAGCCGACCACGGCTATATGATGGACGTGGAGAACCGCCGCCTGAAAGAAGAACTTTCCACCGCCAAGAAGGAAGCTGCTCATTGGGGCCAAAAGTATCATGAACTCTGGTACGAAGTGAAGCCCTATCTGGATGCGCTCCACCGTGCGCCTGAACTGGTGCGCAGCTTTCTGGAAAAGATTCTTGCCCCCAAGCAGGAGCGCACTGTGAATGCGCCGCAGCGAAACCGCAAGCGTGGGCAGGATGTAGAACTTTAAGCTGAATTTTTAGATGATATGACAATACAAGGAGAAATGCTTATGGATTTTGACCGTAATTCTATGACCGTCCCTGTGCAATCTTCCGATTATACGAAAAAGTTCTTGCAAAAGGACTCGAATCCCACTACAATAAACCAATGCCGTCAAGTCTCCGAAAAGCAGAAGCAGCGGTTCCTTTCCGGCACCACCATCCACGAAATGCATCGGCTGCTGGGTACAGCCTTCCAGTATGCCGTAGAGTAGGGCATCCTTGTCAAAAGCCCTGTTCCCGTGGACAGCCCCAAGAAGTCCACGCAGGAGCGCACCATCTGGACAGTTGAGGAAATGCGAGCGGCACTGGACAGCATGGAGGACCCCATCTTGCATCTGGCAGTCCACCTCACATTGGTGGGCGCACTGCGAGAGGGCGAGATCGTAGGTCTGACCCCAGAGGATCTCGACTTTGATGCTACGGATGGCATCGGAACCTTCCGTGCTGATCCGCAAAAAGTTCCTCAAGTGGTAGGATGCACACCCAGAGTTCCCGCGTATCGTATTCCACGGCCTGCGGCATTCTAGTGCCACCTATCAGCTGATGATTTCCGGCGGCGATGTGAAGGCCGTTCAAGGCACCACAGGACATGCTACGGCAGATATGCTGATGAACACCGAATGGAAGATTGATTGACAAGGTTACATAACAGTTAACACAGCTTGCATTTGCCCTGCAATTTTTCAGAATGGAACGCCCCAAGGGCATCTGGTCTATATCCGGCAGATTTTTCATAAAGAATCAGCCGGGTATTTTTGTTTGTCATGAAGGAAGTCTTGCTTTTCACTTCAAAATTGGATACAATATAAAAAAGACATTTGCACGGAGGACTCTATGGAATATATCGGCATCCAGAAGAAAAACGGCGGTGTGGTGGAAGCCCTGCAGCAGGCCATTTTATCTGGGCAGATCCCGGCGGGCACTGAAATGACCCAGAATGAACTGGCAGAGAGTCTCGGTGTCTCTCGGATGCCGGTGCGGGAGGCCTTGATGATTCTTGAATATCAGGGTCTTATCATCCGCCTGCCCAACAATCGGATAAAAGCGGCAGATTTGAACGAAGATGCACTGCGCCAGATTCTGGCGTTAGGTGCGCAGCTGGAACGGCAGGCCATGCGTACGCTGCCGCAGGATGCGATGTTGGCAGGCGGCGAGATGCTGCAGCACCGTACCCTGCGGACCGTCCTGCCCTATCCGCTGCATCGCAAGCTGCTGGAGAGCATCCAGGAGACCTACATTGCCTTTGCCGTGAGCGCACGTCCTACGCCGGTGAACGACCGGCTTGCCCGCCTGCTGATGCTGGACCGTCAGGGCTCCCCTGATGTGCCGGAGGCATGGAATGCCTATGAAGAAGAACTGCTGCATCTGATTTTAACGATAAGGAGTCAATATGCTGGGACTGAAACCCATTAAGCTGCTGCCTGCCCGCGAGCGGGTAGCTTCCGCTTTGCGGAAAGCCATTATCTCAAAAAGTATCCCGGAGGGCGCAGAACTCACGCTGGAAAACACCGCACAGGAACTCGGCGTGTCGGTCACGCCGGTGCGGGAGGCCTTTCAGATCCTTGCCCGTGACGGTCTGCTGGAAGTCAAGCAGAACAAGTGTGCCATTGTGCTGGGCGTGACGGAAAGGACGATTCGGGAGCACTACCAGCTGCGCGCTGCGCTGGAAGGCACCGCCTGTATGCTCTGCTGCCAGAACAACGCTGACCTGTCCAAGATCAAAAACTGCGTGGATACTGCTGAGGAGGCTCTTTCTCATCAGCAGGCCGGAAATTATACTGACTACAACCAGTCCTTCCATTTTGAAATCTGGGAAGCTTCCGGCAATGAAAAAATGCGCAATCTTCTCTCGGAGCTGTGGAACGGCCTGTCCGTTGGCGTGGAAATGAGCGAGTTGGACTATGCCCTCAACTCCCAGAGCGAGCATAAAAAGATCTATGCAGCGCTGGAAGCACGGGATGCGCTGACCGCACGGGCTGAAATGGAAAAGCACATCTACCGCAGTATGGACGATGCGCTGACCTATTATTTATGAGATCAAGGAGGACAAGACAATGTATACCTGTGCGAACTGTACGGTTCTGGCCTGCGCCAACAATGCGCCAGAAAAGATGCCCAAAAACTGCCCTATGCGGAATGCTACGGTGATGGAGGCCGCCCGCGCCGGCTACGATCTGCCCGAGAATCACGATTTCTACGTCAACTGTTCGGCCATTGAGGGGCTTGGCTACTGTCAATGGCCCCGCCTGAAGGAGACGGTGGAGTTCTGCAAGCGGATGGGCTACCACAAGCTGGGTCTTGCATTCTGCAAAGGTCTGCGGAAAGAAGCCCGTATCGTGGCCGACCTGCTCCGTGCGCAGGGGTTTGAGGTGGTGTCGGTCATCTGCAAGACCGGTGGCATCTCCAAAGAAGAAGTGGGCATCCCGGAAGAGGTCAAGATCCACCCCGGCGAATTTGAGGCCATGTGCAACCCCATCGCACAGGCAAAGCTTCTGAACGAGCAGCACACCGATTTCAACATTGAGGTCGGACTTTGTGTGGGACACGACTCGATGTTTTATAAGTATTCGGACGCCATGGTCACAACGCTGGTGGCCAAGGATCGCGTTCTGGCGCATAATCCCTGCGGTGCCATTTACTGTGCCGAGGGGTATTTCAAAAAGCGGCTGGAATAAAAGAAGGATAAACCGTGCGTTCTCCAACAGCTATGGAGAACGCGCGTTTTTTGCAGAAAGCGGTAGCGTAGGGTCTTCTTGTATCCTACTGTTTGTCTGGCGTGCACAAAAATTGGTACATAATCCGTGCAATGCGACAAAACTCGAAAAAAGGGATTGACAATTCTTTGTTTTGGGTGTATTCTCGTGCCGTCAAGTGGATACATTATCACAGATTAAATATAAAAATTCAAAAAAGACGCTGCCGAGACTCTCGGAATTCTAAGGTTCCGGGCAGATTCTTCCAGAACAAAGAAGGGCTGTGAGGGCACAGCACGGCGGCAAAGACTCTGCACAATGAGGTGCAGCTGGGGCGTTCCGAAAGTCAGGGCTGTTTTGCTCTGATAAAATGGATACATTATATTTCATCAAAGGAGGACCCCCAGTATGTCAGCAGCAACTATCACCCTACTCTTTCTTCTCTTCGCGGTCGTCATGTTCGTGTTTGAGAAGATCCCCCTCGGCGTAACGTCCATGATCGTCTGTATCGGTCTGGTCGTCACCGGCGTGCTGGATATCAAGACTGCTTTTGCAGGCTTCATCGACAGCAACGTCATCCTGTTCGTCGCCATGTTCATCGTCGGCGGTGCCCTGTTTGAAACAGGTATGGCCAACAAGATCGGCGGCATCGTCACCCACTTTGCCAGATCCGAACGCAGCCTCATCGTGGCTATCATGGTCATCGTTGGCCTGATGAGCGGTGTGCTCTCCAACACCGGCACCGCCGCCGTCCTGATCCCCGTGGTCATCGGCATTGCGGCAAAGTCCGGCTATGCCCGCTCCAAGCTGCTGATGCCGCTGGTATTTGCAGCGGCCATGGGCGGCAACCTTTCCCTCATCGGCGCACCGGGCAACCTCATCGCCCAGAGCGCTCTGGGTGAGATCGGGATGTCCTTCGGCTTCTTCGAGTACGCCATCGTGGGCCTGCCCATCCTCGCCGTCGGCATCCTCTTCTATGCCACCCTTGGCATGAAGCTTCTGCCCAACCACCCCGTCTCCGATGATGACTCCTTCAGCGGCGAGCAGGACTTCAGCAATGTTCCCAAGTGGAAACAGGTGCTCTCCCTTGTCATCCTCGTGCTCACCCTGCTGGGCATGATCTTTGAAAAGCAGATCGGCATCAAACTCTGCATCACCGGCTGTATCGGTGCGCTGGCTCTGATTCTCACCGGTGTCATCTCCGAGAAAGACGCCCTGAAGTCCATCGACCTCAAGACCATCTTCCTCTTCGGCGGCACACTGTCTCTGGCCTCTGCACTGGATAAGACCGGCGCAGGCGCAGAGATCGCAAACATCGTCATCGGCGCTCTGGGCAAGAATCCCTCTCCCTACGTCCTGACTCTGGTGGTCTTCCTGCTCTGCTGCGTCATGACCAACTTCATGTCCAACACTGCTACTACCGCCCTGATGGTTCCCATCTGCCTGAGCATCGCACAGGGCATGGGTGCCGACCCCCGCGCAGTCCTGATGGCTTGTGTCATCGGCGGCTCCTGCGCTTACGCAACACCCATCGGTATGCCCGCCAACACCATGGTGGTTTCCGCCGGCGGTTACACCTTCAAGGATTATGCCAAGGCTGGCCTGCCCCTCATCCTCATCGCAACGGTTGTCAGCATGGTGATCCTTCCCATCGCATTTCCGTTCTTCCCGCAGTAATAGCGGAGCAGAGCGTTGATATGAGTGAAGCAACGCGCAAATACTGTACCAAAGCTAAGGAGGCATTGGAATGAACAAACAGGAACAGGTGCAGCAGATGACGACCTATATGGCGAACTTTGTGAGCCATATCGCCAAGGTGCTGCCGGACGACATCATTGCCAAGCTCGATGAGCTGGGCGCACAGGAGGATGCTCCTCTGTCCAAGGTCATCTATGAGACCATGAAGCGCAACCAGAAGCTGGCCAAGGAGCTGAACCGCCCCAGCTGTCAGGATACTGGTGTGCTCCAGTTCTGGGTAAAGTGCGGTGTGAACTTCCCGCTCATCGGCGAGGTGGAGGGTCTGCTGAAGGAGGCTGTGGTCAAGTCTACCTTCGAAGCACCTCTGCGCCACAACAGTGTTGAGACCTTCGATGAGTTCAATACCGGCCGCAACGTCGGCAAAGGCACCCCTACCGTCTGGTGGGATATCATCCCGAACAGCGACAAGTGTGAGATCTACGCCTACATGGCAGGCGGCGGCTGCACCCTGCCGGGCAAGGCTATGGTTCTGATGCCCGGTGCAGGTTACGAAGGTGTGACCAAGTTCGTCATGGATGTCATGACCAGCTACGGCATCAATGCCTGCCCTCCGCTGCTGGTGGGCGTGGGCGTTGCCACCTCTGTTGAGACCGCCGCTCTGCTGTCCAAGAAGGCTCTGATGCGTCCTCTGGGCAGCCACAATGAGAACGAGCGCGCAGCCTATATGGAGAAGCTGCTGGAGGACGGCATCAACTCCATCGGCCTTGGCCCTCAGGGCATGGGCGGCAAGTACTCCGTCATGGGCGTGCACATTGAGAACACTGCCCGCCATCCTTCTGCCATCGGCGTTGCCGTCAACGTGGGCTGCTGGAGCCATCGCCGCGGCCACATCATTTTTGATAAAGATCTGAACTACACCATTGATACTCATTCGGGGGTGACTTTGTAATGCTGACCATTAAAGACGGAAAGAAGATTCTCACTACTCCGGTTTCCGCAGAGGACCTGAAGGACATCCATATCGGTGATGTCGTTTACCTGAACGGCGACCTGACCACCTGCCGTGATGTGGCGCACCGCCGCCTCGTGGAAGAGGGCCGCCCGCTGCCTGTGGACGTCAAGGACGCTGCCATCTTCCACGCCGGCCCCATCATCCGCCCGCTGGAGAACGACAAGTTCGAGATGGTGTCTGTGGGCCCCACCACCTCCATGCGTATGGAGAAGTTCGAGTATGAGTTCGTGCAGAAGTCCGGTGTCCGCGTTATCGTGGGCAAGGGCGGCATGGGCCCCAACACCGAGCGCGCCTGCAAGGAGTTCGGTGCCATCCACTGTGTCTTCCCTGCCGGTAACGCCGTTGTGGCTGCCACCGAAGTGGAGGAGATTGTCGAGGCTCAGTGGCGTGACCTCGGTATGCCGGAAACTCTGTGGCACTGCCACGTTAACGAGTTTGGCCCCCTGATCGTTTCCATCGACGCTGAGGGCCGCAACCTGTTCGAAGAGAACAAGGTCATCTTCAATGAGCGCAAGGAAAAGGCCATCGAAGAGATCTGCAAGCACGTCGGCTTTATTAAGTAATCCGGATATCCTCTCAGCGGGGGACAGACTTCACTCATTATTTCCTTTCATACGATTCTCCTAAATCGTTTTTCTTACCCCAAGTTTCTTGCTCAGCTTAATTTGCCACGTATTTGTTCTCCGCAATTTGCCCCGGAACCCTTTTCCGCGTAAAGGGCTCCGGGGCGTTATTTGTTCCTGGAAGGAAATGCAGACAAACGATCTTGCCCGTTCTTTTTTTGTTCTGCACACCTTATATAAAGTTCCTTTGGAAAAATTTTTCCAAAATCCTTGACAAGCGTGGTCTTTCGGTGTATTCTTTTCTTGTTTATTGGATACATTATCAAATATAAATATTCAAGTGCCACTGCTTTGCATCCATGAACCACAGGAGGAGGACATGACGCCCAAATCACACTGGTCATCCTGCTTGTAACGATCATCGCCTTTGTATCCGGTAAAGTCCCGTTCTCGGTCATTTCTACCGGCATCATTCTGGCGCTGATCCTCACCGGCATCAAGACCCCTGCCGAGGCCTTTGGCGGCTTCATCAACACGAACGTGGTCATGTTCGTAGCCATGTTCGTCATCGGTGCAGGGCTGACCAAAACGCCCCTGATTGACAAAGCCCAGAGTCTGGTCATCCGCTACAAGGACAATATGCGGATGCTGATCTTTCTTTCCTGCGTGGCAGGTGCGTTTCTGGGCACCATCACCAGTGCCACCGCAACTGCCGCTATCATGATCCCGCTGCTGGTAGGCATTGCGAACGACATCGGCGTGAGCCGCAGCAAGCTGCTGTATCCTTCTATGGCCTGTGCCAACATTGCCACCCAGATGACCTTTCTCGGTCAGGGTGCTTCCAACATGGCATGGAACGATGTCATGATGCAGGCCGGCGCACCGACACCGCTGCACATCTGGGATTTCACCATCGCACGCATCCCGATGCTGACCATTGCCATCCTGTACATGACCTTTGTTGGCTATAAGCTGATGCCGGATATTCCCAACGAGCAGTTTTCAGATGCAGCACATACGGCTTCTGAGAGCGAAAAACTCAGCCCCTTCAAGCGCAAACTGGCTGTCCTGATCGTTCTGGTCTCCATTGCAATGATGCTGCTGGAAAATGTCATTGGTGTCAAGATGTATCTCACTTCCTGCATCGGCGCTGCCGCTCTGGTGCTGACGGGCGTGCTGACCGAGAGGGAAGCTCTCAACTCCATCCACCAGCCGACCATTTTCCTGTTTGCCGGTGTGCTGGCTCTGTCGGACGCCATCCAGACCACCGGTGCAGGCGATGTAGTGGCAGACTGGATGATTCGCCTGCTGGGCGATACCACCAATCCGTACATCATTATGCTGGTGTTCTTCCTTGTTCCCTTCATTCTGACACAGGTCATGTCCAATCTGGCTACCCTGACCATCTTCATCCCACTGGTCACTTCCGCCTGTATCCGCATGGGCGTAGACCCCCGTGCTGCCGTGGTCGGCGTGATCACAGCCAGCTGTGTGTCCATCATGACCCCCATGGCAGCTCCCTGCCAGATCATGATCATCGAGCCGGGCGGATACACCTTGAAGGATTATCTCAAGTGTGGTACCCCGCTGGCGCTCATCCTCATTGTCGTGTCCGTATTTTTCCTGCCGACACTTTATCCCTTTTGCCTGATTCTATTTTCCCACCGCAGTAGTATCCGCAAACTGCATATCGTAAAGAGGTAAACTGTCGCAGCCTAATTCAATGTGCTCAAACTGAGCACATTGACTCTGTCAGTGTTACAGCTGATCTCGACTTGACATTTTGTCAAGCCACGGTGAAATCTGGTAACGAAGAACACACTCCCCGAACCGTTGAGGATGTGAAGGAGATGCTGACCAAGCACTCCAACAGTGAAATCCAGCGGACGATCCAAAACTGCATCACGATTTTGCAGAATGACCATGTGCTTGCCGATCTACAACAGCAGCAACTACAAGCTGGCGTTCAGCCCTGCCATTCAGGAAACGCTACAAGCCCATCAGCAGGACTTCATGCAGGAGGACGCGCGGGCTGGCATGATCTACGCCTTTTTGGAGGACTACACGGGTAACCGGGTGTGTTCCAAGCAGCTTTATACCGCCGATGGGCGTGGCGCTATCTCGATCAGCAAGACCATGCAGCGAGCCAACAAGGACGCTTTGGAAAAGCTCGACCCCAATCAGGTCTACCACACCTTCCCGGACAGGCGTGCGGGCAGCAAGTCCTCTCTCATCCTGAAAAAGCCCAAGACCAAGAAGTCCAACCGCATCCTGTATATGACCAAACCTCTGAAAGCGGAGCTTCTGGCATGGCTTGAAAA
>VOFD01002960.1_pt1 | contig 37417 bp, 55 predicted proteins | sample 5384101 | NCBI WGS metagenome assembly VOFD01 (sample SAMN12384723, study PRJNA508395) | human gut metagenome | isolation source: healthy gut C | host: Homo sapiens
CAAAAGGTATGTTCTTTCCAAAATTGTTTTCGTAAATATTGGGGATAACTTTTCCATATATGGTATGTTGTATAGCTCTTCATCAGGTTTACAATCTTACTAATAGACATTGTCGGTTCTGTCTCTATCATGTAATGAATATGGTCTTTATCTGTTTCCATATATCTGATAATAACACTGTGTCTTTGGCATATCTCATATGAAAACTACTTTATATCATCTGATATCTGCCTCGAAACCAATAATTTCTTCCTATATTTACAGACAAAAATAATGTGATATTGTAACTTCTTGACATCATGCCATCTATATTATCTTATTCACATTTGGAAGAACGAAAATTGCGAAAAGCTGAGTATGGGACTGGAGTTGAATCCGGCATTTCAGAAGTCAAAATCGTTGCTTTCCAGGCAGGTGTAAAGAATTGAAATGTCGCACATTTTAAGATTGTTTTCGCATCATCATGGCATTCTGTTTTACATATAGGTTTTCTAAGACCCATCTTCTTGCCCTTCGGACAAGAAGCATCTCTCGCTTTAAAAGGCTCGGTCAATTTTCCAGAAATTGCGGCAATTCAGTTATCTCCTGTGCTTCTTGTTTCGAAAATCCTTTTTCAAGAAGTTTTTTGTATACACGGACTTTTTCTTCGTGGATTCCCTCATTTCTGCCTAACTTTCTTCCTTGTTTCACTCCCTGTTCCATTCCCTTTTCTATTCCCTTTTCCATTCCCATTTTTTCGAGTCTTTCCGCCACATCACACATACTATGCACTCCTCTCTCTTTTTTGAAATATTGCCTGGTAGCGTTCATCCCCGGTCATTACCCGGAGCAATTTCAGTACTTCATCTATATGCCTGATTTCCGTTGGATCATCCGGGATATAATCCTTATGCTTTCTTTTTTTGAACAAAGAAATTTGCCACGACTTTAAAATCACTGTGGAAACGGCTGATCTCCTCTTCTGTAAGCCATGCGATCTCAAATACTTTCATTTCATAATCATTGATGTACTCTTCCAGTCCTTCCGGGATTTTCATCAACCCTTTGATATTCTTTTTGCCATACCAGTGATGATCCGTACCGAAGTACAATACAATTGTCATGACCGGCAGGATCTCTTTTCTGTTCTCCAATAGCTGGTCTGCGATATAAAGACCATCATATCCGATAATACGGAACGGCATATATTTTTTCACATTGCTCTGGTTTTCGATCCCACAGATCGCCAGTTCAACTTTTTTCTCTTTCCAGTATTTTATGACATCCCTCTCCAGTTCATAACCTTTCCATCTTCTGCTTTATATTGAGAGTGGACTTTTGCATTTTCCAGAGATTCCGGCAGAATCCGCTGTTCTCCTTTAAAAATCAGTCCGTTTATGATATCTGCAAATACATCATTATAATCTTCCAGTAGTTTCTCTGTAATATCTTTTTTTGTCCCATAGGTTGCTCCTTTGCTTTTTGTATGAATCCAGGCTAAATATACGTGAGACCCGGTGCACGCTTCTGGTCAGCTTTGCTGACATTTCCCTGCTACAAAACAGCCTTGGATACCGGGATTGTGAAACTCTTTGGCTAAAGCAATTTGCAAATATCGGTTGTCAAAAAGTTTTCTTAAGATATCACTTTTGTATTTTCAGCCGCTCTGTGCAGGTATAAAGTTTTTGGATTTTCCTGCCGAACGGCAATGAAAGTCAGATAGAATTAGATTTAAAACTATTTTGTGATTATTATACTTGAATAAGCGATTTTTGTCAATCCGAATCAGACAGATATTTTTTAATAATCTTCCGCCTCAGAGTCTCCATCAGGCCAGGAGCTTTTTGGCAATGTGCAGACGAACCGCATTGTAAAACATGGTGTGCAAAATAATACAGCCATGACGAATCCGAAAACAAATCACTTTGACGGGGATTGTTTTCGAATCATCATGGCGTTCTATTTTACATATGAGTTTTCTTAATGCCCATCTTCTTTCGTTGCTTCTCCGTAAGAAAAATCGAGTAGTTTCTGTACTCTGCGTTGCAGATGCTACATTTCCTGCTGATGCAACTGCTCTTCGAAATCTGAAGCAAAATACTTTCTCGGACTTCCGCTTCGTCATCTAGCAAAGCATGATTTTGTACAAAATATCTTCATCCCCATTGTAACTTTTACAGATATTTCAATGCTTCCCTTAAATTTGCCGCCGGAAGCAGGCGGATTCCTTCCACTTTCCCGATTGACGGCATGGAGACGGATGGCAGAATGATCGTCTCAAAGCCCAGTTTTTTTGCCTCTGCCACTCTCTGTTGTGCCATGCTGACGGCACGGATCTCGCCGCTCAAACCAACTTCTCCAAATGCCAGTGTCTTTTCGTCAATCGCAATGTCTTTGTAGCTGGAGATCAGTGCAAGCACGATCGCCAGGTCGATTGCCGGCTCATTCATCCGGATGCCTCCCGCAATATTGATATAGGCATCACAGGTTGATAAATGCATACCGATGCGTTTTTCGATCACAGCCATCAGAAGCCCGACTCGGTTGTAGTCGGTGCCGGCTGCCGTCCTTCTTGGCATTGCAAGGTTCTTTGCGGCACACAAGTGCCTGAACTTCTACAAGGATCGGCCTTGTACCTTCCATGGAGCAGGAAACGATCGACCCGGATGCTCCCTGCGGCTTGCCGCTTAACATATATTCCGATGGATTTTTGACTTCTTTTAATCCACTCTGGCACATCTCAAAAACACCGATCTCGTTCGTCGACCCAAATCGGTTCTTGACGCCGCGAAGGATGCGGTAGGTCGCATGGCGGTCACCCTCGAAATACAGCACGGTATCAACCATATGCTCCAGAACTCTCGGTCCTGCGACAACTCCTTCTTTTGTCACATGTCCGACAATAAAAATGGAGATTCCCATACGTTTTGCAATCTGCATAAATACAGAAGTAGCTTCTCTTACCTGCGATACACTTCCCGGTGCGGAGGAAACGTCTTCCTGATACATCGTCTGGATCGAATCGATCACTACGATTTCCGGTCGCACACGCTCGATCACCCCTGGATCGTCTCAAGGCTGGTCTCACAGAGCAACAGCATTTCCTCTCCGAAACTTCCGATTCTGGACGCTCGCAGTTTAATCTGCTGAAGCGATTCTTCACCCGATATATACAATACTTTTTTTGCCTTTTTCTGTGAGATTTTTGCAGACCTGCAAAAGAATGGTTGATTTTCCGATACCCGGATCACCGCCGACCAGAACCAGCGATCCGGCAACAATGCCTCCGCCAAGCACACGATCCAGCTCTTCAAATCCGGTCGCTGTGCGTATCTCGCTCTCTGTCTTGATTCGGATAATTTCACCGGCTGTGCCTCATGTATCCTGGCCGCCAGGCTCTCTGTTTTTACTGCTTTTTCCCGCCTTTCCTGTCACGACCGTCTCCTCGACCAGTGTATTCCACTCTTTGCAGGCTGGACACTGTCCCAGCCATTTTGCAGACTCATAACCGCAGTTCTGACAGAAAAAAATTGTTGATTTTTTGCCATGTTCCCTCCTTTAAAGAACACTGCCGATTCTTTCCGGCAGATATTTCTGTTTTGTTTTTCTCGTCATCACAGCAAAAAGGGAACGTCCGTCCCGACGCTCCCCCTTTTCTTATGCTGAGAAGATTCTCAATTTTATAATGATTCTTCATAATTCAAAACACTTGCTGTCAGAATCAGATTATTACATTTTTTTCGATGCGAACTGCCGCACTTTCTGTGCTGTCAAGCTCTACGCTCAGTACCAGTTTGCCGCCGAGGTTTGTCTTCATCTCGCCAACTTCCTTATCATCGACAAATACCTGATAGCTTGTCTCCTCTTCCAGCTCTACGGTAATCTGTGCATCGGTCGGGCACTCTACGGTAAAGCTCATACCATTCTCGGTCGCTTTCAAATGGCTGACTGCGGTTCCCGGTACGGATTCGTAAACAAACATGCCATTTCTCTCAAGCTTTGTGATCTCCTTGAAAGTTTTTACTTTATACAGATCGCCGTCATGCTCAAAATCGGATTTTTTGGATTTGGCCGGCGGCTCATAATTACCGAAACTGATCGTTCCATCTGCTTCTGTGCGTATCAATTCACTTACTACTGACATATCTATGCCCTCCTGGTATTCTCTTTTTGTCGCTTTATCCCGCTGTCAAACCAGCTTTCTTTCAAGTCAAATGCACGAAAACTCAGTGTATGATTCTGACTGGATTTGCTGATATTCAAATCAAACGCATGTGAAAGTGTTCAACAGTTATGGGATTTTTCCTCGACTTTTTGTCTTATTTTACCATAATCGAACTTACTTATCCAGAGCTTTTTCACTTTTCACAGAAAATTTAATTTCTTCTTTAGAAACGCCAAGCAGTACTTTATCCCCCTGCTTTTACCTTGCCCTCCAGGATCTCCTGTGCCAGTGCATCTTCTACTTTCGTCTGGATCGCACGTTTCAGCGGTCTTGCACCGTATTTTTCATCAAAGCCTGCTTTTGCGATCAGTTCTTTTCGCAGCACTTGATATCTTCAGTGTGATATCCATCTGCTCTTTGCGGCGTTTGCGAACTGCTCCAGCAGGATCTCTGCGATCCTGGTGATATTCTCACGGTTCAGTGCATGGAAGACGATCGTCTCATCGATACGGTTTAAGAACTCCGGTTTGAACATCCGGCGTACCTCTTCCATCACACTGCCTTTCATATATTCATAGTTGTGCTTTTCATCGTCCACCGATGCAAATCCCAGCTTTTTCGGGGAAATGATCGACTGTGCTCCGGCATTGGAGGTCATGATGAGGATCGTATTCTTGAAATCTACCTGTCTGCCCTGAGAATCGGTGATGTGTCCGTCGTCCAGCACCTGAAGTAAAATGTTAAATACATCCGGGTGTGCTTTTTCAATCTCGTCAAACAGGATCACGGAATATGGATTTCTGCGGACTTTCTCAGAAAGCTGTCCACCTTCTTCATATCCCACATATCCAGGAGGGGAACCTACCAGTTTTGAAACACTGTGTTTTTTCCATATATTCGGACATATCAACGCGGATCATGGCGTCTTCACTTCCGAAAACGGTCTCTGCCAGTGCTTTGGAAAGCTCGGTCTTGCCGACACCGGTCGGACCAAGGAACAGGAAAGAACCGATTGGACGTTTCGGATCTTTCAGTCCGACACGGCCTCGTTTGATGGCTTTGGCAACAGCAGTTACGGCCTCATCCTGACCTACAACTCGTTTATGCAGTGTAGATTCAAGCTTTAAGAGGCGACCGGATTCTTTTTCTGTCAGGCGGCTGACCGGTATTTTCGTCCATACGGCTACCACATCTGCTACATCTTCCTCGCCAACTGTCAGTTTCTTGCCGGAACGTTTGCGATCCATCTTTTTCTGTTCTTTTTCAGCTCTTCTTCTACTCTGATCTGTTCCTGTCCAAGATTAGAAGCCTCTTCAAAATCTCCGAGAACGATGCTCTCTTCTTTTTCTTTTTAAAATCTGCTCCAGTCTCTGCTGAAGCTTTTTCAAAATTTGCTTCGGTGCCTGATATCCTTTGAGCTGCTTTCTTGATCTTTGCTTCATCCATCAGATCGATCGCCTTATCCGGAAGGAAACGGTCGTTGACATAACGTCTGGAAAGTTTCACTGCTGCATCCAGGGCTTCGTCGGAGATCCGAACACCATGGTGTTCTTCATAGTATGGACGGATTCCTTTTAAGATTTCAAGCGTCTCCTCCTCGCTCGGCTCTTCTACCATAACCGGCTGGAAACGTCGCTCCAGTGCCGGATCTTTTTCGATGTATTTTCGGTACTCCTCGATCGTGGTGGCACCGATCAGCTGGATCTCTCCTCTGGAAAGGGACGGTTTTAAAATATTAGAGGCATCCATGGCTCCTTCTGCTCCGCCTGCCCCGATGATCGTGTGCAGCTCATCGATAAACAGCAAAGCACATCGCGGCTGTCCGTCACTCCTGGATCACTTTTTTTTGATGCGTTCTCAAACTCGCCGCGGTATTTGGAACCGGCAACCATGCTCGCCATATCCAGTGTGACCACGCGTTTGTTCTGAAGCATCGGTGGAACGGCTCCGAGCACGATCCGCTGCGCCAGCCCCTCCGCGATCGCCGTCTTGCCGACACCCGGCTCACCGATCAGGCACGGATTGTTCTTCGTCCTGCGGCTTAAGATCTGCAAAATACGCTCGATCTCTGCGTCACGGCCGACGATCGGGTCCAGCTCGCCCTCTCTTTGCCATCTCTGTCAGATCACGGCTGTACTGATCCAGCACCGAGTCGCACCGCCGTCCCTTCTTGCCTTTTCTTTCTGTGCCAGCTCTTTGTACATGGACTCCTCAATCCCCATCGCACTAAGAACGCTGAGGTAAAAAGTTTGCGGATATCGATCTCCATCGTGTGCAGCAGTCTGGTTGCCACGCATTCCGTATCTTTTTAAAAGTGCCAGAAGCAGATGCTCTGTCCCCACTTTTTCCATATGGAAGAAATCCGCCTCATGCACGGCATTCTCAAAGAATGATCTCGGTCCTTGGCGTATAGTCGGTCTCTTCTGTCAGGGTATCTCCCTCTGATGTGATCAGATTTGCAACTAAAGTGCGAATCTTGACGGTGTCTGCACCGGACTCTTTTAAAGGATCGCCGCCGTGCCTTCGCCTTCTTCTAAAAGTCAAGCAGCAGATGCTCGGATCCTATGTATCCATTTCCATTATTTTTGGCTGCCTTTTTTGCCAGCTTTAATACTTTTTCTGCATTTTCTGTAAAACGCTCACGCAATCTTATCGCCTCCTGTCTTTCTTTTTACAGACTTGATGATGCCAGGGTCAAAAGGCCTTATCTTGCTTGCAAGATAAGACATTTGAACAGGGCCTCAACATCATTTGATCATAACGGCTCGTATTCTGAGAAAATCTCATCAACCAGCTCATGCACTTCGTCTGCTGAAATATTTTTTGCAGTGTGCTTTTGCCAGAATAACTCTGAGATTTTTCTTAATTTCATTTATTGCTTCCATTTTATCAACATCCAGTGCGATCACGGCTCCCTTTCTCCGGTCTATTGTCAGAAATCCTTCCTGACGCAGCAGAGAATATGCCTTGTTGACCGTGTGCATATTGATGCCGATGTCGTCCGCCATCTGCCGCACGGACGGCAGGGAATCTCCCTCCTGGATCACAGAAGTTGCGATCCCGAGAATGATCTGATTCCGCATTTGCATATACAACGCTTCTTCGCTCTGAAAATCAATTTTATAACCATAAAGCCACCCTCTTTTGTTGTCTTACCAAAGGAATATCCTTCGATATACAGTAAAATTCGAGTCGGAGCGTATATTCCGACTAAGACAAATGCAAAAAAAAAAGCACTTGTTCTCTTTGCAAAGCACATTTGTTATACATATGGTAGCATATATAGCTCATATAGTCAAGTTATGGCTTTCAGTCGAACGCACATGCGATTCATGCGGTGTTACTGCCCTGAAAACAGCATCAGCAGATCTTTCATTTCCCCGATCTTTCTTTGCATATTCTGTAACGTTTCCAAATCCATAAGAAGCAAAAGATAAACGGCACGCCTGCTTCTTTGGAGGCGTCGCAGTCCCCCTTTGGTATCTCCGATATAAACTGGTGCTTTCAGGCTATTTCTTTTCACCAGAAGGCGGATATTTTCACCTTTGTTCTTTCCGGTATTTCCGAAACACTCGATATCTTTTATGTACGCCTCCAGCTGTGTCTTTCTTAAGAACTGTTCAATGTAGCCGCACTGACAGTTGCTGACAATATAAAGATCATATGTTTTTGCAAGCTGTTTTATGACTTCCCGGACATCCGGATAGCAGATATCCTGTTGATTTTCTTCCAGTGCCTCTTCTTCATAAACGCAAAGCATTTTTCCAGAATGATTTCCTGCACTTCTTTTGAAGCCTCCGGAAAAAAAGGGATCTTTGCGATCACGGACATGGTCTTTCCAAATAACTGTTTTAATTCTCCCGCTGTTACGATGCGGTCTTTGATACCACATTCCAGAACTGCCTGTGTCCAGGCCTCAGCCACGATCGGCGTGCTGTCCCAGAGTGTTCCGTCCACATCAAATATGATTCCGTCTGTATACATAATCTCTCCTGTCTTCGTAATCCCCGGCCTGCAAAGCACAAAGATCACGCATGATTCCTGCATTTTTATTTGCCTGACAATGCATCTTTGCAGTTGTCAGAAGATACTATACGCTTTATCATACGCAATCTTCTGCAAATAATCAAGCACTTTCCCCGCTCACTCCGATTGCCGGAACTGCCGCACATATTTCTGTCTCTTTGCGTCCTGCTGTTTGTAATACATGGTCAGTGCCAGATTTACCGGGTTGTCCCCTGCCTTACACTCTCCGAAAAACAGGGACTGTAGGCATAAACCGTATACAAATTCCCATCCTGGTTTTTGATCACGGTTCTGGCATGCATATCTTCCAGCAAAGCTGTTCTGCGATCGCTTCTTTTTTCTCTTCTGACAGATTTCCGAGATAAAACCCTTGCACTGCCACACTGCTTCGTTTGCTTTCCATCGTTTCATCCAGAACGTTCTGCATTTTCGTTCTTAAAGTCTGTGCCTCTTCAAATCCGCCGCCGGGAATAGTCACGTTTGCATACAGGCTCTGTCCGGTGATCGCCCCTTTTTCTCTCCAGGTGACAAGACGCAGCACAGTATCGGCGTTTGCCCCTTCTTTTTGCAGTACGACACTCTGACTGTCCTCTCCGTAGGTACGATAGACCAGAATCTGACTGGAAATACCAAGTGAGGCGCGATCTGCCGCAGGTATTCTTCCCGGCGTTCCAGCATCTGCACCTGCTTCTCTTTTTCAGCTTTCCATAGTACTGCACGATACCGCTGCGGTTGTCTGTTCCAATATTCGAGAACGCCGCCACTGCCTCCATCTCTCTGCTTTCCTGCTTCTTTGCCCAGATCTGCAGTCCTGCCAGCGCCCACAGGCCAAAAACAGAATCAGTCCTGCCCGTTTCAGCCATCTTTGCATCCTATATCCCTCCATTGTTTCCCGAATTTAGTTTCGTCTGTTTTCATTATTTCCGTCTCTGGAAGAATATACAGAAAAACTCTTTTCGTTTGCTTTTGCAGAACATTTTCATCTCAAGTTAAGTACTGAAAACTTCAGGTAACGAAAACCTACCGGATATAAACATATCCTGCCGGTTTTCTTATTATCATTATTATTATTTTGTTACATGGTCTGCCAGTTCGATACGGACCAGTGCCTTGTGCAGTGCCAGCTCTGCCCGCGTGATATTGATGTTGGACTTATCATTCTGCAGTCTGCGTTCTGCACGGATCTTTGCTTCCTGTGCCCGGTTGCGGTCAATCTCATCCGGCCACTCGGCGATCTCTGCAAGGATCGTGATCCTGTCACCTAAGATTTCCATAAATCCGGTGTGCAGTGTCGCTTCCTTCTCTACGATGGAACGGGAAGAATACAGTCCAGCGGATCAACTGCATCCCAGCTCTACGATGCGGAAATACAGTCGCATCCAGCCGGTGCCGGGTCTGTCAGGTCATCCGCCGGCACATAAACGGCCTGTACGGATGTGATGGAACCGCTCTTTGTAGAAGTGATACGCTCCTGAAGAGCACCCATCTCTGTCTGCAGTGTCGGCTGGTATCCCACGGCGGACGGCATACGTCCAAGTAAGGCGGATACCTCGGAACCCGCCTGGGTGAATCGGAAAATATTATCAATGAACAGGAGGACATCTTTTCCTACCTGATCACGGAAATATTCTGCCATCGTAAGTCCCGTAAGACCTACACGCATACGCGCTCCGGGCGGCTCATTCATCTGTCCGAATACCATCGTCGTCTTATCGATAACTCCGGATTCCTCCATCTCGTAGATAGAGGTCGTTACCTTCACGTGTACGCTCACCAACTCCCGTAAATACGGAATATCCACCATGCTCGGTTGCGATATTGTTGATCAGCTCCTGAATCAGAACGGTCTTTCCTACACCGGCACCTCCGAACAGACCGGTCTTACCGCCTTTCTGATACGGGCAAAGCAGATCGACTACCTTGATACCGGTCTCCAGGATCTCGGTAGATGTGGACTGTTCTTCAAAAGAAGGTGCTTTTCTGTGGATCGGTAAATATTCGACGCCTTCCGGTGCCGGCTTTTTATCAATCGCATCTCCGGTTACATTGAAGATACGTCCAAGTGTCTTTTCTCCGACCGGAACGGTGATCGGTGCACCGGTTGCGATCGCTTCGGCACCACGAACCAGCCCATCGGTCGGTCCCATCGCAATGCATCGCACCGTATCGTCACCTAAGTGCTGTGCAACTTCTGCCGTCAGCACACCGCCGTCCGAGAGCGCGATATGGATCGCGTCGTAGATCTTTGGCGGCTTGCCTTCCGGAAATTTAATATCCAGGAACCGCACCAATGATCTGCGTGATCTTTCCTTGAATTTGTTCTGCCATGTTTCCTCCTAGTAATGCCGCATATCTTTGCGGCAGACGTTTCTATTCAACAGCCTCGGCTCCTGCAATGATCTCCGTCAGCTCCTGCGTGATCGAGCCCTGTCTTGCACGGTTGTACTGCAGTTCCAGGCTTTCCATCATGTCCTCTGCATTGCTCGTAGGCGCATCCATTGCCTGCATACGTGCACCGTTTTCGCTGGTCGCCGCCTCGTTTAACGCTCCGTACAGAAGACTTGCGATATATTTTGGTATAATCATATCCAGGGCTTCTTCCTCGCCCGGCTTGTAGTTCATCGGCGTATTCCGCTCTGCATCGGACAGCTCTTTGTCACTGAATTCCACCGGAAGCGACTTTAAAAGTTTCGGCTCATGTACCACCGTGTTTTTGAAGCTGGTATAGACAAGATAAATCTCTCCGATCTTCTCTTCCTCAAAATCTTTCAGGACTCTCTGGCTGATCTCCACCGCATCCGAATACAGAGGGGAATTGATCACCTCGCTGTAATCTTCTGCGATCTCATAGCCTTTTTCGTTCCAGTGCTTCATGCCCTTTTTCGGCCGATGTTATAGATCAGAAGCTCTTTTCCTTCCAGTTCGCCCTGCGTGAGCATTTTCACGATGTTGGAGTTGTAACCGCCTGCCAGTCCTCTGTTGGATGAGATGACGATCACACCCTTTTTCCCCGATTTTCCGCTTTTCAGATACGGGTGTTCCACAATGCCGGTACGTGCAAGCATACTGGTCACCGTGGCATGCATATGGTTAAAATACGGTTTGCATTCTTCCGCTTTTTCCCTCGTCCTCTGAAGCTTTACGGTGGAAACCAGCTTCATGGCTTTTGTGATCTGCTGTGTGCTGGCGATACTGTTTCTGCGCCTCTGAATATCTCTCATTGAAGCCATGGTATCATCCTCCTGCTTTCTTTTCCGTCATCATGTCGCTTTATTCAGGCGCAGAAAATTTTGCTTTTGCACTCACCGATCGCCTGGATCAGTTTCTGCTCTGCTTCGTCGGAAAGTACCCTGGTCTCTTTGATGCTCTCCGGAATCTCCGGATATTTGGTCTTGATATATTCAAACAGTGCTTCTTCAAACTCCAGAACTTTTTCTGTCGGAATATCCAGCAGATGTTTTCTGGTAGCCGCATACAGGATGATAACCTGATATTCTACCGGAACCGGTGCATACTGCGGCTGTTTGAGGACTTCACGGATACGCTCGCCCTGTGCCAGCTTTTTTTCTTTGGTATCGGCATCCAGTTCGGAACCAAACTGTGCAAAAGATGCCAGCTCACGGAACTGTGCCAGCTCTACTCGGATTGGGCAAAGCAATCTTTTTTTCATTGCCTTGATCTGAGCGGAACCTCCAACTCGTGATACAGAAAGTCCGGCATTAACGGCCGGTCTGAATCCGGCATTGAACATCTCTGTTTCCAGATAAATCTGTCCATCTGTGATAGAAATAACGTTGGTAGGAATGTATGCTGATACATCGCCTGCCTGTGTTTCGACAATCGGAAGTGCAGTAAGAGATCCTCCGCCAAGTGCATCGGAAAGTCTCGCCGCACGCTCCAGAAGTCTTGAATGCAGATAGAATACATCTCCCGGATAAGCCTCACGTCCAGGTGGACGTTTCAGAAGTAAGGAAAGTGTACGGTAAGCTGTCGCATGTTTGGACAGATCATCGTAAATGATCAGTACGTCCTCTCCATTCTCCATCCATTCTTCTCCGATCGCACATCCGGAATATGGTGCGATATACTGCGCTGGAGCAAGTTCACTGGAAGTGGATGCTACAACGGTTGTATAATCCATGGCTCCGTTTTCTTCCAGTGTCTTTACGATATTGGCAACGGTCGATGCTTTCTGTCCGATCGCTACATAAATACATTTTACATTCTGACCCTTCTGGTTGATGATCGTGTCAATCGCGATCGCTGTCTTTCCGGTCTGACGGTCACCGATGATCAACTCACGCTGTCCTCGTCCGATCGGAACCATGGAGTCAATTGCCTTGATACCTGTCTGAAGCGGCGTATCTACGCTCTTTCGGTCGATAACTCCGGAAGCTACTCTTTCGATCTTACGGAATTTCCTGCTTGAGATCGGACCTTTGCCATCGATCGGCTGTCCAAGGGCATTGACAACCCTGCCGATCATCTCATCGCCTACCGGAACTTCCACAACGGTGCCGGTAGTCTTTACGATATCGCCCTCTTCGATATTCGTTGCATCACCGAGCAGTACGGCACCTACGTTATCCTCCTCCAGGTTGAGCACCATGCCCCGCACACCATGCGGAAACTCCAGAAGCTCACCCTGCATCGCCTTCTCAAGGCCGTGGATACGTGCGATACCATCTGCAACCTGAATAACCGTGCCCACTTCTGCAACGGACATATGGGAAGAATATCTTTTGATCTCTTCTTTTATCACTGAGCTTATTTCCTCAGGTTTCAAATTCATAAGGTCTTTTGCACCTTCTTTCATGCTGTTTTCTTTCTCTCAGGCTTCGAGGGAAATTCCCATGAGCCGCAGCCTCAGCTCTTCCAGCCTGCTCTTTATACTGGTGTCAATGACACGGTCTCCGATCCGGATCACCAGACCGCCGATCAGCGTCTTATCCTCGCGGTATGTGATCTCCATCTTTTTGTAGTCCGTAGTATCCAGAAGTCTCTTTTCGATCTTAGTCTTCTGTTCTGCGGTAAGCTCAAATGGAGATGTCACCAGAGCCACACCAATTTTTTTGTATTCTTTCACTTTAGCTGTAAAATATGCAAATATGGCATTTCTCTCGGAAAAGCGTCCCTTCTTCACAAGAATCTGTAAAAATCCTGTCATATCGTCTGAGACGTTTCCCTTGAAACATTTTTCAATAAAATCCTGCTTTTCCTCGCTGCCGATACCCGGATGGCAGAGCAGCGTCTCTGCCTGGGGATTCTGGTCAAGTGCGTTCTCTACGGCACAAATCTCTTCCAGAAACTGGTCACAGCGGTTCTCTTCCACCGCCAGCTCGAACAGCGCGTCACCGTATACCTTCGCCGCTACTTTCGCCATGTGTCCTCCCCTATTTCTTTCAGTGTACTCTCTACCATCGTATCCTGAACTTTTGCATCAACCGCACCGGCTACTGCCTTTTCTGCCATCAAAGATGCAAGTGCGATCATTTCTTTCTTCATATCATCTGCAGCAGCTTTTTACGCTCCAGTTCAACCTGGGCATTTGCTCTTGAAAGAATTCTTGCAGCTTCTTCTTTTGCTTCGGCAATGATCTTCGCTTCGTTATCCAGAGCTTTCTGTCTTGCCTGTGCCAGAATTTCTTCTGCCTCTGCATTGATATTCTGAATTTTCGCATTGTAATCTTCTTTGAGTTTACGTGCATCTGCTTTATCTGTCGCGGCGGTATCCAGATCATTTTTGATCTTATCCTGTCTCTTTTTCAGGAAATCTCTTGCCGGATTAAACAGCAGATAGGACAGAAACGTAAACATGACAAATACTGCAAGTGCCAGCAGAACGGCGTCGTGAATCAGCTGAGGATCCAGATTAAACAGTCGTTCCAACGTTTTGCCCCCTTTTTACAGCTTGCCGATCAGCGGGTTTGCGAACAGCAGGATAAATGCGATAGCAAGACCATAAAGACCTGTTGTCTCGGCAACGGCCTGTCCAAGAAGCATGGTTGACATGATATCACCTTTTGCTCCCGGGTTTCTTCCTACTGCACTTGCACCATATCCGGTCATGATACCCTGACCTACACCAGGACCAATACCTGCGATCATTGCAAGACCTGCACCAATTGCAGAGCATGCTAAAACCAGTGCCTTACCTGTAATTCCATCCATGAGATGTACCTCCTAAATATTAAAATATGATTTCTTGATGTTGCCAGTTGATGCCTCCCACCTGCTGCGAACGGATCCGCTTCCGGGGCTTTGACATCTTTTAATTTTCCTGCGGCATTTTCTGTGAAGTAAATACCATTGTCAGCATACAGAACACATAGGTCTGTATCGCACCGGAGAAAAGATCAAAGTAAATATGAAGAAATCCCGGCCAGCCCACTGCAAACTTGGAAAGCAGTGAGTAGATCAGTGACATCATAACCGTTCCGGAAAGCACATTTCCGAACAGACGCAGTGACAGAAAACGGCACTGCGATCTCTCCGATCAGGTTGATCGGGAAGAGGATCGGGATTGGCTTAAACAGATCGGTAAATGCACCAAATTTGTTATACTTCACATTGTTGTACTGTATGATACAAAATGTGATAATTCCCAGTGGAAGTGTTACGCCATAGTCCGCTGTCGGAGGCCGAAGCCCAAACAGACCTGAGATATTGCTGACAAAAATAAAGATAAAGATCGATCCGATGTAGTTGCGATATTTCTTCGCATAACTTCCCCATCTTTGCTCTCTACCATGCCATCCAGCATTTCCACGATCATCTCGACGATATTCTGGAAAAATCCCGGCACTTCCTGTGCGTGACGCATCGTCCGGTTTGCCGCAAGTGCAAACACAAACAGTACCAGCATCACCACGAGTATGCTGACATGCGTGGTCGTGATCCAGAATTCCTGTCCGAATAACCTATACTTGAACAATCCATGGATCATAAAAATCCACGTCACCACTTGCCGCCAGCAAAAACCTGCTCTCACTCATTCACCTTCTTTTCTTTTTTTATTTTCTGAAGCAAAGGTCGCATATATGCTCCGACTTTCAGAGTCATCACCCAAGCAGAACGCCGATCATACTGCCGATTTCAAAATAGGCAGTAATAAAAAATACAACCAGCACGACTGCCATACGGATGCCATACATACGGTACATATGTTTCGGAGCATCGCCCTCTGACATATCAAGTGCATCTTCTAAACTGTACCTGATGTGCCATGCCATAAAAACGGCAACGCCGACTCCGATCCACAGCCCCAGTGAAAAAAAAAAGACCTTTGCATCAGAAAACCACACAAAGACTGCCTGAAACAGTATTCCACATAATAGGATACCGGAAATCAGACTTTTCAATACCTTATCTTCCATGTTTCTTTTCTCCTTTTTTCGGAATAAGCTGTTTTAAGATCAGATAACAGTTGCGTACACCTCTTTGCGATACCAAAGAGAAGCAAACACGATCACGCTGTGAAACCCGAAATGCTCATCCAGCCAGTGGCCTGCGAATACGCAGAGAATGATCGGAGCCAGCATAGAAATCCCAAGCTGTGTGACCATAGCAAGATTCTGCATCACTTCTTTTTCAAACTTCATTTTTCCTCCTCATACTCCATCTTCGCCTTTTCTGATACATGATTTCTTTTTTACCTCTTTGTAAATGCAAAAGAGCATTTACCACAAATTTTAGTTTATCTTACTTTTTTCCTTTTTGTCTACCAAATCTGGTATACATTCCTCCAAAAATGCCAAATTTTTTTATACACTTTCAGGGAAGTGTCGAAATACGCTTCAGATTCTGGCACAGCATGGATTTTCCAGCTTTCTGTTGCAATCTTTCCGGCACTGTGTTATACTTTGAGCCGTTGCAAAGCCCTTAAAAACAAGGTCTTATCGGGCTTGCCGGCGGTCACCGCCGTAAAATGTGCTGAGTGTTCGTGACCTTCCACTCATAAAACAAAACTAAAGGAGAAAAATATCATGAAAAAAGTCTAACAAGGTAACCTTTTTAACCCAGGTCGCTGTGATCGCGGCGATCTATGTCGTGCTGACGATCATCTTTGCACCGTTCAGTTTCGGTGAAGTACAGGTTCGTATTTCTGAAGCACTGACCGTCCTGCCATTCTTCACACCGGCTGCGATTCCGGGACTGTTTGTCGGATGTATTATTGCCAACCTGTTCGGCGGTGCAATCCCTGCTGATATTATTTTCGGCAAAGCATTGCCACACTGCTTGAGCCCTCGGAACTTATGCCCTGCGTAAAAGAGCAGATTCTTAGCTCCGTTGCCGCCGATCATTGCCAACACCCTGATCGTACCGTTCGTCCTTTACTACGGATACGGTGTCAATCTGCCGATCCCGTTTATGATGCTGACAGTCGGCATCGGTGAAGTACTTTCCTGCGGTGTGATCGGACTGGTTCTGCAAAGTGCCCTGAAAAATTACAGCCATGTGATCTTCCGTGACACAGCAAAAGCCTGAAAAGGTTATAAGCTAAGTATTAAAAAACTTCTGAAATCCATACCGGATCTCAGAAGTTTTTTTATTTTATATGAGTTTTTTGTAAATACCCTTAACGCTTCTCAATCTTTTTACAAACTTTTAACCTTAAATTTGCTCCCCGCTCCCTTGCTCTTAAATAAATCTTTATAATTCTGAACGGAACCTGCCGGAACCGTAAAGGTTGCCGTTGATTTGATTCCGCTAAATGTCTTGCTTCCCACATTGCTTTTTGTCAGGTGCTCGCTTTTGAAGATGACCGTTTTCAGCTTGCTGTTTCCATACAGTGCATATTTCTGCAGACTGTTCAGTTTCGTTGAAACTACGTTAAACTTGGTCATGCCGGTACACTCACGGAACGCACCTTTTTTGATTGTAGTCAGATTCTTTGAGGAAATATAAACTCTGTGCACCTTTGGCACTCTGCGGAATGCACGCACACCGATCATTTCAACAGACGGAAGTGTGATCCGATAATTGGTTACGCCGATCGTGGTCAGATTTGTACAGCCGTCAAATGCTTCCTGATAAATATTCTTCACATATTTGAGGGTGCTTACTTTTTACAAGAGATGTGCATCCCTTAAATGCATATTTTCCAACTTCCGTCACACTGTACGGAACGGATACATAGGTGATCTTTGTGTTTCCTCTCAGTGCCCCTTCTGCGATCGCCGTTACATTATACGTTATGCCGTTGATCTCCACCTGAGATGGGATGCTCACGGAAGTGATCTCCTCATCCAGCACGCCTGCGTAGGAAACTGCTTTTGCTTCTGGTGCTTACAAGATACTTGCCGCCCGTTTTGCTGTCTATTAGAACCGTTCCGGCAGTCGGTGCCACATAGCTGACCGGCGGCATGGTGGTCTGTTTCAGATACGGATAACCGCCGTTTTCTGCTACATTCAAAGCCCAGATGCCATCGAAATCAAAATCTTTGAAATAGCTCTGTGTCTTGATCTGCACATCATTGAGTGCCGTTGCTGTTCCAGTAATGCAGTTTCCTGTTTCAAATGCATAGACCGGATTCATGCTGTAATAGTAGCTGTTTGAAATCTGCAGACCGGATGTCTGTGTGCTGCCTCTTTGCCATTGTGGACGTGCCGACCATGCCGGATGCCACAGAATAATAAAACTGAATACCGACACATTTGTTGATCACAACCTGACCGTTCCCTGCTGTGATCTTCGCTACGATATTGGCCCCTTTTTCCAATACGCCTGCGTTGTAGCAGTTTGCGATCTCAATGTTTCTTGCCGCTGCCAGATTTGGGATCTCTCTGCACCGATCAGTCCTCCTGCTGTTACCGCACTGACCTCTCCGATGTTATAGCTCTCTGTCAGCTTCACAGATGCCGCCCCTTCCTGGTCATCTGTTGCCTGTACAAGTCCGATCAGGCCGCCGGCATTTGCCGTTCCGGCTACAGTCGCACTGTTAGCGATCCTCGAGATCACGACATCTGTCCCCTTCAAAACACCCGCCAGTGCTCCGGTATTCCCGGTACCTGTAACACTTCCGGTGATCGTGATATTCTGGATCGTAACTGCACTTTTTTTTGCCGGTTCCGATGACATTTGCAAGTGCACCGGTATCGCCGCTGCCGCTGATCTGCACACCCGATAAATTCAGGTTGCTCACCGTTCCCTCTTCAAGCACCTGGAACAGTGCCTGCTTCAGTCCTTTGATCGTATGGTTGTTTCCATCCAGTGTACCGCGAAATACAGAAATACTTGCCTGTTCTGCACTATTCAGATCCAGATCCGCCATCAGCATATATTTTCCGTCCGGCTTGGAAGATAACAGACTCAGGTCACTGACCTTGTAAATGCCTTTGTATCCTTCCGGAACATTCGGGTCCTGTGTCTCCGTCTCCGATTCACTCTGGCTTTCAGACTGTGTCTCGCTCTGGCTTTCGGACTCTGCCATCAGGCTGATATCGTTCTGTGCCCCTGCTTTGCAAAACTGAGTCGCCCTGTCGGCATGGCAATGGTAACACCTGCAAGCAGGCAGGCAAGTAAATATTTTCTGCGTTTCATACGTTTTGTACCTCCTTTATCATCGAACCGAACAGAAAACACCCACGCTTTCTCTTCAGCATTTCACATTTTCTCCGCCTGTCATCTCCTGACAGATGCTTTCAAGAATGTCGTGGGCAATCTTTTCATGTACTGCACTTCCAGATCCCCCGACACATACATGGTACATAACAATTTTGATACAAATATGTAAAATTGTAAATATTTGTAATATTTTTGTAACGATTCAAAGATGCCAGGGTCAGAAGCGATTAAAGCACGCATAAATCTCCTGTCTTCGTGGCATTGCCATCCCGGCCGGAATTTCTTTCTGCCCGCTCACACTTCCGATCCCTTCTTTTTCCAGTTTCCGGATCAGGGATTCCATCAGTGCCGTAAGATCTGTTGTTTTGCCGCTGTACTGCTCTTTTGCATATTTGAGAAGATACCCCAGTGTCTGGGTCTGTTCCCCGGTCCGCAAGTTGCTCCAGATAGCGAAGATCCAGCTGTTCTTGGCCAAGCATCAGGCTTTCTCTTCCCATCACTTTTAATTTTTCGTGTTCTTCTACCATACCGGTTCCGCGGTAATTTTTCCTTCGTACCACAGAGCTTCCAAAGGATATACTTTTTTTCAGACGGCAGTGCAAAGCCTTCTGCCTCACAGTCCGGTTTTTATATTCTTTCAGCAGTTTTCTGGTTTTCTCTGTAATATCCACCGGACAGTAATTGTCCATCTGAATGATCTGATCTGCGATATAAAAAATACGAACCACAGCTTCCGACTACCAAGATCGTAGAGATGCCTGCCTTTTCATAGAGATCTCTCGCCCGCTCCAGAAACGGCGTGATCGGCTCCTTGTCCTTCTGGATCACACGCCGCATCAGCTCATCACGCACCATAAAATTCGTTGCGGAAGTGTCTTCATCAATCAGCAGAACCTGGCTTTTCGCCTCGATCGCTTCTATAATATTTGCCGCCTGTGAGGTACTGCCGCTGGCATCCAGAGTAGAAAATCTTCTGGTATTTCTTCCATTTGGAAGATGATTGATAAACAGCGAAATATCAACATCCTTAATCTTTCTGCCATCCTCCGCCCGAAGTTTCCAGGCAGTATCATCCGTGATCACAAATTCTCTTCCATCTCCGGCGATGTGATCGTAAACGCCTTTTTCGAGTGCCTCAAGCGCGTCGATTTTCCATGATAACCGCCGCCGGCGATCAGCGTGATCCCTTTTCTGATCCCCATACCTGTGATCGAACCACGATGTCGAAGCTGTATGGTGATTTCCATGCTCTTTGGGGACTGAAACGGGACGGCATCCTTCATCGGCAGATCAGAATTTCCGCTCTGTCTTGGCAGTATAGAACCATTTGCCACAAATGCGATCAGACCTCTTTTCTTTAATTCTTCCCTTATTACCCTCTGATCCTCTTTTAAACAAATCACCTGCTCGGTCTCTCTTTCCGGAACTTTTCTGTGATACAGAGACATTTCCACGCACTTCGGAAGATACACAAACAGAATCTTTTTCCAGTTCGCCGGAATTGATCGTCCGTCCATTTGCCGGAAAACCGACAAAAAAGCGGATGTGGATGCCTTCCTTTGTGATCTCACAGGCAGTTCGCTCCAGAACTTCCTGTCCGCAGTGACTGACCTGGATCACACCGCTCTTACCGGAGCCTTTTGCCTGGTAACAGAATTTTGCGGATATTTCCGCAAAACGTCGGAGCAAAGCATCCTGCAATGCAACCTTGTCGCACTTATCCCAATAATATCTTTCCGGAAATTTTGCCTTGCTGTGCGGCACAAAAATCCGCGCTGCGCGGACGGTGCCGCGAATGGATCACCCTGCACATGCTCGATAAAAAGCTGGTAATCCGGAAACTGATATGCCCCTTTCAGCCCCTTGTACGCCGGATAACTTTTACGATTGATACTGCGGAGCTCTCTTTGAAGCTCTTCTGCCATTTTCATTTTCGATACCTCACTATATGACATTTACACTATGTTTTATATGATATTCATTTTTCCGGGCTTCTGTCCGGCAAAAATTTTACTCTGCTTTTCCAGAATCTTCCGGAAAATATTCCCCAAGATAGGTTTTTGTTTTTGGCTTCGCCGCCTCCAGATGTTCTTTCATCTGAGCTGCCGCCATATCGACTTCTTCTTTGAGTCCGGCGCGGACAGCCTCTTTCCGCCCTGTCCCATGATGATCACCTGTTCCAGTCCGTCGGAAGTTGCTACTGTAACCTGATATTTCCTGCCGATTGCATGGACGGTCTTTTCGATAAACATATCGGCTGTTTCTGCCTCTTTTGTATAGACCACATGAATATTGTGATATTTTGTGATCTCCTCCCGGTGTCCTTTCACACGGTAAGCATCAAATACCAGGATCAGCGTACACTTGCGATACCCCTGATAATTGCACAGAATATCTTTCAGACGGTCTCTCGCACTGTCAATGTTGATCTTTGACAGCTCTTTTAACTCTTCCCAGGCGAAAATAATGTTGTAACCGTCCACCAGAAGGTATTCTTTTTTCCTCTTTTTTCGGTTTTGCAGGACGATAGACCGGCTCGGAAGCTGTGACATGTACTCTGCGATATTCCTGCTCGGACGGAAGCCTTCTTTTAACTTCTCCGTACGTGCGGGCAAAAATCTCTTCCAGCTCTTTTTCGCCCCTCCAGTAATCTGCCTGTCGCTTTTTGTATTCTGCGGAACTGATCCAGCTGCCGTCTGCCTGTCCACTTTCGCTTCTCTTTTTATCATCAGATGCCTGTTCCCCCGTCTGCTGACTGCGTATCTGCGATCCTGCGTTCTTCCAGATGCATATAGTCTGGAACCTGATCCCACGGAACGACAAATCCGGCTCCGTGTGCACAGAATACCGATCCGGTCGGATTCATCAGATCATGCTCCGAATCATAATCATATGCCGCGATCACTTCTTCTGCATTGTGACATCCGATATAACCGCCAAAACTGCAGGCCAGGTTTCCAAATCCTCTTGTGTAGGAAATAACTTCTTTCTGATAACCACGCATTGTGGAAACTGGAGCCCTGCCTTTGATGCCTGCCATCTTGTCCTCGATCATCGGTCTGCTCAAAGTCTGCCCCCATATTCTGAAGATCCGTCATCGCTCTTCCGACATTCTCCATCGGAATCTCCAGACAGAACTCATAACACGGCTCCAGCAGAATACTTCTGGCACGCTTCAGTCCCTGACGCACGGCCCGATACGTCGCCTGACGGAAATCACCGCCCTCGGTGTGTTTCTGATGTGCCCTTCCTGCGATCAATGTAATCTTGATATCTGTGATCGCCGAACCGGTCAGCACACCGATATGCTCTTTTTCCTCCAGATGCGTAAGGATCAGCCGCCGCCAGTTCCGGTCCAGCAGATCTTCGCCGCAATCCGTATCAAACTGAACGCCGCTTCCCCGCTCCAGAGGCTCCAGAAGCAAATGCACCTCCGCATAGTGACGCGGCGGCTCAAAATGTCCGATGCCTTCCACCCATCCTGCGATCGTCTCTTTATAGACAATGTCGCCCTCTCCAAATGAGACATCCACGACAAACCGCTCTCTGATCAGGCTCTGCAGAATCTCGATCTGCACATCTCCCATCAGCTTTGCATGAATCTCCGAACTCTGTTCTTCCCATACGATGTGCAGCTGCGGCTCTTCCTCCTCCAGCTGACGCAGTTTGCGAAGCATCTGATGGGCATCACATTCCGACGGCAGTTCGATCTTATAGGAAAGCACCGGCTCCAGCAGCGGAATCGTGCTTTCTTCTTCTGGCCCAGGCCTTCCCCTGCAAACGTATGATCCAGTCCGGTGACCGCACAGACCATCCCTGCCTTTGCCTCCTTTACCATCTCATAACGTGCCCCGGAATAAATGCGGATCTGGTCGACCTTTTTCTTCCCAGATCTCCGTCTCCTCTGCATTGCGATTTTCACCTTTGAGCAAACATCTTGACCTTCAGCACGCCGCCGGTCACTTTGAGGTAGGTCAGCCGGTTTCCCTGTGCATCTCTTGCAATCTTGAAAACTCTGGTCGCAAACTTATCCCCGTATTTTCTTTCTGCCGTATAAGTTTCCACACCTTTCAGAAATTTGTCCACACCTTCCTCTTTCAATGCAGAACCAAAATAGCATGGAAATACTTTCCGCTGTGCGACCATTTTTACAATATCTGCCTCTTCTACTTCTCCCGATTCCAGATAATGCTCCAGTACCTCTTCCTCACACAAAGCCAGGTTCTCCAGAAATGCCGCATCCCATTCTCCGCCAAAATCAAGGCAGGAAGTACTCAGTTCTTTCTGAAGACTGGCAAGGAGACGCTCCTGCTCTTCCTGCTTTTCCTCATCATTTCCTTTGAACTGATCCATTTTGTTGATAAACAAAAACACCGGGATCTGATAACGCTCCAGGAGTCTCCAGAGCGTCCTGGTATGTCCCTGCACACCGTCCGCCCTGTTGATGACAAGCACCGCATAGTCAAGCACCTGAAGCGTCCGCTCCATCTCCGCCGAAAAATCAATATGTCCCGGTGTATCCAGAAGCGTTACTCTCATATTTCCGATCCGAAACACCGCCTGCTTGGAAAAGATTGTGATGCCCCGCTCCTTTTCCAGTTCATAATTATCGAGAAAGGCATTCTTTTTATCGACTCTGCCTATATTGTCCACAATACCGCCCTTGTGCAAAGCATGGATTCGGAGAGCGTCGTCTTTCCGGCATCCACATGAGCCAGGATCCCGAGTGCGATCTGTTTTTCTTCTTTATATTTTGAGGTATCTCCCATTGAAAATGCCCCTTTCTGTAGTGTAATAATCTGACTGTTATCATACCACAGAACGGGGCTTTCGTAAAATGCTGTATTATTTTTCCTTTTTTATACTGTTCCAGTGCTTTCACCACCCGGTATCCGCCATATCCTGCCAGGATGCCCACAAGCACACCGCCGAGCACATCGGTCGGATAGTGTACATACAGATACATTCTGGAAAATGCAATCAGACATGCAAGAACCAATGCCGCTTTCCATGCCCTTTTCTCACCGGCAAAAGAAAGTGCCACCACTGCAGTAAAGGAAGCGCCGTATGTCCGGACGGAAATGAATAATCCAGCGGTCTTTTTTACCAGAAGTTCGATGGATGTTCTGATGTCATACGGCCGTACTCTGTGAAACAGATTTTTTAAAATACCGTTGCACAGAATCAGATCAAGAATCAGTGCTGCGCAGGCAAAATACATCCGCTTCGTCTGCCGGATTCCCCGAAAAGTCTGCACGCTGTTCCCTCTTTTGTTCTTCTGATCTTTGGATTAATCAGCAGGGCAATGGTCAGTAAAATCCAGATGATCCCGGCATTTCCAAGTGATGTGATCAGACACATCACGCCATCCAGAACTGGCGTATGTATCTTTTGCAGTGCATCTAAAATCTGAAATTCGATTTGCATTTTTCCACCTCTTTTGTTTTTAAGCTCATTCATCTGCGAGAGCTATTTCATATTAATCGCTCTTTCTAAACAATCCGGAGAAATTTTTCTAAACGTTTTCTAAATTCTGCCCTTTTGCAGATTTTTTTTTGCCAGACCAGAACTCCGTCCTCTCCTGGCAGTTCCAGTTTTTCGTATCCAATTGCTTTAATAAATGCAATAGATGATTCATTTTGCGGGTGAATAAAAGCATGGAGTGAATCCGCCTGCAAAACTTCCGTCGCAAACCGTTCCGTCATCGAAACGGCTTCTCTTGCAAATCCCTGTCGCCGCCAGTCTTTCCCGATCAGATAGCCAAGTTCCAGTACGCTCTCTCCCTGATATTCTCCGTTTTCAATGCCGACTCTTCCGATAATTGCACCGCTTTTTCGCTCGAGCACTGTCCAGATCCCGTAATTATAAAAACGGTACATGCTTTGCGGATATAATGACGAAAGTTTTCTCTTCCTTCCTCACCTTCAAACTCCGGATTCGGCAGATAATCCAGCATCCCTTCTTCCTGGTAGAGCTTCCGGAAAGCCGTAAGATCCCCCTCCACGCTCTCGCGGATGCAGATCCGATCCGTCTTTGCAATGATCCACGGCAATCCGTGATGTCGCATATAAATAAGCCGCAGATACTCTACATTCAGCTCTTCAAATCCCTGCACGACCATGTCCACACCGGACACACTGCGGTTCGTTCCCGGTGTCTCATAGAAAATAACTGCAATGTTGTGTTCCTTCGCATAATCAACATCCGAAAACTGATCCGTAATCGCCAGAATACTGTCTTTTTCTTCTTTTACCTTGGAAAGTTCTTTTTCTTCGATTCTTATATTATAAGATAATATTTCTTCTTTTAGCTTTGAAATGTCTTTTTCACATGTTTTCGCCTGTAAATGAAATACGACTGTTTTCATAGATAGCGTCCCCTCTGAAAATCTCCTTGTCTCCTGCAAATTTGCATGATATACTTTCTAGGATATATCTGTTGAAGGTATATCCTACAAAATGCCCACGAATTGCTCCGTTACAATGTAGCTCCCAATTCTATAAAACATTCGGAATTCGCAGATTTACGTTGTAAATCGTCGCCTCCTCATGTTTTAGCGGGTTACAAGCTCAAATATCTTATCTTGCAAGCAAGAACGACATTTTGATCTTTTTACCCTAGCATTTTATCATTATACCGCATTTTAGAAAGGAAGTATACAATTATGGCTCAAAATCCAGTTATTACAATTACAATGGACAACGGCGATGTGATCAAAGCTGAGCTTTATCCGGAAATCGCACCAGTTTCTGTAAACAACTTCATCAGCCTGGTGAAAAAAGGCTTTTATAACGGTCTGACTTTCCACAGAGTCATCGAAGGTTTTCATGATCCAGGGCGGGCGCCCTCTGGGAAATGGTACCGGCGGTCCTGGCTACACCATCCGCGGCGAATTTTCCCAGAATGGCTTCCATAATCCGCTGAAACATGAAGCAGGTGTTCTGTCCATGGCCGTGCTATGCATCCGGATTCTGCCGGCTCTCAGTTCTTCATCATGCACAAAGCAAAGCACCACACCTCGACGGTGCATATGCTCGCCTTTGGTAAAGTGACCGATGGTCTTGATGTTGTAAATAAAATTGCTGAGACAGATACCGACTGGAACGATGCTCCGCTCGATCCTCAGGTAATCCGCACAATCACCGTTGATACATTCGGCGTTGATTATCCGGAACCGGAAAAATGTTAATCTGACACTGCCGGATATTTACTGATCCTGGGATGCTCTTCGGAGCATCTCAATTTCTTTTGCCCAGCCTTCCTCATCGTTCGGTGTTTCCAGGATAAACGGCGCCCTTGAAGGTGTGGATGTCGCACGATCCTCTCAAATGCCGGAAGTCCGATCTTACCTTCTCCGATCCTTGCATGGCGGTCTTTGTGGCTGCCTCTCTCATTTAAGCTGTCATTGATATGGATCGCTTTCAATCTCTTCAGACCGATCACCCGGTCAAATTCTTCTAATACTCCATCGAGATCATTTACGATATCATAACCGGCATCCCATACATGGCAGGTATCCAGACACACGCCCAGTTTGTCGGAAAGTTGAACCTTTTCCATGATACTTTTGCGGCTCTTCAAACGTTCTGCCGACTTCTGTTCCTTTTCCTGCCATTGTCTCCAGAAGTACAGTTGTTGTCTGTTCTTTTTCAGATTTTCGTTGAGCATTTCCGAAATCAGGCGGATTCCTTCCTCGCTTCCCTGACCGACATGGCTTCCCGGATGAAAATTATAATAATTTCCCGGAATGTATTCCATACGCCTCAGGTCATCGGCAAATGCCTCTCTGGCAAAGGTCCGCACCTCCTCTTTGGTTGCACAGGCATTTAAAGTATAAGGTGCATGTGCCACCAGTTTCCCAAATCCACCCTCTTCTGCAATTTTCAAAAATTTATCCACATCTTCCTGTCTGATTTCCTTCGCACTTCCGCCTCTCGGATTGCGGGTAAAAAAAGCAAAGGTATCCGCCCCAAGCTTCAAGGCCTGTCTTCCCATGGCCGCATAACCTTTGGATGATGAAATATGGCTTCCTATATAAATCATGATTTTCTGTCTCCTTTCCGATAAATACGATTCGTTTCCATTTTATGTTCTAAATGATGTTAAGGGCAAAATGCCTGGCAGCTTTACATCCTGATAGCACAAAAAGCCGCCTCGAATCCTGTGAATTCGAAACGGCTCTGTTATCGTTTTATAAATTGATGTCCGGATTATACCAGCTCAAGCAGAACTTTCATAGCGTTATCGCCTTTACGAAGACCAATCTTAACGATTCTTGTATAACCACCGTTACGTCCTTCGTATTTCGGAGCGATCTCTGTAAACAGTTTGTCTACCATGTCTACCTGTTTTGTGTTTTTCTTCTTTCCTCTTTGCTTCTGCAGGAACTTCTGTTACCGGGTACAGAACTTTCAGCATCTGACGACGAGCATGAAGTCTGGACGGCTTATCCTTCTTGATTTCCTTCTGAACTTCATCATAAACGGTAACTTTCTTGCCGTTTACTACCTCTTTGACTCTCTTACCGTCTTTGTCTTTACGTGCTACTTTAGCAGTAACGGTAACAGTTTCGAAGTTGTCTTTTTCTTTAACAGCCAGAGCGATCAGACCTTCTGCAACTTTGCGGATTTCTTTAGCTTTCTGTTCTGTAGTAACGATTTTTCCATGATACAGCAGAGATGTAACCTGTCCTCTGATCAGGGCTTTTCTCTGGTCTGCTGTTCTGCTAAGTTTTCTGTAACCTGCCATTTTATTTTCCTCCATTTGTGGAACATCTGCCAATGCTCTTCGGGCTTACTTGACAGATGCTGTCTTGTCCATAATGTCCAGTGCCGGGATTGCCAAGGCTGCTATCCGCCTGCACTGTATATAACTCGGGTTGAATTTTATTCTTCGCTCGGGTTGAGCTGTAATCCCAGTTCTTTCAGTTTAGCAAGTACTTCTTCTAAGGACTTACGACCAAGGTTACGAACCTTCATCATGTCATCAGAAGTCTTTGTTGCAAAGTTCTTCTACTGTATTGATACCTGCTCTCTTCAGGCAGTTATAAGAACCAACGGAAAGTTCCACCTCGTCGATGTTCATCTCCAGCACCTTTTCCTTTTCGTTGTCTCTCTTTTTCAATCATGACCTCTGCGGATTTTGCATTCTCGGACAGATCGATGAACAGATTCAGATGCTCGCTGAGAACCTTTGCTGCAAGGCTGACTGCCTCATCCGGAGCCAGTGTTCCGTTTGTCCAGATATCCATGGTCAGTTTATCGTAATCGGTTACCTGACCTACACGGGTATTCTCGACTTTATAGTTTACACGGTCAACCGGTGTGTAGATAGAATCTACTGCGATCACACCGATCGGCATATCATCTGTTTTCTTTATCCGCACTGATATAGCCTCTGCCCTTTGGTGATGGTCAGTTCCATATACAGTTTGCTGTTTGTACCGCCGTTCAGGGTTGCGATTACCTGATCCGGATTCATGATTCGATATCGGAGTCTGCCTTGATATCAGCAGCGGTGACAACGCCCTCGCCGTCAAACTCGATGTATGCAACTTTCGGCTCATCTGTTTCGCTGTTGTTCTTGAATAGCAAGGGACTTGATATTCATGATGATTTCTGTAACGTCTTCTTTTACTCCAGGGATGGAGCTGAATTCATGAAGAACGCCCTCGATTTTAACCTGGCTTACTGCTGCTCCAGGGAGGGAAGAAAGCATAATCCTTCTAAAGCATTTACCAAGTGTTGTACCATAACCTCTTTCAAGTGGTTCTACTACAAATCTTCCGTATTTTTATCTTCTGAAATCTCAGCTATTTCAATTTTAGGTTTATTAAAATCAAACACTAAAAGTCCCTCCTTTGGGTTTCCTTATTGAGGTTATTTATTATGAGGGGTTCTAGCACCGTAGTACGGTTATTATTTAGAATATAGTTCGACAATCAGCATTTCGTCTACAGGTACATCAATCACTTCTCTTGTTTGGAAGTTCTTTTTTAACGTTCCTTTAAGATTCTTCCTGCATCGCATCCAAGCCATTCCGGAACAAGTCTTCCGCCTGTTACCTCTACGATATCTTTGTATCTCTGCAGAACCTTTGCATTTTTCTTTGATTTCAATAACGTCGCCAGCTTTTTTAAGATAAGATGGAATGTTTACCTGCTTACCGTTTACAAGTTACATGTTTATGATCAACGATCTGTCTTGCTTCTCTTCTTGTTCTTGCAAAACCAAGACGGAATACTACGCTGTCCAGTCTGGATTCCAGCATAACCATCAGGTTTTCACCTGTCATACCTCGGCATTTTTTCAGCTTTTTTGTAGTAGTTACGGAAAGGTTTTCTAAAACACCGTAGATGAATTTTGCTTTCTGTTTTTCATGAAGCTGAAGACCGTACTCACTCATTTTTCGGTTTGCTCTCTTGGACTCTCTATTGGATTTTTGTCAATTCCTAAAAGATGGGATCCAGGCCCAGGGATCTGCATCTTTTCAGAACAGGCACTCTATTTACTGCCATTTCGCTAACCTCCTAATTAGACTCTTCTACGTTTTGGCGGACGGCATCCGTTATGAGGTACTGGTGTTACGTCACGGATACTTGTTACTTCAGTCCGCAAGCCTGAAGGGCACGGATAGCAGCCTCACGTCCAGATCCTGGTCCTTTTACCATTACGTCTACTGTTTTAAACCATGAATAGAGCTGCTTTTGTTGCAGTCTCTGCTGCCATCTGTGCTGCATAGGGGTAGATTTTCTTGAACCTTTAAATCCCAGACCACCAGCACTTGCCCAAGATAATGCGTTACCCTGTGCATCTGTCAACGTCACGATCGTGTTGTTAAAAGATGACTGGATGTGCGCCTGTCCGCGTTCAACGTTTTTCTTTACGCGCTTTTTTGTCACTTTTTTGTCACTTTTTTAGCCATGATAAACTAACCTACTTTTCTTTTCTTTCTATAGTTAACTTGATCTGCTTTGCAATTTCCTGCTCAGGTCTTATTTCTTCTTGTTTGCAACAGTTCTCTTAGGACCCTTGCGGGTTCTTGCGTTGGTCTTTGTTTTCTGACCACGAACCGGAAGGCTCTTACGATGACGAATACCTCTGTAGCATCCGATCTCCTGCAGTCTCTTGATGTTCATCGCGATCTCTCTTCTTCTCAGATCACCTTCTACTGTATAATGCTCGTCCATTACGTCACGGATTCTGCTTACTTCTTCGTCAGTCAGATCTCTTACGCGAGTATCCGGATTAACCTTTGCATCTGCAAGGATTTTGTTAGCGCTTACTCTACCGATTCCGTAGATGTAAGTCAGACCGATCTCGACGCGTTTCTCTCTTGGTAAGTCTACACCATGTACATTTTCATTCTTCCTTATATTGTCCCTAATTGGGGGCTTACGGCAAAACCGTCCGCCCAGCCGCACAAAAACCGTACAGCCCTTTCCGTATTTGCGACGGTACTCACAAATCCGGTATTACAAGCAATATATCATGGTCTGCGACAGTCAGCCGATATCTTCTGACACACGGGACTGTCGTCCCTTTTTCACCCATATATATTGTTATCAGCATAAACAACGCCGCCTGGCGGTTCATACTGCTGCCGCCTTAATTCGAATAAACAGTTCTCAGTTTGTTATAAATTAACCCTGACGCTGTTTATGTTTCGGGTTCTCACAGATGACTCTGATGCTTCCCTTTCTCTTGATGATCTTGCATTTTTCGCAAATCGGTTTTACAGATGATCTAACCTTCATGGTTCTGCCTCCTTTCACCAATGTTACCCCTAAAATCAGGTGCAAATGGACATAAAAATTGCGTAATTCCGCAAAGTCCGAATATCAGTATAGCACCTGTCTTTTTTAAATTGCAAGCCTATTTTTCTTTCTATATAATGCAAAATATATTTTTTTGTGGAATATGTACAGAATATATGCTATTATATGTGCATAATTATCGGTATTGTAAAGATACCAGGCTCAAAAGCCATAAAACCATGCAATACTTACACAGGATGTCCGTAGGCAGCGGCATCTGGTAGATGACGTTAAGAATCATATGGACAATAACGATAATGGCTCTTTGCTTGTCACGGCGTTTCACAAAAGATTCCTATTTCTTTTTTGCAGTAAGGAGATCTGTCAGATTTTACAGTCGCATGAGTACACTGTACTAATACAGGTTTGAGATAGACTCCGGCACATAGAAACTGAACAGACATCTTGTGACATCACAAAAATAAGGGAGAAAAATATGATTTTAAGTAAAAAAACAAAACAGGGATTATTGTCTATGGGGCTTGCTTTCGGCATACTGACCTCATCCGTCGTTTCGCCTGCATCTGTTTCTGTTCTTGCGACTATTCTGCCAGAAATGTGCTGTCTGATGCTTATATCCAGTCACAGTTCCCGGCACCAATATCAGAAGAGGACATAACCTCTGCCTCTGTCCGAAGCGAGGCTTTGCAGCTTCAGAGCAAAGACAAAAGAGCATTTGATCTTGATCTTTCCGGTCAGTCATTTGATGGTTCCGGCGGAATCGATTACTCCAAAAATGCCAAGTACATGGATGTATTGAAAAATCTGAAAACGACTCAGAACGATCAGACGATCATCCTTCGTTTTAAGACTTCATCCGATGGTCTGCTCTTTGGTGCCGGTACCGATGCACTGACCACCACCGGTAAAAATATGACGGTCTCGATCCGTGACGGCAAACTGCGTCTTGTGATGCGTAATACAAAAAAGCAAATGGTGCACCTGCCGGCGGCCTGAAGGGTTCTTTCAATGTCAGCCTTGCCGATGGAAACTGGCATACCGTTGCTATCAGTTTCCTGCCGTCTCTTAATTATGTCAATGACAACGTACGCATCGCCGTGGACGGCACGAACCTGAACTATGCTTCCAACACCTGGGGCAGTTCCTGGAAAGCAGGCTTTAACCAGGGAGCCGGGGCAGACTACAACCTGCTTCAGATCGGCGGCGGTTCTTATGTCGGTGTCAACAACAACGACTACGCTTCTGCCAATTTTAACGGTAGGATTGATTTTATCACCGTGATCGACAAAGCCTACAGCATGGATGACCTGAAATCCATCTCCTACGAACAGGTCAGCCCGGTCACCACCAAACTCAATGCCATGCGTCAGAGCGGAACCGGCAAGACATGGCTCTTCACCGGCGGTACAGAGGCTGTTGCCGATTTTAAAAACTCCTCTACCATCCGTAACTGGATTGGACTTTTGAGGATACCATGCGCGGCGGCAGCGACTATATTGAAAGAGGACGTTTCGTATTCAATACAGCCCGTCGCGGTTCCGATGTTGCTTCTATTCTTGCAGATTACGACAGACAGATCGATACTTACCACACGGAGGCAGTAGCCATCTCAGTTGGTGCCGAAGACTACAGCAAAGGCCAGGCAGGACTGGATACCTTCAAAGAAAATTTGAAAAAAACTGGTGGATAAAATCAATGCTCCCAGAAAACTTGCCGTTGTGATCACCCCTTATCCATCCAAAGACCCTGTGCAGAATACAAACATTGCTCTTTACAAAAGCTGCCATTGATGCTGTTGTCTCTGAAGATGCAAAATCGTAGATTTCTCTTCTATCGCAGTTTCCAATATCAACGATGACGGCACTCTGACACTGGAAGGTCATCAGGCGGTCGCAAACCTTCTGAAAAACGCACTTGGCTTCGGAAGCAGTACAACTTCCTACAATTTTCACCTGAAAAACCTCGCACCAGGCTCTTACCGCACAGAAAAGAAGGAAAATGCTGATCAGATCACCGCAAAAAGCAAACGGCACCACTCTGGAAGTTCATGCAGGCGGCGTTTCTGACTCCGGTGCAAACTTACCTACACGCTGACGGACAGTAACGGACAGATTTTCTCCGGCAGTGCTTCTGCTTCTGATTTTACGGTATCCGGTCTGAAGCCAGGAGAAACTTACACTTTGATGGTCAGCGACAACAGCCGCTCCGATGGTGTAACGGAAACCTATAAACCGGTCAGCATCAAGATTACGGATGGCTCTACCGGTACACTTATTTCTGAAACTTCCGATTCTGAGTACGATTTCTCCGATTTGCTGAAATCCAAAAAATCGTTAACTTACTTGTTTATGGGCGACAGTATCACTCATGGCGTTGTAACAAACGGCTACGACAACGTACCGCGACTTTTTGCCAAATATCTGGATGAACTCGGAAGAAAAGATGACGTTGTGATCAATACCGGCGTTTCCAACGCCACCATCGCAACGACTCTGGATCAGATTGAAACGCGGCTGAAACGCTACCAGCCGGATGTCGCTGTCATTATGCTCGGCACAAACGACTGTGCAAAAAATGGTGAAAACAACGTTGCGACTACCGGCTCCTCCAGCAACGGTGCGATCAGCGTTACCGAATTCAAGAATCGTTATAAAACTCTGATTCGTGAAATTCACAAAAACAATGCCAATACCCGCATTGTTCTGCGTGTTCCATGTGCAATGATCAATTATGGTCAGCGTCAGGAGACTTTCGAGGCGTTCTTTGCTTCGATCCCGGAAGTAGCAAAAGAAATGAAAACAGAAATACCGGGACTGGAGATCGCTGTTGTCAATCATCTTGAAAAACTGGAACAATTATCACGATACGGTTCGCAATGACAACCTGAGCAATCCAAACTACGCAGATGCAGATAGTCTCAACTGTGGCTGGTTCTCACCGGACGGCCTGCATCCAAACGGACGCGGCAACATCGCCATGTTCCAGCAGATCATCAAAGAGCTGAACCTGTATCAGGCAAATTCCGAACTGGCAAATTTCTCTTATGCACTGAGTGACTGGACAGATGCCTCCAATATCAAAGTCGTTGCAGAGCAGAAAGATGATCAGGCTTCCCTTGCCATGAATCAGTTTGCTTCTTATACAAATGGGGCTGCGTGATGTAACTCTGACACTGACCGCCCAGAACGGAACATCCATTTCAAAACAACAGCTTATGATGCAAACGGCGGCATTTCCCTGGATACATTGGATAAAACAAAAGATTACACCCTTCGTGTCACCGGAACTGATAAAACAAACAGCAAACAAGTAACGTTCGCTTCTGAACTTACAAAAGAAATCACACCGGGACCCGATTCCAGATCCAGACCCGATTCCAGATCCGGAACCAAAACCAGATCCGGAACCAACACCAGATCCGACTCCGGATCCAACACCAACTCCTACTCCGGATAAGCCGACAGACAATCAACCGTCCAACCCTGGCACTTCCGATACAACAAAGGTTTTGAAAAAGGGAGACATCGTTGCTGTTGGCAAGTACTCTTATCAGATCACGAATATCGCAAAAGAAAACCGCCGCCTTTGCAGGTCTTGTCGATGAGAATGTGAAAAAAAGTATCGATCGCCGCTTCCGTGAAGATCAACAATACTGCATACCGCATCACTTCCGTCAAGGCAAATGCCTTGAAAGGCAAAAAAGAAAATCACCAGCGTAACGATTGGCAAAAATGTTGCCACAATCGGTGCAAAAGCATTCTCCGGATGCAAAAATCTGAAAAAGATCACTGTGAAAACAACCACTTTAAAGAAAGTCGGAAAACAGGCATTTAAGGGAATCCATAAGAAAACGGCAGTAAAAGTGCCAAGAAATAAAAAGACAGCTTACAAGAAAAAAATTCCGTGGGATCTTTTCAACTGCCAAATAAAAGTGACCGAGCTCTGTAGAGCGAGGGATGCTTTTTGTCCGAAGGGCAAGAAGATGGGCATTAAGAAAACTTATATGTAAATAGTACGCCATGATGATTCGAAAACAATCTCCTGACACGCTTTGCGTTTCCTGTTCGGTTCGCTCGCTGTTAGCCGCCCTTCACCTAAACTCGCCTCTTCGAGGCTCAGACAGCGGCTCTCTGGGGCGGCAAAGCATCGCAAACCTCACGACGGAATCCTTGCTACCGTCAGAGCGATTTGTTTTCGAATTCATCATGGCTGTATTATTTTACGCACCATGTTTTACAATGCACCTCGTCTGCACATTACTAAAAGCTCCTGGCCTGACCGCTGTCTCTTAAGCAGAGGGCATCTTCCAGCCACAAATATTTGCCAGAGCAACTTTTTCGCTTCCACAAATGTAGCCTGCCTGGCAGATAGTGTAGATGGTATTTTTCTTTCGGTGCAATAAAAAGAGAAGTGTAAGTATGCCAGACATCAAAAAGACAGAGGCATAGTGACGGTAGCAAGTTTCCGTTACTCTATCTCTGTCTTTTTTCTGTTCTGTGTTTTGAAATTTGGCCTGAAGGACTGTTCCGCTTAAGCGACCCCCGGCAAGCCAGGAGTTTTTAGTAATGTGCAAAATGAACAATTCCAGAGAAGGTACTCGAACATGGCCGGTACTTAGCAACCGTATTTTGGTTGCTTACGTACCGCCGCCAATGTGAGGTAGCGAGAGCGTGCCTTCAGGGAATTCGTTCATTTGCACATTCTAAAAACCTCTGCAAATTTTTATTTATCTCTCCAGATAATACGTCCTTTTGACAGGTCATACGGAGACATTTCTACTGTTACTTTGTCACCCGGAAGGATACGGATAAAGTTCATTCTCAGCTTACCGCTGATATGAGCCAGTACCACATGTTTGTTTTCCAGTTCTACACGGAACATTGCATTTGGCAGTTTCTCCAGTACTGTTCCTTCCACCTCAATTACATCTGCTTTCGACATCGTGAACCTCCTTCATTTTATAATCTTTCAGAATTGATCTGATTTTCTCATCTCTCAATGCTTCTCCATTCCAGTTTGCCAGTGCTTCCGGAATTTTATGAATAATCTGGATATGTTTCTTATTCTTTTTCTTTTGACTGTCAAACTTTCTCAGTCGCCCATCACAGAGGTAAACAAAATCTCCTTCTGTCCGGCAGACCAGATACAAAGTTTTCGCATCATGTCCGGCCTTTGAGCGGGCAAGCATCCCGCACATTATCTGTTCCATGATTTCTCCTTACTCTCTGTATAAGGTCAGGATTTCCGGCTCACCGTCGGTAATCAGGATCGTGTTCTCATAATGTGCTGAATACTGACCGTCTTCTGTTGCAACTGTCCAGTCATCGTCTTTCCAGTAGACATCTTTTCGTCCCATGTTGATCATTGGCTCTACTGCCAGTGTCATACCTGGAACCAGTTTGATTCCGCGTCTCTTCTGTCTGAAGTTTGGAATTTCCGGATCTTCATGCAGGTTGCGTCCGATTCCGTGTCCGCAAAGCTCTTCTACAACTCCGTAACCAAAGCTTTCTGCATAATCTCCGATTGCGGCTCCGATCTCATTTAAATGATGACCGGCTTTTTGCGTATTTGATTCCTTCAAAGAAACTCTGTTTTGTCACATCCATCAGCTTCTGTGCTTCCGGTGATACCTTGCCGACTGCATGGGTTCTGGCCGCATCGGAATGAAATCCTTTGTAGATCAGACCTGCATCCAGACTTACGATATCGCCTTCCTGCAGAATACGATGTTTGCTTGGAATACCATGCACTACTTCATCGTTTACAGAAACGCAGATAGAAGCAGGATAGCCATTATAATGAAGAAAGTTTGGAATACCGCCAAGGCTTCTGATCAGTTTTTTCGCCCAGTCGGTCAATATCCAAAGTAGAAATCCCCGGTCTGATTGCCTCTTCCAGTTCTTTATGAACAATGGAAAGTCTCCTGCAGGATTCTCTCATAAGTTCGATTTCGTGTGCAGATTTTATTGATACTGACATCTTTTTTACTCTCCTAACACCTTAACAATTGCCTGGAATACATCTTCCATATCAACTGTGCCGTCAACTTCACGCAGTGCTCCGGCCTTCTTATAGTAATCAATCAATGGCTGAGTCTGTTCATGGTATACATCCAGACGTTTCTTAACGGTTTCCGGTTTGTCATCATCACGCAGAATCAGTTTTTCGCCGCAGGAATCGCAGGTATCTTCCAGCTTCGGTGCGTTAAATACTACATGATAAGTAGCTCCGCAGCCAACGCATGCTCTTCTGCCGCCCATACGGTTAATGATGTTGTCATCCGGTACTTCAACGTTGATCGCATAGTCAATTTTGTCGTTCAGTTTCGCAAGTGCTACATCCAGTGCTTCTGCCTGAGGAATGGTTCTGGGGAATCCGTCCAGTACATAACCTTTTGCACAGTCTGCCTGCTGAACTCTGTCCACTACCAGATCCACTACCAGTTCATCCGGAACAAGCAGTCCCTGATCCATATAAGTTTTCGCTTTCTTTCCAAGCTCTGTACCGTTTTTGATATTGGCACGGAAAATATCTCCTGTAGAGATATGCGGAATCTCATATTTTGCCGCGATCTTTTTGCCTGTGTTCCTTTTCCTGCACCAGGTGCGCCTAACATAATGATTTTCATAGTAAAATACCCCCATTTCGCTTTTTATGTAAATGCTGTTTTAAGCAACATTTTTAATTTTTCCCATAACGCAGTTTAGTGCGCAATCTCATCTGTCAAGATCTTAACGATCTGGCAGATGAGACGCACACTTTTATTCACTCAAGAATCCTCGATAATTGCGTACAAGCATCTGGGACTCAATCTGCTTTAATGTTTCAAGCACAACGCCAACGATAATGATGATGGATGTTCCTCCGAAAGATACGGAAGCTCCAAAAGCACCATTGAATACGAT
>VOFD01002934.1_pt1 | contig 37376 bp, 62 predicted proteins | sample 5384101 | NCBI WGS metagenome assembly VOFD01 (sample SAMN12384723, study PRJNA508395) | human gut metagenome | isolation source: healthy gut C | host: Homo sapiens
CCTCCGGCGTATCGATCTGCTTCCGGCAGGCCTCATCGATCCAATATTCGGGAACAAGCTGTTTTCCTTTCCAGTTTCCCCGGTTCAGGCAGAGTATGCCGAGCTTTACCATATCTTCGATCCAGAGGCTCAGCCCCCAGCCGCCCTTATTAATCCCCTCCGGATTTTCCTCCCAGTAAAGGTCGTAAATCCCCATCGGATGAAAGAGCTTTTCATTCAGATAATCCAGCATCTTCATCCCGGTGGTTTTCTGGATAATGGCCGAAATCATAAAGGTATTGGTGCTGTTATAAGCGAAATCCTCCCCGGCGCAAAAATTTCCGGCGAACGGATAAATCCCTCCACCCATTTGTCTTCAGTCACGCTGGACAGCTCATTAAACGCCGCCCCGGTGCTCATCGTCAGCAGATCCCGCACGCAGATCCCCCGGCGCCGCATCATTTCCTGCCATTTACTTTCCTCCGGGAAAAATATCATAAATCGAATCTTCCAGAGAGAAATACCCTTCATCTATCGCGATGCCCGCAGCAAGGCCCGTAATACTTTTGCACATCGAATGGAAATGTGCCATATCCACTCTTTATAAGGCTTAAAGGCCCCCGATGCGATAATTTTTCCGTGCCGGGCCACCATAATCCCATGGGATGCCAGCGTCTTTTCCGACATGGCTTCATAAAATGCCGTCAGCCATTCGGAAGGCACGCCCTGAGCTTCCGGCGTCGTCCGCTCAAGGGGCTGAGGGTCCTGGCGGAACTCCGGCATTTCCGGTTTCTGGGGCACAAAAATATCTGACTGCATTCGCTCACGCTTTCCCTGCAGTAAATTGCTGATTAATTCGATGGATTTAATGGATGACAACATAATTTTCCCCCATTCCTTTCCTTTTTAACTATTGTATCCTGCCCTGGCTGTCTCTGTCAAATAATTCCCTGTTTTTGGCAGCCACCGCCCCCGGCTGTCAGTTTGCCCTTGCCGGGTTTTTGTGCTATATTTATGTATGGAAAGGGGTAATTATTATGAGTCATAAAACACTTTATCTGGAATGTTTCTCCGGCATCAGCGGAGACATGGCGGTTGCCGCCCTCATCGACCTCGGCGTCGACCAGACCTTCCTTCAGAATGCCTTAAACAGCCTGAATGTCAACGGCTATGAAGTGAAAATATCCAAAGTCAGCAAATCCGGCATCAGCGCCTGTGATTTTGACGTCATTTTAGACAGTGCACACGAAAACCACGATCATGATATGGAATATCTTCATGGCACCCACAGCCACGAGCATTCTCATGACCATGAACACGATCATGAACATCATCACGACCATGAACACGACCATGAACATCATCACGACCATGAACACGACCATGAACACGATCACAAACACCATCATCACCATGAGCACCGGAATCTGGAAAGTATCCAGGCAATCATTAACAGCGGCCATATCAGCCGCCGGGCAAAGATTACTGCCTTAAAAGTTTTCCAGGTGATTGCCGAAGCCGAAGCAAAGGCCCACGACAAACCGTTAAGCGAAGTCCACTTCCATGAAGTCGGCGCTGTCGATTCGATCGTGGATATTGTCGCCCTCGCCGTCTGCCTGGATGCTCTGGACATCGACGATGTCGTCATCTCGGAATTATATGGGGGCCAGGGAACGGTCCGCTGCCAGCACGGCATTCTTCCGATTCCTGTTCCTGCTGTGGCAAATATTATTTCCGCCTATCAGCTTCCGATGCATATCATGGATATTCACGGCGAATTCGTCACTCCGACAGGCGCTGCCATCGCTGCGGCGCTGCGGACCAGGGAAAAAGCTTCCGGAGCATTTCCGGGTTCTTCAGACAGGTATCGGCGCCGGAAAACGGGAATATGAAAAAGCAAGTATTCTCCGCGCCATGATTATCGAAGATCTGGATGCCAGACCGGAACCAGAAAAAAGGAAGCTCCGGTATCCGCTTCTATGGAGATCGCTGTCAATAAAGAAAAGCATCTGGCCACTGTGAAACCGGCGGACCGGGAAATCGGCCCTGCAAAACGGGAAACCGACATGGAACCGATATGGAAGATTGAAACCAATCTGGACGACTGCACCGGAGAAGCCATCGCTTTTGCCTTCCATGAGCTTTTTGAAGCCGGCGCCCAGGATGTTTATACAACACCGATTTATATGAAGAAGAACCGTCCGGCCACCATGCTGACTGTTCTCTGCCGTAAGTCCCTGATTCCTAAAATGGAAAATGTCATTTTCACCCATACAACCACCATTGGACTGCGTAAGTATCCGGTGGAACGTACCATCCTTCCACGGGAAATCCGCACGATCGATACCCCATGGGGCAAGGCGAAGGTGAAATATACGACCTGGAACGGCCATATTTATGCCTATCCGGAAAATGACGATGTATCCGAAATCGCCCGTAAAAATAATTTAAGTTTTCCGGAAGTCTATGCGGCCGTTAAATCTCTGGCCTACGACAAAACCATTTTAAACACGGAAAGGGCGAAGCTCAGAAACGGATCGACTGTAAAAAGCCCTTCCGGAAAACAGCGACGAATAAAAACCGCAGCCATAAAGGAGATTCTAAATGGAACACTTAATTCAGCTTTTTGAACCTCATGTAAATGACGGGATCTGCCTCGCTTTTTTCCGGCGGTGTGGACAGCAGCCTTGTGCTGGCTGCCGCCTGCCAGGCCGTTTCCCGGGTAAACCCGGCCCGTCCGGTGCTGGCCGTCACCTTCGAAACCCGGCTTCATCCCCAGGGCGACACGGAAGAAGCCCGGGCGCTTGCACAGTCACTGGGCGCCCGCCATCTGACTATTCCGGTGGATGAGTTTTCCGATACACGGATTTTATCCAACCCGAAAAACCGCTGCTACCTGTGTAAATCCCTCCTGTTCAGGTCTCTGCTTCAGGCCGGACGGGATGCCGGATACACCTGGTTTTGTGAAGGTTCCAACCTGGACGACGCCAAAGTCTACCGTCCGGGCCTTCAGGCGGTCCGTGAAGCCGGTGTCCACAGTCCTCTGATCGAAGGGGTCTGACAAAAACGACGTCCGGCGCCTCGCTGCCGAAGCCGGGCTGAAAACAGCCTCAAGCCATCGACGCCATGTATGGCCCACGGCTCCCTTACGATACGCCTTTTGACTATGAGCTCTTAAGCCGCATCCATCAGGGTGAAGACTGGCTGAGAAATCTCGGCTTTTATAATGTACGCCTGCGCTTTTCACGCACCGATTCTCCGAATCGAAATCGATAAAGCCGACTTTAACCGTTTCATGGATCAGCATGAAGCCATCACCCGGGCTATGAAAGACCTCGGATTCCTGTACATTACACTGGATCTGGAAGGTTTTCGTTCCGGAAGTATGGATATTTAGATTAAAAATCCTCCCTGCCGCATATACTAACGACATATACGAAAAGGAGGATTTTTTATGCAGCAGACTTATCCATTTGAATTAATGCCTCTTCCATACAGCTATGATGCTCTGGAACCCTATATGGATGCGGAAACGCTCCACTACCATCACGATAAACATTTAAAGACTTATATCGACAATCTGAACAAAATTTTAAAGGATTATCCACAATACCATGACTGGACACTGGAAGATATCCTCAAAAATCTGGATGAATTTCCGGAAGACATCCGCCAGACTGTCATGAACAATGCCGGCGGCGTCTATAATCACCAGATGTTTTTGAAGGCATGCATGCCCCGGTCAATGAAAATCCCATGCAGAAGCTTCTTGCGGATGCTTTCGGCTCCTATGAAAAATTTGTGGAAAGCATGATGGATCACGCCATGTCCCAGTTCGGCTCCGGCTATGCCTGGCTCGTTATCAACCCGGATAAACAACTGGAAATTCTCAATACACCCAATCAGAATAATCCGATGTCCAACGGCAATATTCCGCTGCTCAACGTGGATGTCTGGGAACACGCCTATTATCTGAAATACAAAAATCTCAGAAAAGCCTATGTCACCAATTGGTTCCATCTGATCGACTGGAAGGCTGTATGGCAGAAAGCCCGGGAAAACATGAACTAAACTATAAAAGAAGGATATCCCGCCAGGATATCCTTCTCTTTACGTTCTGAAAACTTTATTCGGTTTTAGCCCCAGAGATTTTCCGGGTATACGCCATCTGCGATCAGTTTCTTAAAGGAAGAGACAACGCTTTCCTTATCTTCCTTGTAGGTCACGCCGAACCATTTATCTCTCGTCTCAAGCACTTTGACCGATGCCTTATCCGCTTTGATGAGCTGGTCCACAATCGTCGGAAGCAGGTATTCCCTTTTCACCTCGCCATCCGGGATTTCCTCTAAAAATACTTTTAAATCCGGCTTCCAGCTCGTTCAAAAGTCCGGTGTGAATCCCCACATGTTCATGGAAACGTGCTGATCCGGTGTAATCTGCATATCCGAGCCATTATCTTCATGGGCAATGGTGCCTTCCGGTGTCATGCAGATGCCGGAGGTTTCAACCACCTGAGCCAGATAGTCATTCGCATCAACGACACAGACGCCACGGGTCACTGCCCCGTGATCGCTGAGTGTATTTTTCAGGATAAATCCTGCCATACACATATCGTAAATCTTATCGGTGGTTCCTTCGCCGACCAGATAATCGTGAACCTTCTTAAATGCTTCTTTACCGTAGTAATCATCTGCGTTGATCACCGCAAAGGCTCATTCACAACCCCTTACAGCAGAGCACTGCCTGACCGGTTCCCCATGGTTTTTACGGTCCGCCGGAGCGCTGAAGCCTTCCGGTAAATCATCCAGAGACTGGAAGACGTATTCAACATCGATCACCTTTTCAATTCTCTGGCCGATAATCTCACGGAAATCTTCTTCAATATCCTTCCGAAGGATGAAAACGACTTTATTAAAGCCTGCTGCCTTCGCATCATAAATGGAATAATCCATAATAATCTCACCATTCGGTCCCATAGGTTCCAACTGTTTAATTCCTCCGCCGAAGCGGCTGCCGATACCGGCTGCCATAATCACTAATGTTGTATTCTTCATGTTAAAACTCCTGATTCCTTTTATATTTTATTTCTAATTATCCGTCGCTTTTAAGTCCTCAAATGTTCTGTCAATTATTCCTATTATATCACACACGTATAAATATGGCTACTTTTTTTCCATTCGACGTCATAATTAACAGAAAGGCCGGCATTTCTGTCAGCCTTTCCGAATTTTTCTGTTAAAATGTTTCACAGCTCCGGGTCCATATTTCCGGATGGCTCTGTTAAATATGCAGTTCGATTTTTTCCCTGTCACTTCGTATTTTCTGTAGCGGACTCCGGCGGAATCCAGCATCCGCTTTGAAGCGATGACCGAAGGCGTATCCGCATATTTATCTTCATCATAAATGATTTCCTTAATGCCGCTCTGAATAATGGCCTTGGCACACTCATTGCACGGGAATAAGGATACATAGATTTTTGCCCCTTCCAGATTTCCCCGCGGTAGTTCAGAATCGCGTTCAGCTCACTGTGGGTCACGTAGACGTATTTGGTGTCCAGAGGTTCCCCTTCTCTGGCCCACGGATATTCGTCATCGGAACATCCCAGCGGGAAGCCGTTATAGCCCATAGACAGGATTTTATTATCTGTGCTCACGATACAGGAACCCACCTGACTGTTTGGGTCCTTGGAGCGAAGCCCCGCCAGCTTTGCCACCGCCATAAAATATTCGTCCCAGGTAATGTAATTTTCTCTTTTTCCACTCATTTCTTATCCCCCAGTTCTTTCCGTAAATCCTTCCCGTATCACTTCTTATCCGACATCGATCCGCTGATGGCCCGCCGCCTTAAGCAGCCGGTTCATAACCGCCTGCCCCCGGCTCCCTTCGGCAAAGCTTTCGGAATAAATATAATCCACTCCGGCTCCATCCATACGACGCAGAATATCATACAGGTTATGGCTGATGGTCGCCTCCTCCCTGCGGGTGCCGATGCTCATCACGGCCGCCGCCTCGCCGCGGCGTTTTCCGGAATATGATAGGCGCCGATGGTCTCATCCGTCCCTATAATCCCCACCCGGTATCCGGCGGCTGTTTTTCAGAAGCCAGCTCTGTGATCTTCTCAATGACTTTTTGCTGTCTCCGGAAACAATGAGCAGTTCGCCCTTCGGCGCATAATGTGTATATTTCATTCCCGGCGCCTTCGGCCGGAAATTTTTATCTTTATTCTCACTTAAAATCGCCGGGTCCACCTGACCTCACCGACCACTTCCTCAATCATGGCCTTTGTAATATAGCCCGGCCGGAGGATCATCGGCACCTCGCCGCTCAGATCCACGATCGTTGACTCGATACCGATGCCGACAGGGCCGTCATCGAGGATCAGATCGATCTTTCCGTTCATATCTTCATAGACATGTTCCGCCCGGGTCGGGCTCGGCCGTCCCGAAGTATTGGCGCTCGGCGCCGCCAGACAGATTCCCGAAGATGCGATCAGCTTCCGCGCGACCGGATGGGACGGCATCCGCACCGCAACCGTATCCAGGCCGCCGGTAGTTCCGTAGGGAACTTCCGGCCGCTTCGGCAGAATCATCGTCAGAGGCCCCGGCCAGAACTTTACAGCCAGCTTCACTGCCGTTTCCGGAAGCTCCGTTACCAGACCGTCCATCGCCGCCATATCCGCAATATGCACGATCAGCGGATTATCCGACGGGCGCCCCTTGGCCGCATAGATTTTTGCCGCCGCCGTTTCATCCATGGCATTGGCTGCCAGACCGTAAACCGTTTCCGTCGGTATGGCCACAAGGCCGCCTTCCGCCAGTATCCTTCCGGCCGCTTCCAGCCAGACGGCCTCATCCATTTCTTTTGTATTATAAATCAGAGTTTTCATCCGTTTCATCTCCATCATATTTCTATCCATTATTATCTGGTCTTATTATAATCTGAATATCTGCATTTTTCCAGTATTTCTATTGAATTCCCATACCATTCATATAATGCATCGTTCCGAGATAAATATTCCATGCCAGTTTCCGCTGATATTCCACCGTTCCGAGTTTTTCTTCCTCCGCCGCATTGGTCAGAAAACCACATTCCACGATAACGATGGGCGCCGACGCATTTTTTAACATATAATAATTCATATTGGATTTCGGCACCCGGGTATTTTCCGGATCCACCCCGGCGATCAACTGTTCCTGAAGACAGGCGGCCAGCCGGGCTCCCTCCGCCGAATCCTGAAGATAAAACACCTGGGCCCCGCTGTATTTTTGGATCCGTAAAAATATTCTGATGGATACAGAGAACAAAATCCGGCGCCGCTTCTTTAATAATCTCAATCCGCTTCGCCAGATCCTCTTTCTTTTTTATTCCGGGCGCTTTCACTGTAAAGCCCCTTATCCGTATCCCGGGTCATAACCACTTCAATCCCCTGCTGCTCCAGGTAGGATTTTAAAAAAGAGGGCTATAGACAGGTTGACGTCCTTCTCCAGCACCCCGGATGCACCGATACCGCCCGGGTCATTCCTCCGTGTCCCGGATCAATGACCACGGTCCTTTTTGCCGTTTTCTCCGTGCCTGTGGAAATGACCGCTGCGACCTTTGAATATGTACGACTGTAAAAGAGAACGGATAATCCAAAAAACCTGCCAACAATGCCACTGCGAATACTCGTTTCATAGATTCCCCGCAAAACATATCATTGCTGCATTATATGCCCCGCCGCCTTTACTTATTCCACAGCTCTCCGCCATCTTTTCTCAGCTTCTGGACCGCTCTGCTGACCCGTTTCCGCACGGCAGTCTCACTGATCTGCAGATGTCCGGCCATCTCACTGTACGACAGATCATAATAATATCTCATCAAAAAAACGGATCTTTCCTCCTCTGTCAGATAGGACTTCAGAGATTCCAGTAATTCAAATTCCTTTATTTCTTCGCACTCCGGAGAAATTTCCGCCGGATTCGGAACAAAAGCCTCCCTTTGATTGATCCTCCGGCGTTTTTCCAGATCCTTAAGCATACAGTATTTCGCCGCTTTCATAATCCATCCCTGCGGATTCGCATGGTTTTCCAGGACGCTCACCTTCTGACAGACCAGTGTCCACGTTGCAATCATGACATCCTCGATCATCGGATAATCATCGGTCATTTTTGACAGCATTTTTGCGACAGAGGCTTCGGTTTCCCCAACCAGCGTCTCCACGAAGGCTTTCTGCCGCGCCCTTAACTTTCCATAATCATTTATATTCATCGGTACTCTTTCTGACTTCCCATCCATCTTTTTAAATCCACAATCCCATCCTGTTTTTTATGTTTTCGACTGCCCCCGGCAGCAAAAATTCTTTTATTTCAAGATTTTTTACATATTTCTCCGCAGTAAATTCTCTTTTCCAAAATATATTTCTATTTTACACTATAAGTGTTAAATAATTCCACCTAAAGTTTGATTTTATTGGTTACACTTATTGTGTAATTTTTTTTCACACCTTTTTCTTCGTTTGAAAGAAGAAGTCCTGTTATTGCTGCAAATCAAAAGGAGGATGGATATGTCGGATTTTGCAAAACGCCTCAGGGAACTGCGCTTAAAATACTATTGGAATCAAAGCCAACTGGCAAAGCGTACCGGCGTATCGACCAGTCTGATCAGTTCTTATGAAAATTCCGAACGTTTTCCTTCTCTGGACATCCTTATAAAATTATCCGATATATTCTGCTGTTCCACCGACTATCTTCTCGGTCTGGAATATGAACAGACCCTCAGCCTCAAAGGTCTCAGCGACCAGCAGATCCGGCTGATTACCGAACTTATCCGTGAATTTAAAAAGAACAGCCTTCCTCCCTTCCAAAAAGCGTTAACGTGCTATAATAAGGTTATCGCTATGAAACAGGATGGGAGGATTTTTAATGAGTAAAATCGAACAGATTCGCAGCGAAATGGTGGCTGCGATGAAAGCCAGAGATAAGGACCGTAAGGATGCCCTTTCCATGCTCCTCGGCTCCTTAAAAACAAGGCAATTGATAAACGCTCCGACTTAACCGAAGCCGAAGAAAATGATATTGTCCTGAAAGAAATTAAGCAGTTAAAAGAGACCCTGGAGTCCGCGCCGTCAGACCGTACGGATATTATTGAGCAGTGCCGGTTCCGGATTCAGGTCTACGAAGAATTTGCACCAAAGTTTATGACCGAAGACGAAATTAAAGCAACGATCCGGCAGGTGCTGGACAAACTTGGCCTCGCGTCACCGACGGCTAAGGACAAAGGAAAAATCATGAAAGAGCTTATGCCGCTCGTCAAAGGTAAATCGGACGGAAAAGCGGTCAACGCCCTCGTGTCAGAATTTTTCCAGTGACATCATTGTGTAACAAAAGGAGTATGAAGTATATGCATAAGAAAGATGATATTGTTAAAATATACGATGACATGTTTAACCTGATCGGCGCGGAAAAATGGTCCGTTGTCCATGAAAAAGGCCTGCTGCACCAGGTTGTTCATCTCTGGATTTACGGAGATGATGCCCAAGGACGGTGGCTCTATTTCAGCCAGCGTTCCAAACAGCGTGAAGATTTTCCGGGCCTTCTTGATCTGCCGGTCAGCGGCCATATTGATCCGGAAGAAACCTTCTCCCATACCGTCGTTGCACTCACTCAGGAGTGTCTCGGCCTGAAGTTGCTCCCGGAACGTTTAAAACACGCCGGCAACATCCATCAGGTCATCGACAGTGGAAACTACCACGATAACGCATTCTGCCAGGTTTACGTCAAAGAGATTCAGCTTCCTGTCCCTGAATTCGAGATCCATGGTCCGGAAATGCTTTTTAAAGTAAAGTATGATGACTTCTGCAAATGGATTGAAAACCCGGAAGGCAGCCTTTCCCTCTTTACACCGGAAGGCCAGTTTATCACCGATTCCAAAGCCGAAGACTGGTGGTGGCTCCGCAAGAAGGAATTTGACACGGTTGTCAAACCATATATTGATGCCCGCTGAGATTCAGAGCGTTTTATATGACAGGAAGGTGTGAACTTTCCTGTCACAGAAAAAAAGATGCAGACTCTTCTTCAAAGAGAATGCATCTTTTTCAGTCTCTGCACATCCGGTATCCGAGTCCCCAGACCGTTTCGATATACTGCTCCCCCGGGTCCGCCCGTTTCAGCTTGCTTCTCAGATTGCTGATATGTATCTTTACCGCATTATCATCTCCGGTATAAGCCTGCCGCCAAATCGTCTCATATAAGACAGCCTTTGTATGGATGCGGTCTCTGTGACACATCAGGAGATTTAAAATCATAAATTCCTTTGCCGTCAAATCCAGTTTTTATAATTCACTTCTGCTTTTTTAATGCCGCCATTGTTGATTTTAAGATTTTTGTACTGATGCAGCCGCACATTGTGAACCCGTTTATAGGCCTGACGCAGATAGTCCTCCATCATCTCAGCCAGAACTTCATCACTGAGCCGCGGATCGATGCCCCCGTCAAACCGGCTGCGCATATATTCCGCCCATTCCGGCGTTTTTTCACCACACACACCGAGCAGCGGGGCGTCCGAAAACAGACGGATCTGCTGAAACATCTCATCCCGGTCATCTCCCGGCACTTCCACAGAAAGAATCACCGCATCGTATGGATGTAATTTTATCATGCCGACCAGTTCTGTGTCCGCGACGGAAACCACCGAATACCCCAGTTCCGTCAGCCGTTTTTCCAGCCTGTAGGCCGGCGGCATGGTCTGCTCCGCCAGTAAAATCGTTGACATTTTGTACCCGCCTTTCTCTGTCTGTCCATTTTCTCTGTTCCTGTCCATCTGCCATTGGCACTTTGTGATTATTATAACACACCCCTGTAACATAGGCGAGCGAAAATTTCTCTGACCGATTTAATGTTTTAAACGATTTGACATTTAACTCCTATACAAATAAAATAAAACTATATTAATAAATCAGGAGAGTGTTATGAGAATAGCAATTTGTGATGACGATTATCAAACTATTGGTATTATGAATTCGTTTATCATGGAATATATATTTGAGATTGGTGGTGAGGATTTTGAACTTAATTCAAAGAACTATAATTTATGCATTCGCTTTTTTAATAATTATTACAAGTAGTTATATTTTTTTCAAACCCTATTACATCGCAATGAAAAACGGAGGGAACCTTCTCTGGATCTCCCGAAAAAAAACATGCTGTACTTTTTCAATTTCTATTATAGCAATATCATTGGTGGTACTTATAGGTATTTTTAAACAATTGGGCATTATTTCCGGTCTTTGTTTACTTCCAGCACAGCTTTGTGTAACATTAACGAATTTGTTTCCTTTAATCATTTATCAAAACGGAATTTTATATCGAACTAAATTTATTGAATGGAACAATATAGAAAATATAATTATTGATAAAAACCTCTTGACTATATATCAAAATAATAATAGTTATAAATGTTTTATTCATAATCCGGAAATACTTATATCTATTTTAAAAGAAACAATAAAATTTTTAAAATTGAGGTGAAAGAATAAACGAATATTATCTTTCATTCTTTGTTTAAGTATGACTTAATTGCAATCGCAGAATGGATTGAAAAAGCCTTTGTTAAATGATTTCAGGACAATAAAGGGGCTGCAAAAAAGCAGCCTCTTTATTGAATACAAAACGTGTTTATCTGCCTTTCACTCCGGCGCTCAGTTTCTCGCCGTCATAGTGAATCTCAATCACATCTCCCGGAAGCACCGCATCCGCAAGAATCAGTTTACCAGCCAGAGTTTCCACATGTTTCTGCAGAAAACGCTTTAATGGACGCGCGCCGTAGACCGGATCATATCCCTGTTCAATGATATAATCCTTCGCTGAATCGTCCAGTTCAATCGAAATCTCTTTATTCACAAGACGATGGTTCAGATTTTTCATAAGAATCTCAATGATACTGTGAATATCGGACTTGCTCAGCGGCTTAAACATAATAATCTCATCCAGCCGGTTCAAAAATTCCGGCCGGAAGTGGGCCCGCAGTTCACCCATGACCTGAGCTTCCGCTGCCGCTTCGATATCCCCTGCGGCATTGATGCCGTTCAGCAGATACTCAGAACCGATATTCGACGTCATAATCAGAATCGTATTCTTAAAGTCCACCGTCCGGCCCTGGGAATCGGTGATGCGGCCGTCATCCAGAATTTGCAGCAGGATATTGAACACGTCCGGATGCGCCTTTTCAATCTCATCGAAAAAAGAACAACCGAATATGGTTTCCGGCGAACGGCTTCGGTGAGCTGACCGCCTTCTTCATAGCCTACATATCCCGGAGGCGCTCCGATCAGACGGGACACGGAGAACTTCTCCATATATTCGCTCATATCAATACGCACGATATTCGATTCATCATCAAACAGACTCTCTGCCAGCGCTTTCGCCAGCTCGGTTTTACCGACACCGGTTGGTCCGAGGAACATAAAGGATCCAATCGGTTTGGTTTCATCTTTAATACCTGCTCTGGAACGGATAATAGCTTCCGTCACCTTTTCAATACCTTCATCCTGTCCGATGACCCGTTTATGCAGTTCATCATCCAGATGGAGGGTCTTCTGGCGTTCACTTTCAGTCAGTTTCGCTACAGGAATTCCTGTCCACCGGGAAACGATCCGTCCGATCTCATCATCGGTCACCTGTTCCCGCACGAGAGAATCCTCGGCGCCGTGAATCTTCTGCTCCTGTTCCTCCAACTGGCGTTTCAGTTCCGGCAGACGTCCGTACTGGAGCTCTGCCGCCCGGTTCAGGTCATATTCTCTCTGGGCCTTTTCAATCTCTTTATTTACATTTTCAATCTGTTCCCGGAGAACCCGGACCTGATCCACATCTTTTTTATCCGCTTCCCACTGGGTTTTCTGAATCTGAAAATCTTCTCTCAACTGGGCAATCTCTTTCTGAATCGCAGCCAGGCGTTCCTTGCTCAGATGGTCATCCTCTTTTTTAAGGGCCGCTTCTTCAATCTCAAGCTGCATGATCTTTCTGGAAACCTCATCCAGCTCTGCCGGCATGGAATCCAGCTCCGTCTTAATCAAAGCACAGGCCTCATCCACCAGGTCGATGGCCTTATCCGGCAGGAATCTGTCGGAAATATAGCGGTTTGACAGAACCGCCGCCGCTACCAGCGCACCATCGGTAATCTTAACGCCGTGGAAAACCTCATACCGCTCTTTCAGTCCACGGAGAATGGAAATCGTATCCTCTACCGTCGGTTCATCCACCATGACGGGCTGGAACCGGCGCTCAAGAGCGGCATCCTTCTCAATATACTGACGGTACTCGTTGAGCGTAGTCGCACCGATACAGTGAAGCTCACCCCGGGCCAGCATCGGTTTTAACATATTTCCCGCGTCCATGGCGCCGTCGGTTTTACCTGCGCCGACGATCAGATGAAGTTCATCCACAAAGAGGATGATCTTACCCTCGCTCTTACGAACCTCTTCCAGAACCGCTTTCAGACGTTCCTCAAACTCACCGCGGTATTTCGCACCGGCTACCAGTGCGCCCATATCCAGTGAAAATATCTGTTTATCCTTCAGCCCTTCCGGCACATCGCCCCGGACAATACGCTGGGCAAGACCTTCGATGACCGCCGTCTTACCAACGCCGGGTTCACCGATCAATACCGGGTTATTCTTCGTCTTACGGGAAAGAATACGGACAATATTCCGAATCTCACTGTCCCGGCCGATGACCGGGTCCAGCTTCTGATTTCTGGCTTTCTCCACCAGATTCTCCCCGTACTTGCTCAGGCTGTCGTAGGTCTCCTCCGGGGTGTCGCTGGTCACCCGCTGGTTGCCCCGGACTTCCATCAGAACGCTCAGAAACTTCTCCCGTGTGATTTCAAAATTCTTAAACAGGCCTTTTAATTCCTTATCCGCTGTTTCCAGCAGCGCCAGGAACAGATGCTCGACAGAAACATACTCGTCCCCCATCTGTCTGGCCTCCTGCTCTGCCTGGGTAAAAAGTCCGGCTCAGGCTCTGGCTCATATACTGCTGGCCGCCCTGTACCTTCACACGGCCCTCCAGAAGTTTTTCCGTCTGGAAAACAAAACCTGCGGTATTTATATTCATCTTATCCATCAGCCGGACGATCAGACTGTCTTCTTTATTCAGTAATGCATATAGTAAATGCACCTGACCGATCTCCTGATTCCCATACTCTACTGCCAGGCTCTGACAGCTCTGAACAGCCTCCAGTGACTTTTTTGCGTATATTTATTAAAATCCATAAAACATGCCTCCTCTCAGACATCCTTTTTATTGTTATGTTTGTTATACTTGTAATATAACAGTCGTCTGCCGCTTTGTCAACACGTTTTTAAAAAATTTGCAATTTTTCTGCTGCCGCGGTATAATTTTATCAATACGGATAACCAATGAAAAACCATGTATACGAACTGTAAGAAAGGCTATAATTTAATTATGAATACATCACATTTAACACTTTTAACTGACTTATATGAACTGACAATGATGCAGGGATATTTTAAGAACAGCACCGATGAAACGGTCATTTTCGACGTATTTTTCCGTTCAAATCCCGAAGGCGCCGCTTTTTCTCTGACCGCCGGACTGGCTCAGGTCATTGAGTATATCAACGGACTGCATTTTACCCCTTCCGATATTGATTATCTGCGTTCGACCGGACTTTTCCAGGAAGATTTTCTGGATTATTTAAAAGATTTCCGTTTTACCGGCGATATATACGCGATTCCTGAAGGCACGGTCGTATTTCCGAAGGAGCCGCTGCTGAAAGTCATCGCTCCGATTATGGAAGCCCAGATTGTGGAAACAGCCATATTAAATATAATCAATCATCAGAGTCTCATCTGCACAAAGGCCGCCCGGGTTGTCTATGCCGCCGGCGGCGGTGTGATGGAATTCGGACTCCGCCGCGCCCAGGGACCGGACGCCGGCATCTACGGCGCCAGAGCCGCCATGATCGCCGGATGCATCGGCACCTCCAACGTGCTGGCCGGCCAGATGTTTGATATTCCTGTAAGTACCCACGCCCACAGCTGGATCATGAGCTTTAAAACCGAACTGGAAGCTTTCCGTAACTACGCCAGCCTCTATCCGGGCAACTGTCTGCTTCTCGTGGACACCTACGACACCTTAAAATCCGGCGTTCCCCACGCGATCCAGGTCTTTGATGAAATGAAAGCAAAGGGAATTCCTCTCGGCCTTTACGGCATCCGTCTCGACTCCGGCGATTTGGCTTATCTTTCAAAGAAAGCCCGGAAGATGCTGGATGATGCGGGCTACACCGATGCGTACATCTCCGCTTCCAGCGACCTGGACGAGTATCTGATCGACAGCCTTCACAACCAGGGGCGAAGATCACTTCCTGGGGCGTCGGCACCAACCTCATCACTTCCAAAAACTGCCCGGCCTTTGGCGGTGTCTATAAACTGGCGGCCGTTTCCGATGATGAGGGAAACTTCATACCGAAGATTAAGGTTTCTGAAAATATTGAAAAGGTCACCAACCCGGGCAATAAAACCGTTTTCCGTCTTTACGACAAAAACACCGGAAAAATCAAAGCCGACCTGATTGCCCTGGCCGATGAACATTATAATGACAGCGAATCTCTGATGATTTTTTGACCCGATAGCCACCTGGAAAAAGACCTGGCTGGCAGGCGGCAGTTTTACTGTCCGCGAATTGCTTGTTCCTGTCTTCAAAAACGGGGAATGTGTCTACACATCTCCGGCCGTCATGGATATCCGGGACTACTGTGCCGGGGAGCTGGATACGCTCTGGGATGAATCCCGGCGTCTGGTAAATCCTCAGGAGGTTTATGTGGATCTCTCCAAACCGCTCTGGGATCTGAAAAATGACCTTCTCGACCACGTTCATAATTTCACGGACAAATAATCAAAAACTCCCGGAAGAATCTGCAAAAAGCTTTTCTTCCCGGGAGTTTTTCTATTCTCACAGACCACGTTTTCGGAAAGCCCCGGAGAAATTTATTTCTTCAAAAGCTTTGCCAGACGGCGGGCCGCTTCTTTTGTATCTTCCACACTTCCGAAGGTGGAGAACCGGAAATAACCTTCACCGCAGGCGCCAAAGCCTTCACCGGGCGTTCCCACTACCTGAATCTCATGAAGCAGATAATCAAAAAAAAAATTCCCAACTCGTCATGCCGTCCGGACATTTCATCCAGATATACGGCGCATTTTTGCCGCCGCAGTACCAGATACCCAAAGCATCCAGCGTCTCCATCAGGCAGGCCGCGTTCTTTTTATACACCTGAATATTGGCATGGATCTGCTTCTGTCCTTCCGGTGTAAATACGGCTGCGCCGCCCTTCTGAATAATATAGGATACGCCGTTAGTCTTTGTCGTACGGTTCCGCACCCACATTTCATTTAAGTTCATGCCGCCCCGTACCAGCGCTTTCGGGATAACCGTGTAGCCCAGCCGTGTTCCCGTAAATCCGGCGGTTTTGGACAGGGAACAGATTTCAATGGCACAGGTCTCGGCGCCCTCCAGTTCAAAAATACTGTGGGGCAGTCCCTCTTCCTCAATAAATGCCTCATAGGCCGCATCAAAGAGGATCACGGCGCCGGTTTTGTTGGCATAGTCCACCCAGGCCTGCAACTGCTCCCGGCGAAATACCGCCCCTGTCGGGTTATTCGGCGAACAGATATAGAGCAGATCGGCTTCCAGACGGTCATCCGGCGCCGGAAGGAAACCATTTTCCTCCCCGGAGGCCAGATGGACGATCTTTCTGCCGGCCATCACATTGGCGTCCACATAGGCCGGGTAGGCCGGTTCAATCACGAGGGCGGCGCTGTCCCGGTCAAACAGGTCCAGAATATCTCCCAGTTCGTCGCTGGCGCCGCTGGATACAAATACTTCATCCGGAGAAAGGCTGACGCCCCTTTCTCCATAATATCCGGCAATCGCTTCCCTCAGAAACGGCGCGCCGGTTTCCGGCATGTAGCCGTGAAACCGTTCTTTTTCCGCCTGATCCTCCACCGCCTCATGCAATGCCTGAATGACCGCATCACAGAGCGGCAGGGACACATCCCCGATTCCCATGCGGTACAGATGGGTTCCCGGATGGGCTTCTACATAGGCTTTGGTTTTCTGGGCAATATTATAAAAAAGATAAGACTCCTTCAAATCCGCATAATGCATATTCGGTATAATCATAAACGTTTTCCTCCTGTAGCTGTCTGTATTTTTTACATCGCGTCTATCGTGGATATGCCGATCGTCGTTTCTTCCAGAACATCCAGAAGGACCTTCACCGTATCCAGAGATGTCAGCATCGTTACATTATTCTGGCTCGCACAGCGGCGGATCAAAACGCCGTCCGCATAGTGGATTCCCGATAAAATCGCCCGGGTATTGATGACATAGCTGACGTAGCCGGCACGGATCGAATCCAGAATTTCCGTGCTGCCATCGCTGATTTTTCCACGGATCCGCGTACGGATCCCGTGATCTTTCAGGAAATTTGCCGTACCGATCGTTGCTTCGATATTAAAGCCCATGTTATAAAAACGCCGGATCAGCGGCAGGGCTTCCGCTTTGTCTTCGTCCGCCAGAGTGACGACCACTGTTCCATAATTCTGCAGGTGCATTCCCGAAGCGATCATGGCCTTGTACATGGCCCGGTGGAGCTTCTGATCGTAGCCGATGGCATCCCCGGTGGATTTCATTTCCGGTGAAAGATAGGCATCCATGCCGTCCAGCTTTGAAAATGAAAAGGCCGGCACTTTAACATAATAGCGTTCTTTTTCTTTCGGATACCGTTCGGTTATTCCCTGTTCGGCAAGGCTCTTTCCGAGAATGACCAGGGTCGCTATATCCGCCAGACTGAAACCGGTGGCCTTTGACAGAAACGGCACAGTTCGCGATGACCGGGGATTGACTTCAATAATATAAACGTTTTCATCTTTATCCACAATAAACTGGATATTAAACAGGCCGACAATTCCGATGCCGATGCCCAGTTTTTCCGTATATTCCAGAATGGTGTTTTTTTACACGGTCAGAAATACTGAACGGCGGATACACACTGATGGAATCACCGGAATGGATTCCGGTACGTTCCACAAGCTCCATAATGCCCGGAACAAAAACCTGTTTTCCGTCGCAGACCGCGTCAACCTCCACCTCTTTGCCCCGGATATATTTATCGACCAGCACCGGCTTATCCTCATTGATCTCCACAGCGGTTTTTAAATAATGGATCAGGTGTTCCTTCTTCGCGACGATCTGCATGGCCCGTCCACCGAGAACAAAGCTCGGCCGTACCAGCACCGGATAACCGATATCTTCGGCCGCCGCCACGCCCGCTTCGATCGTCGTCACCGCCTGTCCCTTCGGCTGAGGAATTTGCAGAGAAACCAGCAGTTTTTCAAAAGCATCTCTGTTTTCCGCCCGTTCAATGGCGTCAAAGTCCGTACCGATGATATTGACGCCCCGGCGCCGCAGCGGCTCTGCCAGATTGATGGCCGTCTGTCCTCCAAGGGTCGCAATAACGCCCTCCGGCTTTTCCAGTTCGATAATATTGATGACATCCTCGGGACACAGCGGTTCAAAAAATACAGCTTGTCTGAACAGGTATAGTCCGTGGAAACCGTTTCCGGGTTATTATTGATAATAATGGCCTCATATCCGGCCCCTTTAATCGTCTTCACCGCATGCACTGTCGAATAGTCAAATTCCACCCCCTGTCCGATACGGACCGGACCGGAACCGAGAACAATAACTTTTTTCTTATCGGACACGATGGATTCATTTTCTTCCTCGTAGGTCGAATAGAAATACGGGATATAGCTTTCAAATTCCGAAGCGCAGGTATCGATCATCTTATATACAGGAACGATGCCTTTACTTTTTCTCAGCTCAAACACATCGGTTTCTTTCATATTCCAGAGCTTTCCAATGGTTTTATCGGCAAAGCCCATGCGTTTTGCCCGGTATAATGCCGGGATACTGCCGGGTTCTCCCGGAGACCGGTTTCCTCCGCCACAATATTTTTCAGCTTGCGGATAAAAAACTTATCAATGCCGGAAGCCGCCGTAATTTTTTCAATCCGGCATCCGAGGCGCAGAAGCGCCGCAATGGCATAAATCCGGTCGTCCGTACCTATTTTAATAAAATCCAGCAGTTCCTCTTCGCTCTGGCCTTCAAACTTCGGACTGTAGAGATGATACAGACCGATTTCCAGAGAACGGATGGCCTTGAGCAGACTTTCTTCCACCGTCCGGCCGATACTCATCGTCTCTCCCGTCGCCTTCATCTGCGTGCTGAGGGCATTATCCGCATCGGCAAACTTATCAAAAGGAAAACGGGGCATTTTCGTCACCACATAATCCAGAGCCGGTTCAAAAGCTGCCGGGGTATTCGCGATCTGTATTTCATCCAGCGTCATACCGATACCGATCTTTGCCGATACCCGGGCAATCGGATATCCGCTGGCCTTCGATGCCAGCGCAGAGGACCGGGAAACTCTCGGATTGACCTCAATCAGATAATACTGAAAGGAATTCGGGTCCAGGGCAAACTGTACATTACAGCCGCCTTCGATTTCGAGGGCGCGGATAATTTTCAGCGCGCTGTCCCGGAGCATATGATACTCCTTATTGGTCAGGGTCTGGGAAGGGCACACAACGATCGAATCTCCGGTATGAATACCTACCGGATCCAGATTTTCCATATTACAGATCGTGATCGCGGTATCGTTGCTGTCCCGCATCACTTCATATTCAATTTCTTTATAACCTTTAATACTTTTTTCAATCAGCACCTGCTTTACCGGAGAAAGGGACAGCGCCTTTTTTCATCAGCGGTAAAAATTCCCCTTCATTTTCAGCAAAACCGCCGCCGGTTCCGCCCAGGGTAAAGGCCGGACGGAGGACGACCGGATACCCGATTTTTTCAATGACCTTCAGGCCGTCTTCGATGTTTTCCGCGATGTCCGACGGCAGCACTGGCTCGCCGAGCTTCTGACAGAGCTCCTTAAACAGTTCTCTGTCCTCAGCCTGCTCGATGCTGCTGCTCTTTGTCCCGAGCAGTTCCACACGACATTCGGCCAAAAACGCCCTTTTTTCTCAAGCTGCATGGCGAGATTCAGTCCCGTCTGTCCGCCAATACCGGGCAGAATCGCATCGGGACGTTCATACCGGATAATCTTCGCAATATATTCCAGATTTAACGGTTCCATATACACCTTATCGGCGATGCTGGTATCCGTCATAATGGTTGCCGGATTGGAGTTGCAGAGAACGACTTCATAGCCTTCCTCTTTAAGCGCCAGACAGGCCTGTGTTCCGGCATAGTCGAATTCCGCGGCCTGTCCGATGACGATCGGGCCGGAACCGATGACGAGGACCTTTTTATATCTGTTCTTTTAGGCATGTTTCTTTTTCCTCCTCCATCATCTGAATAAAACGGTCAAACAGATAGGCGCTGTCCTGAGGTCCGGGAGCGCTCTCGGGATGGTACTGAACGCTGAAAACCTTATCCGCTTCACACCGGACGCCTTCGACGGTCTGATCCAGCAGGTTGATATGGGTCACCGTCAGGTCTGTCGCTGCCACACTGGACGCATCCACCGCATAGGAATGATTCTGGGACGTCATTTCGATTTTCCCGGTTTCAGATGCCGCACCGGATGGTTGCCGCCCCGGTGTCCGAATTTCAGCTTATAGGTTTTCGCGCCATAGGCCAGAGCGATAATCTGATGTCCGAGACAAATGCCGAAAATCGGATATTTTCCGCGCAGCCCTTTGATTGTTTCGATGACCGGTTCTGCATCCATGGATCTCCCGGGCCATTGGATATAAAAAATTCCGTCCGGGCGGAAGCTTTCAATAGTCTCCGCCGCCGTATTCCATGGAACGATCGTAACCCTGCAGCGCCGTTGATTCAGGCAGCGCACAATATTTTTCTTCATCCCGCAGTCAATGGCGACAATGTGATAACGCGCATCCGGCACATCGGCGCACCGGATTTCTTTACAGCTTACCTTTGAGACGGCATCCGTCGGAACCGGGCTTTCTGCAAGCATCCGAAGGCCTTCCGCCACCGGAACCGACGCATCGGTCAGCAGCGCCTTCCGGCTGCCGAAATCCCGGATGGAACGGGTCAGCTTTCGGGTATCCACGCCATAGATTCCCGGAATATCATAGGTCTTCATCACTTTCGGAAAGTGTGGCGGCGCTCCGGAAGTTGGAAGGATCATCATTATATTCATGAACAATAAGACCGCCGATGGTCGGGATTTCTGTTTCATAATCATCCGCAGCCATCCCGTAATTACCGATCAGCGGATAGGTCATCACCACCGCCTGATAGGTATACGATGGATCGGAAATAATTTCCTGATATCCGACCATCGATGTATTGAAAACGATTTCGCACACCCTGTCACAAACAGCGCCAAAAGCGTAACCGTAATATTCACTGCCATCCTCTAAAATAATCTTTCTATTATATGCCACAGTCATCGTGGGCCTCCCTTTATCTGTCTTTCATTTTATGAATCTGTGAGAGCTTTGCTCAAAACGGTCTTTCCGTGTATCTCTCGGAACCTCCGTCGGATAAACGCCGTCAAAGCAGGCGCTGCAGAAGGCATCGCTGCCGATCAGCGCACCGAGCTCCGATGCCGGAAGATATCCGAGGGAATCCGCACCGATCATCTCTGCAATTTCCTCCACGGAATGTTTGCAGGCAATGAGATTTTCTTCGGAATCAATATCCGTCCCGTAATAGCACGGATGCAGAAAGGGCGGCGCGGAAATCCGCATATGGATCTCCCGGCTCCCGCATCCCGCAGAAGCTTTCACAATCCGTCCGCTGGTCGTTCCCCGGACGATGGAGTCGTCAATTAATACGACCCGCTTGCCCTTCACATTTTCTTCAATCACACTCAGCTTGATCTTCACCTGGTCCAGCCGTGTATTCTGTTCCGGCGAAATAAATGTTCTGCCGATGTATTTATTTTTAATCAGACCGATTCCATAATGAATCCCTGATTCCCGGCTGAACCCGAGGGGCGGCATCCAGACCCGAATCCGGAACACCGATGACCACATCCGCATCGACCGGATGGGTTTTTTTAAGAATTTTTCCCGCACGGATATGGGCGCCATGGACGGATACACCGTCAATGACCGAATCCGGACGGGCAAAGTAAATATATTCAAAAAATACATTTTTTTTCTTTTGAGTGCCGCAGTGCTCTCGTCGGGAAACAGGGCCGTTCTGACTGAACACGAGAATCTCTCCCGGTTCCACATCGCGGATGAACTCCGCGCCCGCCGCCTTCAGCGCACAGCTCTCGGAGGCTGCCACATACATGCCGTCCGCGGTTTTCCCGTAGCAGAGCGGGCGGAAGCCGTAAGGATCTCTTTGCACAGATGAGCTTCTGAGGCGACATCAAAACCAGAGAATAGGCGCCGTCCAGTGTATTCATGGCAGCGCTGAGCGCATCTTCGATGGAAGGGGTTCTCAGACGCTCCCGGGTCACAATATAGGCGATCGTTTCCGTATCGCTTGTCGAATGGAAAATCGCTCCGGAAAGCTCCAGTTTGCTGCGCAGCTCCGCCGCATTGCTGAGATTCCCATTATGGGCGAGGGCCATTCTGCCTTTCTGATGATTGACCTCGATCGGCTGACAATTATTGCGGTTATTTCCGCCCGTCGTTCCGTAGCGGACATGACCGACGGCCATCTTTCCTTCCGGCAGGCCGGCCAGCACATCCTTTGAAAGACTTCGCTGACCAGTCCCAGATCTTTATGGGATACAAAAATCCCGTCGTCATTCACAACAATCCCGCAGCTCTCCTGGCCCCGGTGCTGTAATGCATATAATCCGTAGTAAACCATTCCGGCAACATCGGCGTTCTGTGTTCCGAACACACCGAAGACGCCACATTCTTCATGCAGACTCATACCCTGCCTCCTTTGGAACGCTCCAATGCCGCTCCAATAAATCCTTTAAAAAGAGGATGCGGCTTATTAGGGCGGCTCTTAAATTCCGGATGAAATTGTACGCCCATATAAAACGGACGGTCTGTAAGTTCAACGGCCTCGACCAGTCTGCCATCCGGAGACAGCCCGCTTAAGGTCAGTCCAAAGCTTTGCAGCAATTCGCGATAGTCGTTGTTAAATTCATAGCGGTGTCTGTGGCGTTCCGAGACAGAAAGACTCTGATAACAGCGCTCCATCACCGTTCCCGGCGCGATCGCACACGGATAAGCGCCAAGACGAAGGGTGCCGCCTTTGTCAATATCATTGCTCTGTCCCGGCATAAAATCGATCACTTTATGCCTGCACTGTTCGTCAAATTCACCGGAATTGGCATCCGGGATCCCTGCAGCCGCTCTTGCGTATTCAATGACAGCGATCTGCATCCCCAGACAGATGCCAAAGTATGGGATCTGTTTTTCCCGGGCATATTTTGCGGCAAGAATCATTCCTTCGATGCCACGGCTTCCGAATCCTCCGGGAACAAGAATACCGTCCAGCGCCGACAGCTTTTCCTCCGTATTTCCCGCAGTAATTCCTTCCGAATCGATCCAGTGGATCCGGACATGGGTATTATAGGCATAGCCCGCATGGCGAAGGGCCTCTGCCACAGAAAGATAGGCGTCATGCAGTCCGACATATTTGCCGACAAGACCGATATCCACCGTGTCCTTTCTGTTCTTAATCTGTTCCACCATCTGCTTCCATTCCGCCAGATCCGGCTCCGGCGCATCAATGCCGAGCTCCCGGCAGACGACTTTGGAAAAATTCGCCTTTTCCAGCATCAGCGGGGCCTCATAAAGATTCGGCAGCGTAATATTCTCGATAACACAGTCCGGCTTCACATTGCAAAACAGTGATATTTTTCTGAAAATTGCTTCCTCGAGGGGCTCATCGCAGCGAAGCACGATAATATTCGGGTTGATTCCCATCCCCTGAAGCTCCTTCACAGAATGCTGCGTTGGCTTTGATTTATGTTCGTCGGAACCCCTGAGAAAAGGCACCAGCGTTACATGAATAAAGAGGCTGTTTTCACGCCCCACTTCCAGGGATATCTGACGTACCGCCTCGATAAACGGCTGCGATTCGATATCTCCAATCGTTCCGCCGATCTCCGTAATGACCACATCTGCGTCCGTCTTTTTCCCCACACTGTAAATAAATTCTTTAATTTCATTGGTAATATGCGGAATCACCTGCACGGTGGAACCAAGGTATTCACCGCAGCGTTCCTTATTCAGCACATTCCAGTAAACCTTTCCGGTTGTAAGATTGGAATACCGGTTCAGGTTTTCGTCAATAAAGCGTTCATAATGCCCCAGGTCCAGGTCGGTCTCCGCGCCGTCCTCGGTCACGAATACCTCGCCGTGCTGATAGGGGCTCCTGGTGCCGGGGTCTACATTGATATACGGGTCCAGCTTCTGGGCCGCCACCTTCAGCCCCTTCGCCTTCAGCAGTCTCCCCAGAGATGCCGCCGTGATTCCCTTTCCGAGACCGGAAACAACACCGCCAGTTACAAATATATATTTCACCATATCTGCTGTCTCCTTTTTATTTTATGCCATATGTCCGGAAAGCCGTTTCATGACTTCTTCATAGGCTGCTTCAACACCGCCAAGATCCCGGCGGAAACGGTCTTTATCCAGTTTTTCTCCCGTTTCGGAATCCCACAGACGGCAGGTATCCGGGCTGATCTCATCGGCCAGGACCACGGTGCCGTCGGATGTTTTTCCAAATTCCAGTTTAAAATCCACCAGTGTCACGCCACATTCTTTCCAGAGCGCCTGAAGCTGCCGGTTAATTTCAAAAGCATATTTTTTAATCGTTTCAATCTCCGCCTCTGTCGCAAGCTTTAAAGCAATGGCATGATACGTATTAATCAGCGGATCGCCGAGGGCGTCGTTTTTATAAGAAAACTCAATGGTCGGTATTTCCAGCGGTGTTCCTTCCTCAACGCCGTACCGCTTTGCAAAGGAACCGGCGGCGATATTTCTGATAATAACCTCCAGAGGAACGATGGAAACTCTTTTTTACCAGTGTCTCCCGGTCACTGAGCTCCTCGACAAAATGGGTCGGTATCCCGTCTTTTTCCAGCTTTGCCATGAGCAGATTGCTCATTTTATTATTAATAACTCCCTTACCGGAAATGGAACCCTTTTTCAGGCCGTTAAATGCGGTGGCATCATCCTTATAATCCACAATCAGCCGTTCCGGGTCATTTGTCCGGTAAACCTTCTTTGCTTTTTTTCCTTCATACAACTGTTCTTTTTTTTTCGATTTTCATAACGTTATGTTTTCCTTTATATTTATTAAAAATTATTTGCCGCTGTCCCCGTAGTTTGCCAGTACCCGTGCGGAAGGGTCGTCGACATTACAGCCTTCCCAGGATTTATTCGGCATCCAGAAATCAGCGATCATTTCACTCTGTCCGGGATAATATTTTTCAAAAATTTCCCGATACAGAAGAGATTCCTTTGTAAACGGACGGGCATGGCCGTATTTCCGGCATCCGCTTCAAATTCGGCGTCGGTATAGAAATCCTCCGCCCAGGCTTTCAGATCGTCCACCAGTGAATGGCCTACCGCATCGGAGAAAGCCGCTTTTTCACGCCATAATATTTCATCCGGCAAATATCCGCCGCCTTCAAAGGCGTGACGGAGCAGATATTTTCCCTTGCCGTAGGTATTTCGTTTCAGTTCCGGATCAACGGACATCACATACCGGACAAAATCCAGATCGCCAAAAGGCACCCGGGCTTCCAGAGAATTAACGGAAATGCACCGGTCTGCCCGGAGCACATCGTACATATGCAGTTCCCGGATCCGCTTTTCCGCCTCTTTCTGAAAGGCCTCGGCATCCGGCGCAAAGTCCGTATACTTATAGCCGAACAGCTCATCGGAAATTTCTCCGGTAAGCAGTACCCGAAGATCGGTCTGCTCGTGAATGGCCTTACAGATCAGATACATACCCATGCTGGCACGAATCGTTGTAATGTCATAGGTTCCGAGAATTTCGATGACCTTATCCAGAGATGCGATCACATCCTCTTTTGTAATGATGATCTCCCGATGGTCGCTGCCGATATATTCGGCTGCCTGACGGGCATATTTCAGATCGATAGCATCTTCCTTCATGCCGATGGCAAAGGTTTTAATCGGCACATCGCTTTTTTTCGCCGCGATCGCACAGACCAGGGAAGAATCCAGACCGCCGGAAAGCAGAAAGCCCACCTTCGCATCGGCGACAAGGCGCTTTTCAACGCCTGCCACCAGTTTATCATGAATATTCCGGCACACGGTTTCGAGGTCGTCGCTGCACACCGCATCCACTTTGGCGATATCACAGTAACAAATAAATTCACCGTCTTTATAGTAGTGGCCCGGCGGAAACGGCATGATTTTATCCACAAGTCCCACCAGGTTTTTCGGCTCACTGGCAAATACGATGGTGCCCTTTGTATCATAACCGTAATAGAGGGGCCGTATACCGATCGGGTCCCGGGCCGCAATATACGTTCCGGTCTCACCATCATAAATAATGCAGACAAATTCCGCATCCAGCATGGCAAACATATCTGTGCCGTATTCACGATACATAGGGAGTAAGATTTCACAGTCCGATTCACTTTTAAAGGTATATCTGTCAGAAAGCGCTTTTTTCAGCGCCTCGAAGCCATAGATTTCACCGTTGCAGACCACATAGCTGCCATCCAGTTCAAAGGGCTGCATTCCCGAAGGTGTCAGTCCCATAATCGACAGCCGGTGAAAACCGAGCCGCCCATTTCCCGTATCAACGATCCGGCTCGCGTCCGGTCCCCGGGAAATGGTGCGTGAAAAACCTTTTTTCAAACAGAATGTCATCTGCGTCGCCGCAGTAGCCCATAATAGAACACATAAAATCTTCCTCCATATTTATCTTTTTATTTGACACCGAAAAGAAGATCGCCGTAGGTTGGGAACGGCCAGTATTTCTTTGCGGTAATCACTTCTGCCTCATCACATGCAAGTCTTAATTCATTCATTTTTATAAGTACGATATCCCGGATGGCATTGGCCTGTTCACCGATATCTTCAATGCCTTTCAGATCGATCAGTGCCTGCTCCAGTTCATCGGTTTTGACAGAAATCCGGTCTGTCAGAGCGGAAAGCTTCTTCACCAGCCGGCTTTCATAGCCGCAGAGAATATCTTTGTCAAGGGCCTTCTTTGCCGCTGCCGTTCTGGCAAGGGACAGCGCATAGGCTTCGACCGCCGGCGCAATTTCCGTCCGCGCCATATCGACCATCGTATTGGCTTCGATGATAATTGTTTTGCAGTAATTGTCCAGCGTAATTTCGTAACGGGACCGGATCTCTGCCTCTGAAAATACTTTATGGGATGTAAGCATCTTCACATTTTTCGGATCAAGAATGTGCGGCACACAGTCCGGTGTTGTCCGGTAGTTCAGAAGTCCGCGCTTTTCTGTCGCTTCTTTAATCCATGTATCATCATAGCCATTGCCGTTAAAAATGATGTTTTTATGGTCTTTAATCGTCTTTCGGATCATTTCATGAAGCGTCGTTTCAAAATCCTCCGCCTTTTCCAGCCGGTCTGCATAGATTTTCAGGCTTTCGGCCACAGCGCTGTTCAGCATGATATTGGCGCAGGCGATGCTGTCTGAGGAACCGAGCATACGGAATTCGAATTTATTTCCGGTAAAGGCAAACGGTGACGTCCGGTTTCGGTCTGTTGTATCCCGGTTAAACTTCGGCAGGGTGTCCACACCGAGTTTCATCTGCATCTTTTCCGTACCGCTGTACGGCGTATCCGTTTCAATCGCTTCCAGAACCCCGTTTAACTCATCTCCGAGGAACATGGAAACAACGGCCGGCGGCGCTTCATTTGCACCCAGACGGTGGTCATTTCCCGCATTGGCCACGGAAATACGGAGCAGATCCTGATAATCATCGACCGCTTTAATGACCGCGCAGAGGAAAAGAAGGAACTGGGCGTTTTCATAAGGTGTTTCCCCGGAGACAGAAGATTGACCCCTGCGTCTGTGGAAATCGACCAGTTGTTATGTTTACCGCTGCCATTGACGCCGGCAAATGGTTTTCATGAAGCAGGCAGACCAGATTATGTCTTGCCGCTACCTTCTGCATGATTTCCATCGTAAGCTGGTTATGGTCCGTGGCAATATTGGTCGTCGTATAAATCGGCGCCAGCTCGTGCTGGGACGGCGCCACCTCGTTATGTTCCGTCTTCGCGAGAATACCGAGCTTCCAGAGTTCATTGTTCAGGTCTTCCATATAAGCGGCAACTCTCGGTTTAATAACACCGAAATAGTGATCGTCCATTTCCTGTCCCTTTGGAGGTTTTGCTCCGAACAGTGTCCGTCCGGTAAAATGCAGATCCCGGCGCTTTTCTGCCATCGTCTTATCTACCAGGAAGTATTCCTGTTCCGGACCTACGGATGTACGCACACATTTTACCGTATCATTTCCAAAAAGATGGAGGATACGGAGCGCCTGCTTATTCAAAGCTTCCATTGACCGGAGCAGCGGCGTCTTTTTATCCAGCGCCTCACCGCCATAGGAACAGAAAGCGGTCGGAATACACAGGGTTTTTCCTTTAATAAACGCATAGGAGTTTGGATCCCAGGCGGTATAGCCTCGCGCCTCAAAGGTCGCCCGGAGACCGCCTGAAGGAAATGACGACGCATCCGGCTCACCCTGAAGCAGCTCCTTGCCTGAAAATTCCATAATCACGCCGCCATCCGGTGACGGTGATATAAAACTGTCATGCTTTTTCCGCTGTGATGCCTGTTAATGGCTGGAACCAATGGGTATAATGGGTTGCGCCATGGGCAACCGCCCAGTCTTTCATCGCTGTTGCAACCGCATTTTGAAACACTGATATCGAGCTGTGCCCCTTCATCGATCGTTTTCCGCAGCGACTGGTAAACCTTCGCCGGCAGACTCGCTTTCATTACTCTGTCATCAAACACCAGACTTCCAAAATATTCAGATACAGTTTCCATAACAACATCTCCTTTTCAAAAAAGAAAAAGACCCCTTTAATGTATCAATTACATTAAAGACGCCTTTGCCTTTTTATCTCTTTTTAATTTTCAGTTTCTGTCCATCAATCAGACAATACCCTGTGCGTTCATCGCTTCAACCACTTTTTCAAAACCGGCGATATTGGCACCAATCACATAGTTGCCTTCAAATCCGTATTTCTTTGCAGCTGCATCAATATTGTGGAACAGCCGGATCATAATACCTTTCAGTTTTGAATCCACTTCTTCAAATGTCCAGCTCAGACGTTCGCTGTTCTGTGACATTTCAAGAGCAGATGTTGCCACACCGCCTGCGTTGGCTGCTTTGCCCGGTACAAAATATACGCCGTTCTTCTGTAAATATTCGGTTGCTTCTTCGGTCGTCGGCATATTCGCACCTTCGCAGACGGCCATAACACCGTTTGCTACCAGCGTTTTAGCATCTTCAAGATCGAGTTCGTTCTGAGTTGCACATGGAAGGGCGATATCGGCTTTCACTGTCCATACGCCTTTTCCTTCATGATATTCGGAATTCGGTCTGTAATTCTTATATTCAGTCAGTCTTGCACGTTTAACTTCTTTAATTTCTTTTAAAGCAGCAACATCAATGCCGTCCGGATCATAAACCCAGCCTGTGGAATCGGAAGCTGTCACAACTTTTGCACCAAACTGATGCGCTTTTTCAATCGCATAGGTCGCTACATTTCCCGCACCGGAAACAATGATGGTCTTTCCTGCGATCTCCTGACCTTTGATTTTAACATTTCTTCTGTAATATAGAGCAGACCGTAGCCGGTAGCTTCGGTTCTTGCCAGAGATCCGCCGTAGGAAAGTCCTTTTCCTGTGAGCACACCTTCAAAGACGCCGCGAAGACGTTTGTACTGGCCGAACATATAACCGATCTCTCTGGCGCCTGTACCGATATCCCCTGCAGGAACGTCTGTGTCCGCACCGATATACTTGCAGAGCTCTGTCATAAAAGCTCTGGCAGAATGCCATGACTTCTCTGTCGGATTTTCCTTTTGGATCAAAATCGGAACCACCTTTACCGCCGCCGATCGGAAGTCCTGTCAGAGAGTTCTTGAAAATCTGCTCGAATCCAAAAAATTTGATAACGCCGAGATTTACGGATGGATGAAGTCTCAAACCGCCCTTTGTAAGGTCCGATCGCACTGTTAAACTGTACCCGGTATCCGGTATTTACCTGTACCTGACCCTGATCGTCAACCCACGGCACTCTGAACTTAAACTGTCTTTCAGGATTTACCAGTCTTTCAAGCAATGCGTCACGTCTGAAACCTTCTTCATTCGCCTCTACAACTACCCGTAAAGATTCTAATACTTCCTTAACTGCCTGATGAAATTCAGGCTCTGCAGGATTTTGTCGGATTACCTGTTCAATTACCTCATCTACATATGACATTACTGCATCGCTCCTTCTGAATTAAAATATAAAATATAATCCTAAATAAAAAATTAAAGACACCTTTCCAGGAGTTTCTCCCTAAAAGACGCCTTTGCCTTTATGCGTTGCATTTTACGCCTGTAAAAAGACTTGTCAACACTTTTTTATTTTCCTGCCTCCGGGAATAAAACACCGCTATTTCATTCTTTCATATTGACAAAATAAAACTTAAGCGGTATACTGCTCGCAAATGAGCAAAGGCGTTCATTTCGACACAGACCAGCATCTGTGCCGGAATGAGGCGCCTTTTTTATTTCTCTTTAATAATTTCTCTGAAAAGGACAGACATATATGAAAACAGAAGGTCAAGTACGAATCCCTTCCGGATGTGCGATTGCTGCCGTCATCTCCAGAGACGGAAATAAAATGTCCGGCGAAATGATCACAAATGCGATGAAACCGATGCACGACCGTTCCAACGGTCTCGGCGGCGGTTTTGCCGGCTACGGTATTTATCCCGAATACAAAGATTTTTATGCCCTGCATCTCTTTTTTACAACGAGCGCGCGACGCGCAAAAGCTGTGAAGCATTTCTGAAAGAGCGATTTGAAATCGTAAAGTCCGAGATCATTCCCACCCGAAAGGTCCCGTCCATTACGGATGAACCGATCATCTGGCGATATTTTGTTGCACCGCTGAAATCCGTTCTCGCCTCCCTTCAGTTAGATGAAAAAGAATTTGTCGTTCGGACCGTCATGAAGATCAATACGGAAATGCCCGGAGCTTATGTGTTCTCCAGCGGTAAAAATATGGGAACCTTTAAGGCCGTCGGATTTCCGGAAGATGTGGGTGTTTTCTATAAGCTGGATGAATATGAAGGTTATTCCTGGACATCCCACGGCCGCTATCCCACCAATACGCCCGGCTGGTGGGGCGGCGCCCATCCATTCACCCTGCTGGATAATTCCATTGTCCACAACGGAGAAATTTCTTCCTATGACGCCAACCGGCGTTTTATCGAAATGTTCGGCTATAAATGTACACTTCAGACGGACACGGAAGTCATTACATATATTATGGACTATCTGACCCGTATTCAGGGTCTGACCTTAAACGAGATCGCCAGCGTCATCGCCGCGCCTTTCTGGAGCACCATTGAAGCCACAGCCGATGATGAAGAACGAAAAAAACTGACCTATCTCCGCACCGCTTTTTCGAGTCTCCTTGTGACCGGACCTTTTTCCATCGTCCTTGGCTTTAACGGCGGTCTGATGGCCTTAAATGACCGGTTAAAGCTCCGTTCGATGGTCGTCGGAGAAAAAAAGATCTCGTTTTTATTGCAAGTGAAGAAGCGGCAATCCGGAATTATGGAACCGAATGCAGAAAATATTTATGCACCTGCAGGCGGTGAACCGGTGATTGTCCGGGTAAAGGAGGGTGCATTTTGATGGGCGTAGAATTTATATATCCTGAATTTGAAGTGATCCGGAATGAGCATCGCTGTATCCGGTGCAGAATCTGTGAACAGCAATGTGCCAACGGTGTCCATACCTTTGATGCCGGACAGGGCACACGATTGACGAGTCCAAATGCGTCAACTGCCAGCGCTGTGTCTCCGTCTGCCCCACCCGGGCGCTGAAGATCGTCAAAAGCGACTGCCAGCTTCGTGAAAATACAAACTGGAAAAGCGATACGATTAAAAGAAATCTATAAACAGGCGAACAGCGGCGGCGTTCTTCTCCTCCATGGGCACCCCAAAACCGCTGCCTGTCTACTGGGATAAAATGCTCATCAACGCCTCCCAGGTCACCAATCCCTCCATCGACCCTCTGAGGGAGCCGATGGAAACCCGGGTATTTCTCGGCAAAAAGCCGGAAAAATGCAGCGCCGTGCCGACGGCACCTTAAACCTTGAGCTGCCGCCCCAGATCGATCTCTCCATGCCCGTCATGTTTTCCGCCATGAGCTACGGCTCTATCAGCTACAACGCCCATGCCGCTCTGGCAAAAGCGGCCCGGGAACTCGGTATTCTCTATAATACCGGCGAAGGCGGCCTGCATGAGGACTTCTACTGCTACGGTGAAAATACCATTGTTCAGGTTGCCTCCGGGCGTTTCGGTGTCCATAAGGACTATCTGGAAGCCGGGGCCGCCATCGAAATTAAAATGGGTCAGGGGGCAAAAACCCGGAATCGGCGGACACCTGCCCGGCGCTAAAATCGTCGGCGATGTTTCCCGTACCCGAATGATTCCGGAGGGGTCGGACGCCATCTCCCCGGCGCCCCATCATGATATCTACTCTATTGAAGATTTGCGTCAGCTTGTTTACTCACTGAAGGAAGCGACCGAATATAAAAAAACCTGTGATCGTCAAGGTAGCCGCCGTCCACAACATCGCCGCTATCGCCAGCGGTATCGCCCGAAGCGGGGCGGACATCATCGCTATCGACGGCTTCCGGGGCGGCACGGGCGCCGCGCCCACCCGCATCCGGGATAACGTGGGCATCCCCATCGAACTGGCTCTGGCCGCTGTAGACCAGCGCCTGCGGGATGAAGGCATCCGGAATCAGGTTTCCCTGATCGTCGGCGGAAGCATCCGAAGCGCGGCCGATGTCGTTAAAGCCATCGCCCTGGGCGCGGATGCCTGCTATGTGGCGACCGCCGCCCTGCTGGCCACTGGGGTGCCATCTGTGCCGCAGCTGCCAGGGCGGCAAGTGCAACTGGGGCATCGCTACTCAGCGCCCGGAACTCGTCCAGCGGCTGAATCCGGAAGAAGGCAGCCGGCGTCTCGTTCATCTCATGACCGCATGGCAGCACGAAATCAAAGAACTGATGGGCGGAATGGGCATCAATTCCATCGAAAGCCTCCGCGGGAACCGTTTCATGCTCCGCGGTATCGGCTTAACCGACAAAGAACTGTCCATTCTCGGCATCGCCCATGCGGGCGAATAAACACGGCCAAAATACTGTGAAAAACACTTGAGGTGTGGTATAATTTATGTTAGTCAATGCAATGAATCTGAACTATAGAGAATTGAATGACCAGATCCGCCGGGCAGAAAAGGACTGCTGTATCCAAAACTGTCTCGGACAGCGCTTTATCGGAACCGGCATGGATCATATCGAAATTACTGTCAATGGAATCCCCGGAAACGCCCTGGGCGCCTATCTGAACGGTGCGAAGATCATCGTCAGCGGCAATGCTCAGGGGGATGCCGTCGGCGATACGATGAACGCCGGGGAGATCATTATCCACGGAAACATCGGGGATGCCGCCGGATATGCGATGCGGGGCGGAAAAATCTTTGTCCGGGACAATGCCGGATACCGCGCCGGAATCCATATGAAGGCCTATCGTGAAAAAATGCCCGTTATGGTCATCGGCGGCTGTGCCGGAAGCTTTCTCGGTGAATATCAGGCCGGCGGAAAAATCATTGTTCTCGGATTAACGGCGGATGCTGACAAAATTGTCGGCAGTTTTCCATGTACCGGAATGCATGGCGGAAAATGTACCTGCGCGGCAGAACGGACGGTATTTCTTTCCCCGGACAGGTCACGGTAAATCCTGCCACACCCGAAGATATGGCCGAAATTGAAGCGGATATCGCCGAATACTGTACCCTTTTCGGTCGTGATTTCCGTCAGGTGATTGACGCGCCGTTTACTGTTATCACACCGGACAGTAAAAATCCCTACAAACAGATGTATGTAGCCAATTAAACCTTTAACGTTAAATGATATAGTAGTAGAAAGTAGGTTGTCATATGAAATATTCACCGCAGGAAATTATGCAGTATGTGCGTGAAGAAGATGTCAAATTCATTCGACTTGCCTTTTGTGATATTTACGGCAAACAAAAAATATATCCATCATGCCTTCTGAACTTTCCCGGGCATTTGAATATGGTATCGCCATCGATGCTTCGGCCCTCGACTGTTTCGGTGATGAAGCCCGTTCGGACTTACTGCTTCATCCGGATCCGGAAACACTGGCCGTTCTGCCATGGCGTCCCGAACACGGCCGGGTCATCCGTCTGTTCTGCGATATTACCTATCCGGATGGCAAAACCTTTGAATGTGATACCCGGAGTTTTTTAAAAAAGCCATTGCCGATGCGAAAAAGGAAGGAATTTCCTTCGCCTTCGGCGCAGAGATGGAATTTTACCTTTTTAATCTGGACGAAAACGGCAAGCCCACCCGGATTCCTTACGATCATGCCGGATATATGGATATTGCACCGGATGACCGGGGCGAAAATGTCCGCAGGGGAGATCTGCCTTACCCTTGAGCAGATGGGAATCCGTCCGGAAAGCTCTCACCATGAACAGGGTCCCGGACAAAATGAAATTGATTTCCGGTATTCCGATGCCCTTTCCGCAGCGGACAATGCCATGACCTTTTCAGACCGTGGTAAAGACCGTTGCCGACCGGAATGGTCTCTACGCCGATTTTTTCACCCAAGCCCCTCGCCGGACAGCCCGGAAGCGGCCTTCATATTAACATGTCTGCCCAAAGTGTCTCCGGTGAAGATATCTTACCTTATCTGATCGCCGGTACCCTTGAGAAAGTCTCCGATATGACCGTCTTCTTAAATCCGAGCGAAAAATCCTACGAACGGTTCGGAAGCAGCAAAGCGCCAAAATACATCTCCTGGTCCACTGAAAACCGGTCCCAGCTCGTCCGTGTTCCTGCCGCTGTCGGCGAATTCCGGCGGGCCGAGCTCCGTTCTCCGGACCCAACGGCAAACCCTTATCTCGCCTTCGCGCTGCTGATCTATGCCGGATTATACGGCATCAAAAACAGACGGATGCCGCCGGAGTCCGTGGATATTAACCTGTTTACCGCAGGTCCTGAAATTTTAAATACGCTGAAAGCGCTGCCGGATTCATTAAAGGCAGCCGTTGAAGTGATGAAAACAGTTCTTTTATACAGGAACTTCTCCCGGAAAAGATGATAGAAATCTACAGCGCCGGGAATTCGTTCCGATCCTGAGAAATGACTTTTATGAAATGCATACAAAAAATATGAAAGAGGGGAAGCCGAATGAGTCTGAAAGAATCTGTATACAGCGTTTTAGTTGTATCTAACGCCAAAAGCCTGAATGCATCTTTACGCACGCTTCTCCCCGACTTCAAATTTTCACCGATCTGTTTTGAGAGCAGCATCAGCTCCGCAAAACGGACGCTGCTCGAACGGCATTTTGATTTTGTCATTATCAACTCTCCCCTTCCCGATGATCCGGGTCTGAGTTTTGCGATCGATCTCTGTCATGAAAAAAGCATGGTCGCCTTACTTCTGGTAAAAACAGAACTTTATACGGCCACCTATGAAAAGGTGGCCGAGCATGGTGTTTATGTCCTCTCAAACCCCTCGCAAAATCCGTACTCCTTCAGGCCGTTGACTGGATGGTCTCGACCCATGGACGCCTGAAAAAACTGGAAAAAAAACGATGTCCATTGAAGATAAGATGAAGGAGATCCGTACAGTGAACCGGGCCAAATGGCTGCTGATCGACCAGTTAAAAATGACGGAAGCCGATGCCCACCATTACATCGAAAAACAGGCGATGGACAGTTGTATGTCCAAAAAGCGGTCGCAGAGGATATCCTCAAAACCTACGCCTGATGAAAAGAATCCTGCGTCGGCCTAAAACTCCTTCCGCCGCCGCCGTGGGTCGTTCCGCCGGAGCTTTGATGAACAGAGCTTCCGCCCATGCGAAACGGTCCGTCATCATCATCCTTTCTCTCAATCCTTCTCCGGGTCACCATCCGGTTCACAAACCGGTCCTCGCGGATGATTTCCTGAGTGTTCCCCGCAGCAAAATAATCATTGACTCCGGCAGCAACACTTCCACCCTGGTTTCGGGTCATGAAAAAATACGATAATTCTTCCGGCCAGCACGCTGATAACAAGCAGGATCAGCGCCTCGACAACGCCCGGACCCTTTTTTCGCCGTCGGCGCATATCGTTCAACATCCCTTAAAAAACGGACACAGCTTCCATAATAATCGCCACCGGCAGCTTTTTTCATAAATCCGGTCCAGCATTTTATCAATTTTTTGTCTGTAAATGCCCGGATCACCGCTTCGCCGCCGGTCGATATATATAGCTGGCGATGCTGCATATCAATAAGAAAAAAGCACACCGGCGCCGGACGGACCCTCTCCGTTATATGCCTCAAAAAAATCATCGGCATAGGCGGCTGTCGTCTTTTCCTCCGGTATCCGCCGTTGTCACGATCAGCACATGATAATCTTCTTCCCCTTCGGTTTTCTGTATCTTTTCCGACAATTCCGCCGCTTCTTCACCGCTGAAAAGGCCGGCATCGTCATAGATTCCCGGAGGGTTTCCCTCCGCCCGGGCGCTCTGCCCGAAAATTCCGAGAGTTCGAAAAATGCCAAAAACGTCAGCAAGATAAGTATATACCCTTTTCTCATAGTCTCCACCTCCATCGCTGTCCTAGATTAAAAAAGATCCCGCCAGGGCCGCCAGAAACAAAAGCGCCCGATATTCCGGCCCACCACAGGTTCATTTTCGCCCGGCTCAGCGGAGGCTTTCCGGCCACTCTCCCGTTCTGTCCGTTCATCATGAACTTATAGACGGTTCCCCGGTAATTGTATGCCACAAACCAGACCGGCACATAGATAAATTCCCCGGCTTCACGGGTAAAGTCTACCCGTTTTTCCTGAATCGTGACCGTTGTGTAGCCGGATACCGCCCCCGGATATAATCTTCGGCATAATGGGTCACTTTATCCTTCACCGCCGGCGCAAGCGCTTCATCATCAAAGTCATAGCCGGAGGATTCAAACCCGGCCAGATAAGGCATGGAAAACGCCTTCAGTCCATCAAAGTTAAAGGGTTCCAGCTTTGCCATCTCCCCGTCGTCCAGCTTCGCCGACGCATCATACGGAATATTTTCATACCGAAGCTGATATGCCCGGTGAATGT
>VOFD01001274.1_pt1 | contig 37329 bp, 48 predicted proteins | sample 5384101 | NCBI WGS metagenome assembly VOFD01 (sample SAMN12384723, study PRJNA508395) | human gut metagenome | isolation source: healthy gut C | host: Homo sapiens
GCGAACATCAGCACCATGGAGAGGATGATCCAGGTCCCCACCAGGTTCTCGTCCAGCGGGAGCGTCTTTTGCTCAGACAAGGTCACCGCTCCGACCATGCCGAGGACGACAAGGGACCGACAAGCTCCCGCATGGCCCCTGCCGCTTTGCCCACTCTGCCGGATCAGCATGGCTGCGCTTTGCCGCCCAGCATCAGCGCGCGCGTCAGCCAAACGCCGGCCAGGGATTCCAAAGCCGCCGGGTCAAGAAACTCTGTGAATGAAACAGGATGCCCAGGCCGGCTTGCAGCAGGAAATCCCACAGCCCAACCCCGACTTCGTAAAAAGAAGGCCAGAAACAGGCATAGATTGAGCTTATCCCAGCAGGTAATACCATGAGGCGGCTGTTATCACCAGCAGCTCAACGGCCAGCGGCCCAATCGTGGAATGGGACACCGTTTGCAGGACTGTGACCAGGACGCCTCCGACGCCGGCAAGCAGCATGGTAGCTCTTCTCGGCCGAAATCCTGTCACCCTGGATACCAGGAAAAGCCCGGCAAACAATCGCAGTTCATTGGTGAAAAAATAGGAGAGCGTCAGCAGCCATGCCATCATATATGCGCCCCCAGAACTCATTGATCTTCTGCTTTACCTCCTGCAGATGGGAACGGCTGATGGGCAGCTGCTCTCCATTTTTGAGCACCGCCATCCCGTCGCTGATTTTCATAATGTGAATGATATTGACAATACAGCCACGGTCAATAAAGATGAACTCCGGCGTGTTCAATTCGTCGAATACCTGCTGCAGGCTTTCTTTCTGACTTTCGCAGTCCCGGCGCTTGATACAATCATGGCGTTTTTTCCCATCCTGCTGGACATAGAATATATCCTTGAACGGAATCTTCTCCATGCGGCTGGCGGTCTGGATGGTGTACTCCTGTCCGGCTTCCAGCTCGATCAGTCTTGCGGCGTCCAGCACCGCGGCGGGCAGCTTTGCTCCCAGGTTGTTCTTTGGAACATAGCGGAAGATGGATAATTCAAAAGCGTCAATGGCATATTCCGTGTGCGAGGTCACAAAAATGATCCTGACGTTGGGTAAAAATCCCCTTTGATCTCTTTGCGGGAGCTCCATACCGCTGATCCCAGGCATTTCGATATCCAGCAGGATCAGATCGTAGAAAAAGGCGTCGTCGGTTATGTCATAAAGCAGATTGCGGCTCTGGGTATAGGTCGATCTCACAGCCGATCCCCCGCCGCTTGCAGGCACTCCTGACCACCCGCTCATGTAGGGCAACAGACTTTTCTTCGTCGTCACATATCGCAATCTTGACCAAAATCCATCCCCCTCCCTATTCTGGAATTATGTCAGTGCTCAGCGGTTCCTGTAGGCACTAATTCTATCCCTATTATATGTTCTATTGGTTGGGAAGACAAGGCATCCTCAAAGGCGGCCGGCGACAAAGCCGGCCGCCTACTTTCATGACGGGAAGCGCCCTCCCGTCTGGAGCCGTCCCTATGGCCTTTTGAACAGCAGCCAGGTGCTGAGAAAATAGCAGATCAGCAGCAGTATCAGGATCCCCGCCGTCACAGCGATCTGTGCCATCAGGGTGCCGAACCCGATGTAGGCGGCGATCTCCGCGGACACGGTCTGCAGGAAATAGACGATCACCACCATTGAAACGAGAATCGCCACAGCGATGGGCAGCCCAAACCACACTCCAAGCTGCCGGAGCACCAGCCTTCCGATGCGCCCCTCCTCCACACCCAGTTTCCGCAGGACGGAGAAACGATAGCGATACTGGCCCGCGTCCAAAAGCTGCTGCAGGGACAGTACCGTGAGGCAAATGACCATCAGCACTACGGCCCCGTAGAGCATGGCAGCCTGCAGGACGAAGTTTCCGGCCTTTCGTGCTGTTCACCTGCAAGGTGCTCAGCCGGATGGAGTAGGATACGCCGGTGTCGGCCAGCTCCGGGTACTGCTCTGTAAAGACCTGTTCCAGTTCGCGGGCATTGTCATAGGAGATGGCCTCGGCTGTTGTAATATAGCGGTTGCGCATCACCGGGAGCAGTTGTGCTCACAGACACTGTCCGGGGAAGATGTAGAGGACATCCGTGTAGGAGTTGTAGGCCCTCCCCTGATGGAGTCCTCATAGGGGCTGCGCCGAGAGGGTCAGCGTACCGGCGTCGGTCCGCACCTGCGGATGCTCCGCAGGAAGCTGTCCCGCTCCTCCTCCGTGGCGATGGCCTTCCACTGGGTGCAAATTCTCCGTCCGCCAGGGCGATGGGCGCATAGCCAAGCATCTCCCGAATGGTGTTGTAGTCGCTCAGGGCGATGGCTACCACGGGGAAACTCGTACTTGACCCTGTTGTGGAAGTCTGCCCGGTTTGGCAGATATAAGCTGAAGGTGGTCGCAATCGTACGGGTTTCAATGCTGTGATCGGCAAGGTACGCCTGTTACGTCATAGTCGTCGTCGGGCAGGTCCGCCTCCTCATACACACGTCGTTATACCGGGAGAAGATCTGCACATCGTACATGGAGCGCTCGTCCAGGTATCCGGACGCCCACCCCACCAGGACCGGCGCGGCGATGAACAGAAAGATGGCCAATACCAGGGTCACACAGGTCAGCGACATCGTCTTGCTGGTGGTGCTCAGCTTGGAGATGATCTGCCCAAAGAAGAACAGGTTTTTCTCCCTTGATAGCGGTGCTCCGGCGCCCCCTCCTTCCACGCCACGAGAAAGCTGCTGGCGAGATAGAGCAGAGTGCAGATTAAGAAGATCAGATCCACCAGGACAAAGAGCAGGTACTGATTGACGCCCCCACCTCCCAGGGCCAGAAGATAACGGCTGTTCAGCGCCGGCACGCTGGCTGCGCCCAATGGTGTTCAGAAAGGCACTGAACAAGAGCCCGGAGAAAGTGCCGTGAACCCGCCCTTCTTCCGGCCGGAACGCCCAGAGGACAGGCCACAGCAGGCTCATGGCCGGAAACAGGATGTTCCCCCAAACATGAGCTGCACGGGCAGCGCAAAAGCGGCTGTTCCAGTAGAACAGGACCTTCTGCACCCCGGTCACACACATCCAGACCGAGAACACTTCAAAGAAAATCGCAAGCACCCAGATCCAGCGGCGCTTGCGAAGCGCCGTCCCGTTTCTCCCGGTTTGCTGTTAGCATGTCGATAATCTTCATCTTCCGGATGGCCGCGGGTGTTGGAAAGGCCCACCACCAGGAAACTGAGGAATGAAGAAATCCCGCCGTCAGCAGCACGGTGTCAGGAAACAGCGTCCAGGTGATCTCATACTGCTTTCCATAGGATGGAGCAGCAGCGCCGTGATGAACTGGGAGCAGAACACCCCCAGAAAGATCCCGGCGGCAATGGACACCAGACCTATGAGGAAGGTTTCCGCGAAGAAGAGCCGGCCGATGGTCCGCTGCTCCATCCCCATGACGGACTGGAGGGCAAACTCCCGCTGTTTCCGGCGGAGCATATAGGGGTTGACGAAGCGGATCAGAAACAGCAGGATCAGAGTAACAGCGCAGATGGCCAGCTTCATGCCGTCGCTGAGCATGGTGAAGTCATACTCCGTTCCAATATCCGGCTCGTAGTGGCTGCTGGAGATAGAGAGGAAGGAGTAGAACAGGGTGACGCAGATAGTCATAGTCAGGAGGTAGACCAGGTAGTCCTGAATAGACCGCCTGGCGTTTGCGGAGGACGAGCTTAGCATACATGGCTCTCCCCTCCTCCCAGCAGGGTCAGGACATGCAGGATCTTCTCAAAGAAGGCGCTCCGGCTGTCGCTGCCCTTATTCAATTCCGTAAAAATCTTCCCGTCCTGCAGGAACAGAATTCGGCTGGCATAGCTGGCGGTAAAGGCGTCGTGGGTCACCATAAGGATAGTTGCGCCCAGCTGCTCGTTGATGCTCTGAATGGTGGATAGGAGCATCTGCGCCGAGTGGCTGTCCAGCGCGCCGGTGGGCTCGTCAGCCAACAGCAGCTTTGGGTGATTGATGATGGCCCGGGCGCAGGCACACCGCTGTTTCTGGCCGCCGGACACCTGGTAGGGGTACTTATCCAGGATGTCCCGGATATTCAACTTCCCGGCCATCTCCCGGATGCGGGGCTCCACCTCACCGGCGGGCGCCCCATTGATGGTCAACGCCAGGGCGATATTCTCGGAGATGGTCAGGGTATCCAGCAGATTGAAATCCTGGAAAGACAAAGCCCAGGTTTTCCCGACGGAACCGGGCCAGGGATTTGGGCCGCAGCTCCGTCACGTCCGTCCCCTCCAGATAGATGTGGCCGGCGCTGACGGTGTCAATGGTGGAGATGCAGTTGAGCAGGGTGGTCTTGCCGGAGCCGGAGGCCCCATGATCCCCAGAACTCCCCTTCCGAGACGGAAAAGCTGATGTCCTGGATGGCTTCGTGACATTTCCCTCCGTTGCCGTAGTATTTCTGGATGTTCCAGCTTCAAGATAGGCTCCATAGGCCTCAATGTTCGTTTCTTATCCTATTGTACCTGCGATGCAGCCATTTTTTGTATCAACTTTTCTTTCACAGTTCTTACAAAATGTAAGAAGTGCAGAGCCGGTCAGCTCTGCACCCCTGTGATAAAGTCGTTGATATGGAAGGAGAGGGTGATGGTGGTCCCGCTGCCCGATGAAGATGCCGCCAGCCCGATTCCCAGCTTGTCGCACAGGCGCTTGCAGAGATACAGGCCGATCCCTGTGGAGCTGTGAATGGTCCGCCCATTCTGGCCGGTAAAGCCCTTCTCGAAGACCCGCGGCAGGTCGCTCTCCGGGATACCGAGCCCGTTGTCCGCAATGGACAGGAGCACCTGGTCCCCCGACCGCTCTGTGAAGATGTGCAGGGCGGATGCTGCCGGGGCCGCGGTACTTGACGGGCGTTGCTGATGATCTGATTTAGGATAAAGCGCACCCATTTGTCATCTGCGTAGACGACCATCTCCAAATTATCTACTGGATCGCCATATCACACTGCCGTAGCAGGTATTTATTGTCGGCGATGGCCCCATGCACCACATCCGCCAGGCTCATCCCCGGATGGAGTAGTCCTCTGTGTGCTCAGCTGCGGGCGTAGTAGAGGGCCTGCTCCTGCTACAGCGGTTGATGTTCTCCAGCTCCGCCAGCAACCTCCCGGGAAAAGGGGAGCGGTTGTTCTCACACAGCAGCTTCAGCGCGGTGATGGGCGTCATTGACCTCGTGGACCCACTGCTCGATGTAGAGTCCGATATTCGCCCTCCCTGCTCCACCTCCGCCGATCCGCTCCAGCATGGACTTCCCGGCCAGTTTCAGGAGCTGATAGTACACCTGTTCCTCCGCCTGGTTCCGGCACCGGCATGACCTCGGGGAGCAGATACCGCTCCTTCAGCTGCCCGGCCATTTCCAGCAGCTTCTCCAGCCGTTTCTTTCGGGAGACATAGCCGGCGGCAAGGTACAGGCCAGGACAAGCCATCCAGGCGGCCAGGATGAACAGGATCGTCTGAATGTCGTTCCCCACCGCCAGCAGGAACAGGGACAGAGCCAACGCGCCCAGCAGATTCAGCAGGATGACAGGCAGATGCCTGTTTTGAGAAACAATTTCCCGCTCATATGGTGTACCTGCCGGTGCTTGGTCTTGATAAAATCTGTCAGGCCGAGGCTGGCCAGCTTCTCCCGGATGCGGGTGATGTTGACGCTCAGGGCGTTGTCATCCACATAGAACTGGTTGTCCCAGAGGAAGTCCACGATGTCGCTGCGGGAGCAGATCTTCCCGGCGTGTTTGAAGAGGTAGTAGAGGATCTTGACCTCGTTCTTGGTCAGCTCCGCCACCTTCCCGCCGTATGCGATGGTGCTGTTCTCCAGGTGCAGCCCGGCGCCATTCCAGGTAAGGACCTCAGCGGCCTGGGAACTGGCCCCGCCTTTCGCAGCAGGGAGGCGATCTTGGCCAGCAGGATCGCCGGATTGTACGGCTTTGTGATAAAGGCGTCCCCGCCCAGCATGATGCTGTTGAGCTCATCCATGTCCGTGTTGCTGCTGGTGACAAAGATGATCGGCAGGTCGGAGAAAGCCCGAATCTGGGAGCAGATCTCGAAGCCGCTGCTCCCAGGGAGCTTGATGTCCAGGAGGACGAGGTGGGGCGCAAACGCCCGGAATTGCTCCACAGGATTCGTGAAGTCTGTAACCGCTTCCACCTCATACCCGTCTCCGGCCAGGAGGTTTTTCAGCTGTGCCTGGATGGTGGAATCATCCTCGATAATCAGAATTTTCTCTCATAACGACACCTCCCGGAATTTTTATTATACTGTATCCGTGAGCATTTCGCAATCTGGGCCAAATGACAGAGGACACACTACAAACTGAGGAGGTACAAAGTCATGATCTACACGGAAACCGAGAAAAAGGAACTGATGAAGTCCGCAGGGTATTTGCGGAGCATCTTCGGCAGTGCCCGGATTATGAGTGCTGTGGTCGGACAAGGTGGGTTACGTCTGGCTGGCCATCGGCCTGGAGCCGCTCTATGTGGATACCGGCCGTCGGATTGAGTCAGCGGAAGATCTCTGCCGGGAGTGCCTGGAGAGCATCGGGATGGATGTTTTTATATCTCACCGACAACGACCACGGTCTGGAGAATGCCGATCCCCTGGAGCGCGCAGAGATTCGCCGGCGCTGGAAACCCTTCATGGAGCAGCTCCCGCAGTTCTCCTATCTTTGCGAAGAGATTCTCCCGAAAAGGACTAATGTAAAAACCTGCCGGCTACCCCACGAGGGCAGCCGGCAGGCTTCAGTTTATTGGCAAAACCAGTTCCCGACCTGGCGCCGTGATCGGTATTGGCCAGATTGGGCGGCAAATCCCATTCACTTGCCTTTGTCGGACTCGGCTGTGTCCTCTAATCAAATCAGTTCAATACAGCCTGATATCCATTTGTCTGATCCCCGGTGATGGTAATGCAATAGGATTCACCAAAGTATGCCTCCCACGAGATTGGCTCCATATACTTTGTGATGTCATCCGGATATACATTTTCATAGTTGGGCGCCACATATTCGGTTATGATTCTAAGCTGCATGGTCAGCTCGAAGGTGTCAGAAGAGAGATTGAGTTCCTCCCGATTCCACACCACAATATTATCCGAGTCGTGCTGGATCAGCGATCCGTCCGCGTTGGATATGCCGCCGCTGTATTCGCGGCCGCCTGCGCGATAATCATAAACCAGCAGCCCGACATCTTCTTCTGTGTCCAATTTTAGGTGCAGGGCGATTTCATCATCAGCAAGCACATATTCGTCAGGAATAATCTGATTGTAAATAACGAGGCTCAGGCCCAGCACAATCACAGCCGCGGCAGCCATTCCGATGATCTTTTTCATGTGAGAAACACTCCTGTTGATCCACTCAACTTTTTGCGTGTGAAGAAGATTCCGATGAGTGCGGCGATCAAGATAACAGGCGCCACTCTGACAAACAGCCATTCAAAGGCGTGGAATGCCACTCCCAGGACAGCGGTTTCAGGGTCACTGTAATCCCAGCCCAAATAAGGACTGTTTACTATAATCAGGGCCGCAAACATCACGAGGATCATGGCGCATATAGAAATCAGCAGCCAGCGAATGATAGCTCTTCTCGTGGTCTTCCTCTGTGCCAGCTGCAAATTGATCACCTCCAATTTTTCAGAAATTGCTTGTAAGCGATCCGCCTCCGACTCCATAACCGTTTCTCCCAGCAGCGTGCTCACAGGCGTTTCCAGCGCCTGCGACAGGGCAATCAACAGATCGGCGTCTGGAACCGACAAGCCTTGCTCCCATTTTGAAACTGTTTGCCGCACAATGTTCAGCTTGACGGCAAGCTCCTGCTGGGAAAGGCCCTTTGCTTTTCTGATCGCTTTTATATTTTCGTTGAGCATAAAGGACAGCCTCTTTTCTTTCCGTCGCTGCCGTTATTGTAGCCGAAATTGCCCGTTGCCGCAAGCAACGGGTCTTAACATCCCCAGAAAGCGGCAATAAAGCCTGAAACCAGTTCCGCCCTGGCGCCGTGACCGGTGTTGGCAAGGCGCAGGGCCCCGCCGTGGCGCTTCGCGGTCTGGCCGGCAAAAAAGAGGCCCATCCCCATGTGGCCCTCTTGGGGCCGGCTGGCATCGCTGGTGTAGAAGGCCTGCTCCCCCTCGGGCCAGGCCCTCCGGGGAAAAGCCGGGGCCGGTGTTCTCCACGGCAATGGTCAGCATTTCGCCGTCCATGGTCACGGACAGGGTGACGGCGCCGCCGGCGAGCGTGTAGCGCGCCGCGTTGTCCAGCAGATTGCTCACTGCCCGATCCAGGTCCCCCCGGTAGACCGCCAGCTCCAGCCGGGGCACCTCCGGGCAGCGGAACGCCGCCGGCTTTGCCCCGCAGAGGCTCTGGCCCACCTCCCGCCAGCCCTCGGCCAGCGCTGGGAGGGAAACCTTCTCCTTCTCCCGGCTGAGGGCGGCCTCGGAGCCGGTCATGGCCCGCAGCTGGGCCACATAGTCCTGGAGGCGGAGGGCGCTGCGGAAAATGGCGTCCACACTCTCCCGCTGGCTCTCGGTCAAGGCGTCCTCCCCCAGCAGCTCCGCGTTGCCGCTGATGACGCTGAGGGGGGTCTTGAGGTCGTGGGTCAGAGCCGCCAGCTCCAGCCGGCGCTGCTGCTCCATGCCCCACTGGCTCTCCAGGGACTCCGCCAGGTTCCGCCGCAGGTCATCCATGGCCTTTAGCGTCGCCCCGAACTCCCGCACCCTCGCCCGCCCGGTGATGGGCACATCCAGCCGCCTCTGGGCGATGGCTTCCGTGGCGCCGGTGAGCAGGGCGGCGTCCCGCCGCAGCAGGCCGGCAAAGTGATGGGTGGAGATGGCGCCCGCCGTCAGCCAGGCGAGCAGCAGCACCACCGTGACGCAGGTCTGGAACTCCGGCAGGCGGCGCTGGAGCACCTCGGCGCCGTAGGGCATGGAGTAGTCGTACTGGAGCACGCAGGTGGTCCCGTCCGGCAGCTGGGTCAGCCGGTGGTACTGGGAGTAGAACATCCCCTGGGGGCCCCGCTCCCCTGCCAGGGCGGCCTCGGCGTAGTCCAGGTGCTTCTCATCCATGTTCCCCGGGTCCCGCACCCGGCCGCCGGCGTCAAAGAGGGCCCAGCGGTAAAAGTAGGGGATCTCCTCCGTGTCCAGTTCCCCGGAGGAGAGGGCCTGGGCCACCGCTTCCACCCCGCTGGCGGCGGTGTTGGCCGGATATACGATGCCATACCGCATCATGGTGGTCATGCCAAACCACCAAAGGACCGCCAGCAGGATGACCACAACGCCGGTGGTGATCAGATACCGCCAGAACAGCGCGGTGAGGCCGGCGGGCCGCCTTATCCGTTTTTCCACTTGTAGCCCACCCCCCAGACGGTTTCAATAGGGCTCTCCCCCTGCCGGACGCAGCTTGGCCCGGATATTCTTGATGTGCTGTCACGGCCGAGGCGTCCGCCTCGCCGTCGTAGCCGAAGGCCGCCTCGTAGAGCTGCTCCTTGGAGAAGGTCTGGCCCGGGTGCATAGCGAGGTACTCACAGATGGCGTACTCCCCCCTGGTCAGCTTCAACGGCGTGTCCTTCCAGTACACGGCCCGCTCCCCCAGGTCGAAGTCCAGCGTTCCCCCCGGCGCAGGCGGGCATGGGGCGTGCGCTGCTCCCGGCGAAGATGGGCTGCTACCCGAGCCCGCAGCTCCGCGACGCGGAAGGGCTTGGTGAGGTAGTCGTCCCCGCCCAGCCCCAGGCCGGTGAGCACGTCGGTCTCCTCGGTCTTGGCGGTGAGGAAGAGGATGGGGCAGTCCGCCAGCCCCCGGATGCGGCGGCAGAGGGCGAACCCGTCCTCCCCCGGCATCATCACATCCAACAATATGCAGTCCGCCCAGCGGCAAGCGGATTCGTCCACCTCACGGCCGCTCAGGCGGGTGGACACCTGGTGCCCGTCCCGCTCCAGGGCGGTCCTCAGCAGGGCGCAGAGATCTTTGTCATCATCCACCACCAGGATATGGGCCATCATGTCACCTCAGTTCAGCAGAAGGTACAGCCCCCAGGAGAGGGCGTAGAGAATGTAGATGTGGGCGGGATAGAAGGCATAGAACAGCAGCTTGTGCCCGCCGCCCCGCCGGCCATTATACCACAGCATCAAGGGCGCCGCCAAGATGCCGTAGATCTCATAGTACTGGGTGAAGAGCTGCCACCAGACGAAGTCCGGGGCCATAGCGGAGGCTATGGCGGCCATATAGACTACGCCATAGAGGATGTAGTAGACGGAGAAGGCCGCCACCTGCACACCCCGGCGCTTTCTAAACAGGTAGAGCACCAGCCCCATCACCAGCACCGGCCAACCGCTGTCCCCGGTGGTGCCCCATGTGGGCAGGACCGAGTAGGCGGCAAAGCCCAGCGGCGTGGCCAGAGCGGGAAAGGCCACAGACAGCTGGCTTGCCAGGATGGGCCAGGCCAGGGGGAGGATCACCGCCGCCAGGCCGGGCAGGACCTTTTTCTGTCCCAGCCAGTCGATGCCCTGCCAGATCACCATGAGCACCGCGAAGGTGGTCATCATGCCGTTCCCCGGGTAGAACCCGTCGGGCCGCACCAGGATGCCGCCGAAGGCCATGAGGAACAGCAGGGCGGACATGGCGGCGGAGAGGATGTAGACCTTGGCGAAGTACTTCTTCCGGCTGTGGGTGTGGGTGAAGCCCTCCACCAGACAGAACATGAACAGCGGCGCGCTGAAGCGTCCTACCATGCTGAACCACTCCGGGATAACGCCGGTGAAGCCGAAGAAGTAGTGGATGTGGTCCATCACCATGGTGACCAGGGCGATCCACTTGAGCCCCGTCTCGGTGATGCCGCCGGTCTTAGTCAATGCGCGTGTCGTTTCCATAGCAGAAGTCTCCTTATCAGATTCTGCAGCTATGGTAACAGGCAATTCTAAGGAAAGTATCCCCTGCATAGTCATCACCCCGGCGGCTAAATGAGTTCTCTCCGGCGGTCCCTCTATTTGATAAGTTCTGATATTTGAATATAAATTCTATTGAAAAGTCATACTATATGCAGTATAATCCTATTGAAAAACCTGTTCATCAGGAGGTGCCGTATGCTTTACCGAAAAATAGCCTCTCTGATCGAGGCACATCTGCAATCGGGCTCGAACAAGATCCTGCTCATTGACGGCGCCCGTCAGGTGGGCAAGACCTACATTGTCCGCTATGTGGGACAGAAGCTGTTTGAGAACTACATCGAGATCAACCTGGTGGAGGACGCGCTGGGTGCCGGGCTGTTTGCCAACGTCCGGACGGTGGAGGACTTCTACCTGCAGGTGAGTATGCTCGCCGGCGACAGGATGAAGGAAAAGGAGAACACGCTGATTTTCCTGGATGAGATCCAGGCCTATCCCCACCTGCTCACCATGCTCAAGTTTCTGGCTCAGGACGGCCGGTTCACCTATATCGCAAGCGGCTCGCTGCTGGGCGTCACGCTGGCGCAGACCCCCTCCATCCCCATGGGCAGCATCCGAAAGGTCCAGATGTTCCCCCTGGATTTTGAGGAGTTCCTGTATGCGAATGGGCTGAATGAATTTGCCATCACCGCTATGCGCCGGAGGTTTGAGGCATTGGAGGCGCTGGACGAGGCGACGCACAACAAGGTAATGGATCTGTTCCGCAAGTATCTGCTGGTCGGCGGGCTGCCCGATGCGGTCAATACCTATCTGGCGGAGAAGAACATCCAGACTGTGCGGGAGATCCAGCGGGAGATCCATGACTACTATGCCGCCGACGCCTCCAAATACGGCGAAGAGCGGAAGCTGATGATCCGGCGCATCTACGACCTCATCCCCTCCAATATGGAGAACAAGAAAAAGCGCGTGGTGGCCAAGAGCATCGAGGATAAGAAGGGAAAGACCTTCCGCGATTACAGCGACGAGTTTGAGTATCTGATCAGCGCCGGGATTGCCCTGCCCGTTCAGGCCATCTCCAATCCGGTTTTCCCGCTGATCGAGTCCGCCGGGAAAAACCTGCTCAAGCTCTATCTCAACGATGTGGGGCTCCTGACGTGCCTTCTTTACGGGAACAATATCCGCGCCGTCCTGGATGATGAAAAGAGCATCAATCTGGGATCCGTCTATGAGACTGTCGTCGCCAGCGAACTGGCCGCCCATGGCTATAAGCTGTACTACTATGACAACCGCAGCAAGGGCGAGGTCGATTACCTGATCGACGATTACAGCAGCCTTTCCGCCGTCCCCCTTGAGGTCAAGTCCGGCAAGGACTATACCGTACACAGCGCGCTCAACACCTTTGTCCAAAATGAGGACTACCATATCAAGAAGGCATTCGTACTGTCCAATGAGCGCAAGGTATCCAGCAAGGGGAAGATCACCTATCTCCCGATCTACTTTGTCATGTTCTTCTCCGCAGCCTCCGGCTTGATTCTGCCGCCAAGCCGCCAAACTCTTCCCATCGCAGTCCTGCAAACCAAAAAAAAAGGGGAGCTGCGCCATCCGGCACAGCTCCCCGCTCTTTTTCTTCGGTGAAGATCTCTATATTACGTCCGCAGCCGGAAGGTCCGGGGCGCGAACTTATAGACCAGGATGCTGGCCACGATGGAGTATGCCACACAGAAGGCGATACACATCGCGCCGAACACCAGGATGGGCATGCGGACGTTGATCATGGCGTAGCACACCACATAGGTGAGGACCATCACGATGCGGTAGGTCCCACTTTTCATCTCCGTACCAGCCGTGTAGGGCTGCAGCAGGTAGTAGACGGTCAGGTAGTGGATGGAGAAGAAGGCGCTCATGGAGAGGATGGTGACCACCAGCACCACATAATTGAGGGGTTGTCCGTCCCGCCGGAGACATAGAGGATCAGCGCCAGGCCGCACCCGATCACCAGCGCCGGCACGGCATTGACCTTGATGATCTCCCGCAGCCGGATGCGAAACAGCCTGAGCACGAACCCCGGACGCTTGTAGAAGGAGTAGGTCAGCAGGCTGTGGTCGCAGTTCATGAACAGCGCCTGGGTAAAGCCGGTGCCCCGGTTGATGAGATACATGATGAAGGCGAAATACGGCAGCCACGTCATGACCAGTTCGTTGATGTCCGCCTTGGTGCCGGGCTGGATCACCATGAGAAGCACTGCGCCGCAGCAGAGAAACAGGCAGACATAGGCGATGCGCAGGGCGGATTTCCACAAAATCTTCCGGTGCCGCTTGACGAACAGGTCGTTGAGGAACTCGAAGCCTTTCTTTGGCTGGTGATAGAGGTGTCGGCGGAGATCTTCTTCTCATTGGCCGTCTTGATCGCCGCTTTGGCTTTATCCATCTGGCCCGGGATCTGGGCCAGCAGCTCCTGATTCATCTCCCGGTAGTAGCGGAAGGTTCCCACCCGCCTAAGGCTCAGGAGCCCCAGCGGGATCCAGACCAGGAACAGCGCCGCCGAGGCCCAGAGGGGCAGGACGAAACCCACGGCGGGCGGCACATAGGCCAGGGCCAGCAGGAGCGCCGTCAGCAGCCAGGCTATCTTCTGGAGGTTATTCTCGTTGCGGACATAGCCGTGCTTCTCATAGTCCCGCAGGGAGTCGGCGGCCACCGCCACCTTCACGCCGGCGATGCAGACAGGGATCAGCAGGCACAGCCACAGCGGCACGCCCCGGTCCAGGCCAAAGAGGATGGTGAAGGGCAGGAACCCCACCACGACCTTCCCCAGCGCGTACCCGTAGTTAACAGGGTGTAGGACCGGGCATTCATCCGCAGAAGGATCATGGCGTAGTACTTGTCCCGGGTGGGGTTGAAGAGGCTGGTGTTCATATACGAGCCGATCAGCGTCAGGAACAGCAGGATGTGCAGGAACCCGAGGCCCGCCGGCGCCCGCTCGTAGAGGAGCCCCACGCCGCAGACCATAGTGAGGAAGTAGAGGAGCTTCCCCAGGAAGATGGACACGATCTCCCACAGCAGCGAGAGGACGTTGGCGAACATCTTCAGCCCCCGCACTTGATAAAGCCGGTCGGGCAGCACCCGTTTCAAAAGGGGGATCTGCTTGAGGGAGTGCAGGATGCCGTTGACCCGGTATGTATTTTTCAGGCCGAATGAGATGCGCAGTGTTTTAAGCATAACTCTCCTCTTTCAGCGCCGCGATGATCTTCTCCTTGAAGGCGTGGTCGTCCAGGTTGGACTTCTCCACCACTTCCAGCTCCCCGTGGCTGAGCAGCACGATCTCGTCGCAGAGGTCCAGGGCCAGATCCAGAATGTGGGTGGAGAAAATGGTGATCCGCCCGTCTTTCAGCGACCGGAGCAGATTCTTCATCTCCTCGGCCACCACCACATCCAGGCTGGTCAGCGGCTCGTCCAGGAGCAGGATGTTGGGCTGGGCGATGATGTTGACCAGCATCTGCATCTTGTTCTTCATGCCATGGGAGTAGTCCTTCAGCAGCTTGTCCCGGTCCTCCGGGGCGATGCTCATTTCCGCAAAGTACTCATCCAGGGGCCTGGGGTCCCGGATGGAGTCTGCGTTGATGTCCATGAAGAACTTGAGGAACTCCCGGCCGGTGAGGAACTCCGGCACCGTTGGCGTGGAGAGGACATACCCGATGTCCTCCGCCGCCACCTCCCGGCGCACGCCGTTTTCCTCGATGCAGAAGCTGCCGCTGTCGGCCTTGATGTCCCGGTTCAGGCAGTTGAAGAGCGTCGTCTTGCCGGCGCCGTTTCGGCCTAAAAGGCCGTAGATCCTCCCCTCCTCAAAGGTAAAGTTGATGTCCTTCAGCACCTCTTTCTGCTCAAAGCGCTTGGACAGGTGCTCAATGATAAATTTCATGGGTTACTCCTTGCAGTCGATTTTCTCCCAGCGGCCTCTCACTGGATGCGAAAGCCGTTGGAGGTCTTCTGGAACACATATGCCAGCATGGCGTCGTGGTCGGGGAACGCCACCGGCTCAAACCCCTCCTCCGGATGGAAGGATACCACTTGGTCCGTCCAGTTGATCCAGAGCAGCTGGGGCGCCTGGGCGCCCGCGTCATCATCCATACTCGTTATTCTCCTTATTCCTCTCTCGGTCCCCATTCCGCTTTCCGATTTTACTCTACATGGGCACACTGCTGACCAGGCCCTCGATCTCCTGCCGCAGTCCGGCCCGCTCCCGCTCCGCCTGGTCCGTCATCTGCCCCAGGCGGTCCAGGACGGCGCAGATCTGCGCCCGGGTGTCCTCCACCTGGGCCTGGGCCTGATTGATCCGGTCCAGCACCGCCCAGTCGGCGAAGATACCGTCGAACACATAGTCGGCAAAGCGGAGGAAGCCGTCGATATTGACCTGGAAATCGGCGCTGATGGTCACGTCGGCCAGCTCCGTCCGGAAGGCGCGCAGCTGCGACTGCAGGTACTCCACCGCCGCCTGTGCCTCATCCAGCTTGCTGTGCTTGGCCAGGTCGGCGATGAGCCCGCCGCCGACCAGGTCCCAGGTCCCCCAGCCCTCCGCGCTGCTCAGGCTCTCCAGGATCTCATCGGCCGTCGCCAGGGCGCTCTGTCCGGCGGCGGACGCCTCCCCCAGCTCCCGCTCCTGGCTCTCTAAGTAGGCCTCGCGCTCCTCCATGCGGAGGATCTGTTCCGCGGCCGCGCCGCCGGCGGCCTTGACCGCCTGGGTCTTCTCCCGGAGCAGCGCGGCGTACTGCTCCTCGCAGCCGTCCAGGGTGCCCAGCTCCGCCTGACACCGGGCCAGATCCTCCTCCGCGCCGGCCAGCTCCCGGGCCGCCGCGTCATACCGCACCCGGGCGGCGTAGGCCTCCTGCCGCTCCTGCGTCAGCTTTTCGTCCATCTTCCCTACCACGTTGTAGAAGAAGGCGGCCAGGCTCCGGCCCTCCAGCCGGTCCACATCCGCCTGCTCCTCCCACATGGCCTCTTTCAGCTCCTCCGCCCTTGCGGCGTAGGTATCCCGCTGGCGCCGCAGCTCCGCGGCCGAAGCCTCCAGCTTCTTTTTGCGGGCGCACTGGGCGAGCAGTTCCTTCAGCTGCTGGTCATAGCCGTTCATCTCTTTTCGCTCCTTTCCCTTCCCAAGGCATCAATTCTCTCTGCAAAAGAGGGCTTCACCCAGCAGTGAAGCCCTCAGCCGACGCCAGATCGGGATGGGAGCTCAACCCTTCAGGCGGCTCTCTTCAAGGTCACCTGGACGCCCAGTGTCTGGGCGTAAGCGGGATTTTTTCGGAGGTACTCCATCAGGCGGATCGCCAGGAGTCTCGTTTTGGGATCCATCGCCGTCACCTCGCTGCGCAAACTTCACAGGAGCATATGCTCTCTCTGCTTACCCGTATTCTACCATCCCGCACCAGCGGCTTCCAGCATCGGTTTGGCAAATTAAGGCCCACTATTTCCACTGCTGCGGCAAAATACCCGGTTCAATCCCGCTCCGCACGCCGGCGCTCATAGGCCTCATACTGCTCTGGGTTGATGGCGCCGGTGGCCAGCATCCGCTCCGACCACAGCTGCAGGGTCTCTACCGCGATGGAGATGCGCTCCAGCTCCTCCCGGATTCGGATGAAGTCCTCCAGCTCGTCGTCGCTGATGACGCCGTCGGCGGTGATCTCGATCAGCCGGTCCTTGCGCCGGTTCATGGAATTGAGGGATGCCAGCATTTCCAGGACGATCTGGGAGAGGTCCTTGATCTTCACCTCCGGCACATACTCCTGCCCGATGGGGCACTGATTGGCGCAGTAGTAGTTGCAAAGGCCCGGCTGCTTGTACTTCTCCGCCATGGTCAGCACCTCGTCCGGGTGGGGCAGGGACCGCTCGTTCTCGATCTTCTCGATGCGCTCGGGCGGAATAGACTCCAGCAGCTCGCCGGCGGCCTCCCGGGTCAGATGCATGGCCTCCCGGGTGGTCTGATAGATGTTCTTATTCTTCGGAAAAGCAATTCCCATTTCTCACCTTCCCATCACTCTGAAGCGCCGAGGGCCTTGCGGGCCCTGGACACCCACGCCGTCACATGGTTTGCCGGCACGCCGAACATCTCCCCGATCTCCCGGTTGGTGTACCCGTCCATCAGCATCCGGATGGCCTGGAACCCCTTGGCTGTCACGCCGGCGGCCCCGGCCTCCGCCCGCTCCAGGCGCACCAGGAGCGCCGAGCAGGCTTCCCGCTGCTCCGGGGTATCATCGTCCAGCACCGTGCAGGGCAGCTCGGCAGGATCTGTGGCGACCTCCCGCCCCCGGCGGGTGGCGCGCTCCAGTTCGGTATAGATCTCATTGCGGATGAGCCGGTAGGCGTAGGTGGAAAAGGCCACCGTGTGCCCCGGCTTGTCTGTCTGGGCCGCTTTGCAAAGCCCCAGGCAGCCGATCTGGAACAGGTCGTCGTAGTCGAACATGCTCCCGGCGCCCAGGGTATGGACGCAGTCCTGGATCACCTTGCCCACCAGTCCCATGTTCTTCTCAACCTTGATCCGCTGCTCCTTCGTAAGCGGCGACAGCATATCATACACCTCCTGCTACCTCTTTCAATTTGTTTTGCTGCTCCAGCCGCTCCCGGAGCAGTTTCCGGCTCTCGTCAATGACCACCTGACAGTAGTACTCGCCCAGATGCCCGATATGGGCGTGGGCCATGGGCGCCTGTACGGTCATGGCCAGCCACTGGTAGGCGTCCCGCTTGCTCATGAGTCCGGACTGATACAGTTTGTTGAACTCCCGATGCGCGGCATAGCGCAGCTGCCGCAGTTTCGGCCCGGCCAGGCTCCCCATGGGCTCCAAGGTACCCGAGTGCGCCATCACATAGGAATCGCATGCCGGGTACCGGGAGCAGACATAGGCCATCGCACCCGGCCGGTGCGTCCTGCAAAGGCCCTCCGCGCTTCGAAGCACCGCGGGGCTGCCGCAGTGGCAGCGCAGCCGACCGGCGCCGGGCAGCACCCCTGTCCGGCTGCGTCTTGATCTCTTGCTCACCTTGTATCCCACCTTTCCGGAAGAGATCTTCCATAGTTCCTACTCGCACCGGCTTTGTCACAGCCGGCAGAAAAACACAAAAAAGGCCGGAAGCCCGCTGAAAAAAGACAATGCAGAGCCAAGCGCTGGAATAGTGGTGTCGCATCCAGCCATTGACTCTGCACTGTATTTCAGCGGCCTTCCGGCCACATTTTTATCAGACAAGACCTGCGCTTTGTGGGGCCGCAGGACAGCGGCTCCGTCACGATTCCCCGCCTGCACCGGCAGGTCTGACGCCAAGGCGCCCCGGCGTATCGAGAGCCTGCGCGCAGTATCTTGCTATAATGAAATTATAACAGGATGCCGGCAAATAGTCAATGAAAAAACGCAGTTTTGCCGCGATTTCCGCCACTCTTTTGCCCATCTCAGTCTGGGAGATTTTATCTCAGTCTGTGGCGGTTTTTGCCGGTCAGTACTGCTCCTCATCCTCCTCCGCCCACTCGTCGTAGTCGGCCTGCTGGCGGCGCCGCTTGGCGAAGTAGAGGGCCACAAGGCCGCCGATCCCGCAGGCGAGGCCGACGAAAAACACCACCATAGGAGCGATGGGGACGTCGGCAGGCTCTACGGCGGGGACCTGCTCCTGCGGCTGCTGTACCTGTCCGGAAGGCTGCTGGGCTGAGCTGTCCGGCGGCTGCTGGGTATCAGGGACCTGCTCTGCGGGCGGGTCAGGGATGGGGACGGTGGAGTTGATACAGCTGAGGGTGTAGGTGGTGCTGCCGCCCAGATCCATGGTCAGCACACCAGTCTCGTCCACAACTATGGGGGCCGGGAAGACACCGGCGTCGGTGCGCAGCTCAAACTCCACGCCTGCCCAGCGCGTGCCCAGCTGAAGGACCAGCTGGTCGGGCTGCTGGGTGATCTTCGGCTCGGTGCCGTCCGTATCCGCGAAGGCCGTGGTGCAAAGGCACATGGCCAGGCACAGGGCGGTCAGGAGGGTCACCCGGAGCCGTCTCTGGATCGTCATGGTCCGCTCCCCTCCCCTCAGCGCGTGGTGGACATGTGGGTGATGACGCCCCAGATCCGGTTGTTCTCGTGGTTGATGCCCAGGATCCGCACCGTCGCCCTGGCGCCCCGGGGCGGCCGGCCGCGCTTGGGATAGGTACACAGGCAGTCGATGCCGCCGTCCAAGGACACGAACACGCCGTTGAGATCCACCATGCTAACGGTGCCCACATAGCGGTTGCCCACCACATACTTCTTCAAGGCCTTTTCGTAGGGGTTCTCCATTGCCTGCTTCACCGAGGCAGTCACCCTGGGCCGGCTGCGGTCGCTGCGGTCCACCTCCAGCACCCGCACCAGCACGCGCTGGCCGGGCTGATAGTGCTGCGCGGCGTCCACCCAGCGCTGGTAGGACAGCTCACGCAGGGGGATATAGCACTCCGCGCCGAACAGGTCCACAAAGATGCCCGCCCGGATGACGGAGATGACCCGTGCCTCGGCGCGGATGCCCTCATAGATCTGGTAGTTGCCGTCCCGGTCGGTACGGAAGTAGTACTCCCTGCGCTTGAGCGCCATGGCCTCCAGCCGGCTGGCAGCCACCACGTTGTGTTCCTGGTCGATGCCCTTGACGATGTAATCCACCTCCGCGCCCAGCCGCTTGTTGAGCAGATAGTGGAGCACGTCGCCCTTGGGCTGGCCGCGGTAGTCCTCCGGCTCCTCGATGGCCTCCAGCACCGGGATGATGACCTTGAAGTCGCCGTGGTAGATGACTGCATAGGACATCTCCGGGTTATCCGCCAGCCGCTCCACGCCCTGGATCGTACCGGTGAGGATCTTCTTGCTCTTGAGGGACTCCACCAGGTCCAGCAGGTCGTTGCGCAGCCGGTCCGTATCCGTCTCCACCGTCCGCTCAGCGTCGATGGATACCACCCGCTGGCGGCGCCTGCCCGGCATGCGGAGTTTCTGGGGCTGCCCGGATTCGGATTGCTCCTCCTCCGCGGGCACATCCTCTCCCCCGTCCTGCGCCTCCTGCACCTCTGCCGCCTTCTTGCGGGAGGTGCGGCGGCGCCGGGGCGCGACAGGCGGCTCGGCGTCCCCTTCAGCCGCAGCGTCCCCTTCAGACTGGGGCATGGCTTCGTCGTCCGGTTCCGTTTCCGGCTCAGTCTGGGAACCGAGATCGGCCGTGGGATCAAATGCCTGGCCACCGCCGGGTTCTTCAGCCGGTTCCAGGTCAGTCTGGGAACCGGCATTCGAGTCGGCGGATTCCATGTCAGTCTGGGAGGAAAAGGTTCCTTGGCCAGGCTCAGACTGGCTATCCGGGTCCCATTCCGGGTCAGTCTGGGGCGGAGCTGCCTGGCCATCGGGATCGTCGCCCGATTCCAGGTCGGTCTGGGGCGCGTCGGGATCCAGGCTCTTGGCAGCCGCCAGCTCCAGGTCCGTCACACCGGCATTGGCCACCTCGCCGGACGGCGTTTCCTGGTCAGTCTGGGGGACGGGATCAGACTCAGTCCCGGTGGTTTCCTGCTCCGTATCGGGAGCCTGTTCCTCAATCTCTTTCTTGGTTCTTGCCATGGTATGGGTTCCTCCTTTGGTTGATGATGTGGGTTATGGGGGCGGACAATTAAAAATCCGCCGGCGGCCGGGAGCTCTCGTAGAGCGTCTTGGGCCGTTTGGCGGGCTTTGCGGGGAATTCCGAGGGCTGACCGCCGGATGACGGCGACTTGGGACGGGCGCCTTCGGCTTTGCCTGTGGCGGTTTCGCTTTAACGGGCGGCTTTGCGGCGGCGGCAGGCGCCGGTCCGGGCGGTTTGTCCATGTCGGGTTCAGCAGGCATGGACTGAGCCGGTGGCTCCGGCGGCTGAGCCGGCGCCGGGTCGGTTTGGTAGCGCTGGATACTGGTGCGCTCGCACTCTTTGGCATAGGGATGCTCGGTGAAGTCGAACTTCTTGGCCCGGAGCACCTTCTGGCCGCGCAGGATGATCAACAGCTCATCATTGGGGAGCCGGAGCACCTCGTCCGGGGTCAGCACCCGCCGCCGGCCGATCCCCTCCGTGTAGCGGTACTGGGGGATGACCTGCGCCAGGGCGAGACTCTGCCGTGTGGTCATGGTGGAGTTGACCTCCACCGTCATGTCCCCGCTGCGGGCGCTGAAGTACTCCGCAGTCACGTCATCCGTGGCGCCCAGCATGATCTGGGTGTCGGCGTTGCCCAGCAGCTCCGCCCACAGGTTATTGGGGTAGCGGTTTTGCAGCTGGGGAAGGCTTTGCGAACACATGATGACCTGGAGCGCTCTCGACCTGATGGTAGACAGCCGCCTGCCGAAATCCTTGATGGTGCCGATGTTGTTCATCTCGTCCAGGATGATGTTGACCGGCACCTTACAGCGCTGTTCCGGAGTGCTGTCGGCGTAGCGCACGAGCTTGATGAACAGGAATGCGAAGAACAGGGCCGACAGGAACTCCAGGGAGGAGTTCTGATCGTCCAGGATGATGTAATAGGCACACTTGCTCCAGCCCGGTTCAGACAGGTCGATGTCGGAGCTGCGGGTGATCCGCCGCACGGCCTCGCTCTGGAGCACCTGGAGTCTGGTGCCAAGGCCCAGGACGATGCCTGCGCGCACGGTGTCGCTGGCCTGGCTGAACAGGCTGTACGGCCCCTTGGCCGGATGGCCGATGGGCAGCCGGTCAAAGAGCATGGTGAGTTCCTTCTCCGTGTGCTGAGTGAGCATCTGATAGACGGCGGCCAGGTTCCGCTCCTCCGGCGTGCGGGTGCTGTCCAGGTCCACATAAAGGATCAGGCTCTTGAGCAGGTTGCTCTCGCCGTTGTCCCAGAAGTGGTCGCCCTTCTCATCGCCCTTCGTGTTGGAGATGATCACGTCGGTGAGGATCTGGGCCATGAGTGTGTCGCCGCCCAGGTCGAACATGCAGTTCCAGGAGTCGCTGTACTCCGGCTGCAGGAGGTTATAGACCCGCACCTTATAGCCGTGCTTTTTGAACAGCTCCGCCGTGTCGGCGAACATCTCCGACTTTGGATCCGCGACCACCACCGACTCGCCGCGCCGGATGCTCTGGAACAGAGCCGGCCGGATGACGCCCCTGGACTTCATGGTGCCGCTGGCGCCGAAGACGGCGATGTGCTTATTGAGCCGGGTGTCCTCCGGCAGACAGATGACGGAGCCGCGCTCCGTCTTGCCCAGGATGATCCCCTTCGCCCGCTCCGGACCGGCCACCTCCAGCACGGAGCGCATCTCCTTCTCGCTCATCCAGCCGGATGTGCCGTAGGTGCCCCGCTTGCTGCGGGTGAAGTTGCGGGGGTCGTAGTCGTTGCTCCCAAATCGGTTTTGGAGCCGGACGAATGCGAACAGGCCGCCTGCCAGCACCGCCGTGAATAGGGTACATTTCAGGCCGCTCCCCGTCATGGCGCTGCGCCAGCACACAAGGGGTGAGAAATAGATGGCGCCCATGGTGGCCTTGCCGGTCATGCCGCCGTCGGCCAGCCACTTCTGGTAGCCAATGGTGAGCTGGCTGATGAGGCCGCCCAGATAGAGCAGCGCCGCCACACCCAGGATCACAGCGAGGACGATCCCGCTGCGCGCACAGACTTACTTTTTCATCGCATCAACTCCCTTCGTCTGCCCCCTCCCCCACTCCGAGCCCGAGGGCATCTTCCAGATCCGGCAAGCCGATCTCCCGCAGCTGTGCCCGGCCGCCTATGTACCTGTCCACAAACTGACTCTGCCAGGGGAAGCACAGAATTTCATACGGCGCGCCGCTGTACTCCAGCGCCTGCCGCACCCGCACCAGGCGGGCGATGTCGCCGTCCAGGTGAGAGAGAATCAGTGTGTTCCCATCCTGTGCATCATACTCCATCACGCCGGGCATCTTCACACGCATCCGCTCCGGGAATACCGCGGCAAGCACCTGCTCATGCCAGTCTGGGAGCGTCAGGAGGCGCAGGAGGCGGGTGCCCTGCTCTGTCATTGGGATAAAATGTACGTGTGGATAGATCCGGTCAAAGCGCAGCTCCATGCGCCGGCTCTTGTCGGACTCCAGCAGGGTCTGCAGCGCCAGGTCCATATGTTCCCCCAGCAGGATGGCATGGTCTGCCCGGGCGGGGCCCGCATTCATGCGGGCCAGCTCCTCCAGATGCCGGGCGGTCTTGAACTCGCCCATCCCGCTCCACTTCATCACGGCGTCCCTTGTGTTGTAGACAGCGTAACAGTACCCCGGGCTGAAGATGGCGCCGGTGAGGCGGGTGAAGATGGTCTTGTTCATCTCGGTATTGTCCAGCTGCTTGACCGATTTTGCCGGGTAAAAGCAGGCATATGCCGGCACGACCTGCCGGATCGCCTGCTTCTGCAGGGGCGGCAGCAGGAAGGGGCGTGTTTCCACTCCGGCCCCCATACAGATTGCCACCGATTCCGCGACCCGATGATTTCGCTCCACATGGCTTATACTCCCGGAGAAGCGGTGACCGCCGGTGGCGGCAAGATACCAGCTGAGGGCTGCCGGGTGCAGGGCCTGCAGGAGCGATAGGGCGCTCTTATACAGCCGGATCGTCCGCCTGTCCCCCCTCCCGCTGGTGGTGAGCATTTTACAAGTGCCGAGGTCTGCCCCGGCGGGGGTGCGGAAGTGCTGCACCACTTCCAACCTTCTGACCAGCTCCTCCAGCGTCCGGACACTCCCCAGCAGGTGCAGGGAGCGATGGGGGTACTCCCCGCAGATGGCCAGCAGGAGCAACAGGCGCCAGACGTGGCTGCCGGGCCGGAGCGTGATCATTCGGACTGCCCGGGGTCATCGGGATTTAAGGCATGGCTGTTGCTCTCTTTGCCGCAAATCGGCTCCCCGGTCGCGCTTGGGAACCCCTGTCTTTTCGGGGATCTTCCGCCGTTTCGGATTTACGTGTGCCTGCGGCCTGGAAACGGGCCTAAAATCCCGTATCTTTTCAGGCCCATATTTCGCTCGTTTCATACAGGGTATCCTCCTTCAGATCGTCCGCCTGCTCCGCCGCCAGCCACTCGGGAAACCGGCTGGCGGGCACCACATACACCTCTGTACAGTCCACCTCCCCGGCTGTGCTGCAGTAGTAATGGGCGCACCGCCGGGGGGCGTCATCCGGCAGCAGGTAGAGCGTGATGATATCGGTCACCATGTTGACCTCAATGTTGTCATGGTCGCGGTAGGCCCGCTCCGGCCTGCCGCGCTGATACACATGCCGGTAAGCCAGCACGCAGCTGCGGTAGCACGCCGGCGGCTTGCCGTCGAAGTAGCGGCGCAGGGCGGGATAGAGATACTGCTGGATATAGATAGGCGATCCCGTGCCCTTCTTTGGAAGGAGCGCGGGGATCTTCAGCAGAAACCATCCCCGCCTGGCGTAGCCCATCTCAATGGGCACGGTGTCCAGCAGCATCTGCTCCGTCAATTCCGCTGCCTTCGGGTGCCCGGTATAGGCCGGAAGCACCCGTGCGAGCAGGGCCAGCTTCTCCACCTCCGCGGAGAAGGCAAAGGCAGAACCGAACGCGCCCGCCATATCCTCCCGTTCCAGCAGGCGCCGGGTGCGGGCAAGCTCCACAGCGGCGCGCTCCATCCGGCGCTCGGCCCCGGCCAAAGCCTGCCCAAAGTCAGACTGCGCCATCCCGGCCGCCCTCGCTCTCTGTGTAAAAGCGCACATCGGGCACCTCCTGACCGTTGTAGTCCACCGTGGCAAACAGGCACGGGACACTCGGCAGCACCAGCTCCTGCGCCATGCGGATATGAGGCAGGACAAAGATGTACCGCAGATCCTCCTGCGGCTGGAGCAGGCGGGCCAGATGCTGCTCCCCGTCGTAGAGGACGACGATCTCATAGCCGATGTCCTCCTTGAGGAAAAAGATCTGGGACGGATAGGTGGCCGGGTAGTGGGCCATGGGCTCCACCTTGTCAATGAACTGCAAAAGCACCCACACCGCGAGGATCATGCGCGGGTCCGGCTGGCACATGGGGTCAACTCCCAGATAGTACCCGCCGGAAATGTCATAGAGCAACACGTCACGCTTCAGCCCCCGGATGATCTTCTCCGCCGTCTGGGGCGGCTTATCCTTCAGCATGCGGACCACCTGCGTCTTGGTCAGCGCGCCATACTCCGTCAGCCAATGGATAATGTACTGTTCCTCCTGCAGCAGCATGGGCCAATCACCCCCTTCCCCTTGTGTGCATAATCTCCAGGAATGCGTAATCTGCTCCTTATGCGTATTTCCTCATGGCGCAGCGCCAGGGCCTGCGGGAGGTGGTCCAGCAGAAGTCCGACGAGTTTGGCGTCCAGTTTCACGCCGGCGAGGCTGGAGAGGTAATCGCAGGTACGCCGAATGCTCCACGGCCGCTTATAGGGGCGGGGCGAAAGCAGGGCGTCAAAGACATCGGCGACCGCGACCAGCTTCGCATGGGGATGGATCTCATTCCCGCGCAGGCCCAGGTAGCCGCTGCCGTCCAGGCGCTCATGGTGCTGGAGCGCCACGGCGGAGGCGGTGCGCATCGCGCCGTGGGTATGGATCAGGATATGGGCGCCGATGGCAGTGTGCATACGCATGATCGCATGCTCCTCTTCAGTCAGCGGTCCGGTCTTGCCAAGGATGGCGGGCGGGATGGCCGTCTTGCCGATGTCGTGGACAAGGGCGGACTGGGTAACTGTTCTCACCTCGGAGTCCGGTAAGCCGGCCAGCTTGGCCAGCAGTTCGGATAGTGCCGCCGTGCGGCGGCAGTGGGCCTGCTCTGCGGGAGGCAGAGGTGCGGGAAGATTCATAGTGCTGCCCTCCTTAACTTGAGAATAATGTGATGTTTAACTCAGCGCCTGGCCGCGGCTATCTTCAACCGCCTCACCGTCCGGGACAGCGGCAGCCTCTGCGGTATCGGCCACCGCCTTCAGTTCGTTGAGCATGGCCTCCAGCTCGGCGCGGTCAGTGGTGATCATCTGCTGCTCCTCCCTGGACGCCTTGATGATGACCGGCACTTTGTTGCTGTTGCTGGAGATCAGGGCCTCACCGCGCTCAAACTGTGTGATGCTGCGGATTTCGGTGCGGGTGAGCTTCAGGACATCCTTGACGTATTCCGCCTCATCTGGCTCCAGGTTCAGAATAATCTTCGTCTTTGAGTTATTGAGGATGGACCTCCCGTAGCGGCCATCCTCCAGCCCGAAGAAATCGGACAGGTCCTGTGTAACTGCAACTGCACCTCCGCCGTACCCTCGGATAATTTTGAATACTTCCAGACAAAACTCCGCAGCCTGTTTGTTGGCCGCGCCGCCAATCAGTTTCCAGATCTCGTCGATGAATACCATCTTCTTCTTCGTGCGGTCTGCCTTCACCTGGTCCCACACATAGTCCAGCGCAATCATCATGCCAACCGGGAGCATTTTGCCCTTGAGCTCGGAGATGTCCAGGACAACATAGCGGTTACTCAGATTGATGTTCGATTGGCGGTTAAAGCTCTGGGCGCTGCCGGTGACGAACCGGCTGACGATGGTGGCCAGGCGGGCAGTCAGCGGGCTCTCCTTGAGAACTTCATAGAGGTCGCCCAGAATGGGCATGGTCTTGACCTTTCCGCTGCCGGGATCCTCATAGATGGAACTGTTGTCGTGGGTGATGCCGAAGTTGGCGTAGGTTTTTACCAACGCCTCGTCCAGCAACTGCTCCTCTTCATTGGACATATCCGGAATCAGGAGGGAGAAGAAGATCATCAGCTGCTGGATCTTTTTCGCCAGCATGGAGTCGATATCGCTGTAATCAAGCTCGTCGATCAGCTCCATCTCCGGTGTGAGGGTGGGCCGGATCTCCATGACGTTGATACAGGCGCTGGAGCCGGGTGCCAGTTTGATATAAGTGCCGCCGATTTTATGGCAGGCCCGCTTGAACTCATGGCCCTTGAGCGGCGCCAGGATGTAACACTGGACGCCGCGCATTCTTAATCGTAGTGCCATCACTTGCATAGTAAAGGTCTTGCCGGCGCCAGAGGTGCCGCAGATGGTAAAATTGGCGTTCTTATTGACCTTGGTGTTGAAAGGGTCAACGATGCACAGTGAGTTATTGTGCCGGTTGAGGCCCAGCAGGATGCCGTTGTCATCCGAGAGCTCAAAGCTCGTGAACATATAGGTGGATGCTGCCCCGGACGTGAGCACGTTGCGCTTGGACTTGCGCTCCAGGCTGGGGTCGAGGTAGAGAAACGGCATGGTGGAGCGAAGCGCCGCCTCCTGTTGAAACAGGCAGTCCCCCACCTGGATGTCCATTGACTTCATCAGGTCGGTCATCTGCTGCTTACGCCACTGGAGCTCGTCAAGGGTGGGGGCGGACACTGTAATGAGCACCGTCATATAGAACAGGTCCTCATTTCGGCTGGACAGGCCCTGCTTGATGTAGTAACCGGCCTGGATAGAGCCAGCCAGTTCCTCATAGTCAGTGGAGGTGTCCTGCAGTTCCCGCAGCTTGGTGCGGTTGAGCCGGATGCGCTGTGCCACCCGATCGATGGTTTTACCCCGGATCTCCCGGCGAAGGTGCAGATCCACATCGACGCCCTCGCCGGCATTGATCAGGGGAGGACATCCAGCCGCCCCGCACCTGCTGCGGGAATCCGCTCTTGCGGATATAGAGGTAGGTGTAGTACATACCGTCCATGACGATATAGCCCGGATGGCTCAGATCGAGGCCTCGGGGCGCCACGAAATTGACGGCCCGGATCTTTGGCACGGGATCCACGCCCACCACTCGCTTCTTGGCCGTCATGGCATCCACCACTACACGGTTAAGCCGGCTCTGGAAGGGGTCGTCCACGCAGGAACGGCGGTTGAAGTACATATAGAGGATCTCCGCCACAAATGCGTCTTCATCCTTTGGCTGTACAATACTGTTGCCGCATTGGGCGAAATAGGTCTTGGCATTCTGGGTCACCGTCTGAAGGGCGGCGTAGACCTCCCCGTAGTCGGTGTCTGACTGCCGGCGCACCGCCTCGTACTGAAAGATCAGGAAAAACCGGCGGGTCAGGGCCTCCCGGCTCCCCTCCTCCTGGATGAAGCGGATGGTGCCCTCGCCCAGTTCCCGGCAGGCGGCAACATCTTCCTTTTCAATGTCCGCCTCCAGACCGGCCACATAGCGGTCCGAGTCGGCCTTGCGGGTGACGGATTTGAACTGCAGGCGCATGGGCGAGATCTTGAGCCAACTGGCAAAGGTGGAGATGATGCCCCACTGCTCCTCATTGGAGCGGAGCAGGAAATTGATGGGCTCGATCTCCAGGATCTTCAGGTAGCGGCCGTCCGTGGTTTCAACGATGCCGTTTCGCAGGTCTTTGATCGGGATGTAGTCCTGGACGAACTCCAGGCGCTCGGCCTGCCTTCCCCGGGCGGGCGGAGCTTCTTTCGCCCCCGGGTGTTTCCTGTGCGTGTCTGATGTGCCATAGTGATAACCTATCCTCCTGTAATGGAGCTGGCGACGCCGCATCCAGAACAGAACGATGTGCGTGGCAAATTGGAGCAGGGAATCGCCGCCGATCCCCATGAGCGCGAATACGCCCATCGGCAGCAGCGTCATGGTCATCACCACAACCTTTGCGGTGACCGGCAGGTGCATCCACATCAGTTCTGGGTAGCCCACAAGCAGAAGCAAAAACACAGCCTCTATCGTGTTGCGGGTCTCCAGCATACCGCCCAACAGCTTCCCGGAATCGGTGTAGTTTGGGCGGGATCGTATAGACATTGCTGAACTCTCGATCATCCACTTGCGCCGGCCTCCTCCACATCAAGCGCCGCCGGGACAAGGTCGCCCTCCAGGTCAACATCGTTCCTGCGGCGGTACTGGGTCACATAATCGGGTGAGTTGAGGACCACCCCTGTCCCGCTGGCGCAGTGGACCCAGAGCTTATTTCCGTCGGCGTCCTCGCCCGCATAGAGCAGGACATGATTGACCGGGACGGTGCCGGGCACCGCCATAAAGCCCAGGTCGCCGGGCAGCAGTTCCTCCTCGGTGATGGCGTGGGTGGCATCCCACTGGTTCCATGTCCCGTCGTAGAGGGTGACGCCAAGCGCCGTCTGATAGACCCATTCCGTGAACCCCGAGCAGTCCAGCCCGTAGGGCGGATCGTTCCTGTGCTGCTGGAGCCGGCGGAAGTCACCAGCTTTGGCGTGTTCCACTCGCTGTTCCAGCCGGGGGCGCTTTTCCCGCCCCAGAAATATGGAACACGGCCCACCAGGGAGAGGGCACAGCGCATCAGCTCCTTCCGTTTGCCGCTGCAGTCCAGGCTGGCCAGGAACAGGTTCAGTTCCGCATCACTGATCGGCGGCACGCTCCCGTCGCTGGCGGTTCCGTACATGGTCATCTTTAGGGCATTGGACATATTGAGGATGGCCTCGCCATAGGTGATGCTGAACGACGCGGAGTAGGCCGCCAGGGCGTAGCAGGTGTCGTAGTCTGCGGATACGAGGGCGTTGTTGACCAGCGCCTCCATGGAAAGCTCATAGTCATAGCCGCCGTCCGCGATGATTTGATCTACCCTGGCCAGGGCGGCGTCATAGCCGGCCTGGATACATTCTGACACCACGGCGGACAGGTCATCGAAGTTTGCGGACACCTCCGTCGGCCCGTTGGGATCGACGGTGGATGGATCAGTGTGGAAAATGTTGTTGAACACGATGGAGGGCAGGGACACCACCGCGATGATAATGAAGAGAAGGAACAGGCAGATAAAAATGAGGATCTTGAACAGAGTGTGCCGGAGCGACCAGGCGGCGGACAGAACGGCGCCCCAAGGGCCGCCGACTGCGGTGCCCGCCGCAATTCCTGACACCGCTTTGCCAGCCTCTACTCCTGCCTTCACCGTCGCTGCGGCCGCATTGGCCGCGGCCTCACCCGCAGCGGAGCCTGCAGCTCCAGCGGCGCCGGCGCCGCCGGCGGCGGAGCCAAACTGCCGCGCTGCCTCGGAGGCCTGCCGCATGCCTTGCAGGTAGTTGTCCTGCCCATCGCCGAAGCGCTGTTCTTCAGACAAGGGGATCACCTCGCTTCTGGTAAAAGAGTCGGGCAGACGCGCCCGAAGATGGATGCGTCTGCCCGCAGATCAGGGTTTCTTCCGATTGGGTGGCTTGCGCTCCGTCACAGGCCGCTTTTTGGGGCTGCGTGTGGCGGGACGGCGTGGATTTGTAGCGCATAGTTTCCACCGTCGTCGTCTGCAGCTTGTCGCCATCATAGACCGGCCTGCCGTCCTCATAGACGGGCCGGCGCTCCACAGCGGGCGTGCCGGGGATGGCGTACCACTGGCTGCCGCCGCTGTCTTCAAACACATGGTAGTCGCCGCGTGGCGCCTGATACATGGTCCGGTCGTAGAAAGCCGTTCCGGTGCCGTCCTCGTGGCGCACCTCCAGAATACCGTCGGCGACCGGGAGCTGTCCACAGACACCACCGGCTGGTCGAAGCCAGGCATGAACTGGCCAAAGAGCGCCGCGTTGTACTGGGCAGATGGGCTCAGACCACCACCCGATGGCGCCGGTGTCTCCGGCTCGAACTCCGGGACTGCGGCAGCCGGCGTCATCGCGTACCAGCTCAGGCCGTCCGCACCCTGGATAACCTCATGGGGCGCATCCGGCTCCTGGAAGTAGGCGCTGTTGTACCAAAGGCTGTTCCCGCCATCCGGGTAACTGGCCTCCAGAGTCCCTTCGTCCACCTGCCGCAGCAGGGTACCGTCCGGTGCGCTGGGGAATGCCTCGGCGACCTGGGCCGCCTCGGACACATCGCCAGTAAAGGCGGGCGTGGCATAGAAGGCGCCCATGCCCTCTCCGGAGGCAACCTGATACCACTGACTCCCGTCGGCGGCCGTGACCACCGTGTGCGGCGTGCTTGGCGCCTCATGCTGGGCGGTACTGTATAGGTCTACCTTGGCCTGCCGCCCATCCGGCGCGGTGGCGGTGGTACTGATGTGCCCGCCGGTGATCTGGGTGCCGGAATAGGTCATATTGGCCGTGGCTCCCCCCGCCAGCTGGGGCATATAGCCCGGAATGCTGCGGTCGGCGATCTCTCCGCCGATGGTGCCGGAGACGTTGGGTGGCCGCGTGGCCACAGAGGATATGGAGTTTGACGTCAGCGTGGCCCCGTTGCGGGCCGCCATGCCGCCGAAGGCCCTGCCCACGAAGCCTACGCCGCCGCCCGCGCCCATCCGGCTCCCGCCGTCCACCACGGCATCGCGGACAAAGCTGTTGGGCCGGTATCGGTTCATGAAGCCGGACAGGATCCCTCCGGCGGCGACACCGCCGGCCGTTCCGGCAGCAGCACCGGCGCCGCCCCGCGCTCCCCCTCCGAATACGGAAGCGGCATTCCCGCCTCCGCCTCTGGAGAAGCCGGTCAGCGCCCGGGCAGCCATCAGCATCTCTATTCCCCATACTGCTACCCGTCTGTGCCACAGATAGGCCCATAGCCGCCAGATAACTGTCGCATCTCTGGGCAATCTTCAGCAGCGCCAGGGCACAAAAGAGCCATAGGAAGATATTGCCCTGGCCATTGGTCAGCGCGCCGCCGTTGGCAATGAACTGGCCGACCGACGAGTTGAAGGCGCGCAGGAACCACACATTGAGCACCAGGAGCAGCAGTTGGGAGCCGACCATCCGGCACCAGCTCTGGAAGACCCGCGAGGTGGCTTTGGACGCGCCCATGGCGTAGGCAAGCGGCGAGGTATAGCAGAGAACGCCCACGAGCACATACCGCTCCACAGTTTCCAGAAGCAATTTGAAGTAGTTCCAGGCCAGGGCGATCATCAGGATAATCAAAAGGATCAGGCCGACCACCGTGGATACTGAGACGAGGGTGGTCAGCCCATTGGTGAGCGCCTGCTCGATCCCCGCGAAGGTAAAGTCGCCGGGATCCAGCGTGGAGTCCATGAGCGCCGTGTACGGCGCCCGCGCGATGTCCAGGGCGAGGCTGAAGATGGGTTTTGCATAGGCGATTAAAAAGCCGAAAATCGCGCCCCGCGCCAGAATGGCAAGAGGGTTCTCCGTCTCCGCCAGCGGGCCGCTGAAGGCGCGGAAGATCTGCCAGACCGCCACCAGAAAGAGCAGCGCCCAGGCCGTGTACTGGATGATGGTGTAGGCACTGACAGCGAATGGGAAGTACTCCTCCATCGCGGTCATGTCCGTGCCCAGTGCCCCGATGAACACCCCGGAGATGGCATCCATGATCTGGGTCATCACGCTGGCCACCCAGGTCGCTATGCCCTCAAAGATCCAATCTAACATAGTTTCGTTTCCTCAACATGGATGGGGGCGGCACAGAGGCCGCCCCCATCATCGGTCGGTTGTGCTTAGTAGCCTGTCCGGGGCAGGGTCGGGACCGGGCCGCCGCGGTAGATGATGGTCACCCACCGGTCAGTCGCCTGGATCCACTGATTCCGCCACATACCGCCCACATCGCACTTGTTGGCGAAGCGGTATTCGTGGGGCAGGTCGGACAGGACATCACAATAAATGTACGGAGTCTCCACCTGCCGGAAGCCGCCGGGGACACGGCCGAACAGGAAGGTGACCTGAGTCACATACTCATTGGAGGCAAGCCCTAGCGCCGCCGGGGAGGCGTCCAGGGTATAGTTCTGCAAGGTGTTCAGGTTGTCGGCCAGCACCCGCTGGGTGTTGGAGAGGTTGGTTTGGAACACAACTTTGTAGTTCAGCCGTGCCGAGTAGGTGCCAGTGATGATCTTATCCAACCGGACGGCGTCTGTGGGCAGCGTATCACGCCAATAGAAGCTGTCCAGCGGGACTGTGGAGTTGTTCCCGATATCCTTGAAGGTATAGCGGATCTCCTGGCCGGGCACGACTTCTGTGTAGCCGCTCTTGCTGATAGACACATTGGTGTAGACGCTCTCGTTGAGGAACTCGATCTGAACAATCTGGCCCTCATGCTCCAGATACACCGTCACTTCTTCCTCGCTGACGGAGTAATACTGGGGACTGGACACTTCCTTCACGATATAGCGGCCCAGAGGCAGCGGCTTAGACACCGCAAGTCCCCTGCTGTTGCTCTCGATGGTATCCACAAGGGCATTGGCTTTGTTGTAGATCTCAAACACCGCGCCTTCCAGCGGGGTCCCGGCCGGGAAGCCGTTGATGGCATTGTCGTCCGCGGACTTCTTCCAGATCTGGATCTGGGCTGTGATGGGCGTGTTCTCCCACTCGATCTCGGTGGTAGCCCCGTCCCGGATATAGACGGTCTTCAGCTCATCATCCACCAGGTAGCCTTCGTTGTCCAACTCTCGGACATAGTAGCGCCCGCTGGAGAGTCCCTCAACATAGACATAGCCCCGGTCATCGCTGACGTATTCGCCGATGGGGTTTTTACTGCTGTCATACACCAAGAAATGCGCGCCATAGATCCCTTCTCCGGTGGTAGAATCGACCTTATGGATGAGAAGACCGCTGAACGCCTCATTTTCAATGCGGATAGAGGTGGTCTTGCCGCTTTCAACCTCGAAATAATGCGGCGTATCGTCTAAGCGATACCCCTCCCCTGCCTCGATCTCAACGGCGTAGTAGGCGCCGTTCTCAAGAGCGCAGAACACACGGCCATTTTTATCCGTCGTGACGGTGTCGATCAGTTCATCGTCGATCTTTCTAATTTCAAAGGTCGTGTTCGGGATCCGCTTGCTGGTTCGGTTGGCATCAACCTTCAGGATCTCCACACCGCCGATGGGATCGTTATACACCGTGATCGTCTGGGTGTCCTCGGGGTTGACCTCCACCGTCTGGATGCGGGTTGCCTCATCGATGGTGTATCCCTCGATGGTCTTGGTCTCCTTGATCACGATAGTTCCAGTCACGCCGCTGATGCGGATCTCGCCGTTCTGGTCGGTCGTGTAGAGGCCCTTGCTGGAAAGGTGCCCGTTGGCGTCGTCCACATAGCCCCCGTCCGCATAGGTCAGTTCAAGCTCCACCCCGGCCAGCGGCTCATGGGTTTCGGAGTCCAGTTTCCGGATGACGAGGGTGCCCTGCTTGCTGTTGTAAAACCGGAGGGTCTGTACCTCACCGGCCTTGATTTTAATCGACTTCGGGGCGCCGTCCAGGACGTAGCCCTCCAGCGTTTTGATCTCCCGGGCGGTGACAGTGGTACCGGGCTCCAGATCGTCGATCACGATGCGGCCCGCCTCGTCAGTGATATATTTGCCGTTGGATGGACCGACCACCGCGCCGGAGCTGTCGGTCACCAGGAAGGTAACGCCCTCCAGAGGCGTAGTAGTGCCTTCGATGTACTTCTCAATGACGAGGGTCGTCGAGGGGTATTGGTAAAGTAGAGCGTCTGTGTGTCGTTGGGATTGACCTGGACGGTCTGCGTCTGATGGGCCGGGTCGATGGTGTAGCCGGGGATGGTCTCCACCTCCGTCACCACCAGGGTACCCACCACCCCGTCGATCTGGATATTGCCGTCCTTGTCCGTCTTGTAGAGGCCATTACTTGAAATGTAGCCGTTCTCGTCGGGGACAAATTCGCCGGTAGAAGTAGTGACCTTGAACGTTACTCCCTCCAGCGGCTCCCCCCCTTGTCTGTCAAAGAATCCATTGGTGGGGGGGCGTTGTCGATGACCAGAAATGGACCAGATTAGTGATGCGGATTTCTCCATTGCTGTCGGTCGCGTTCTGGGTGGTGGAATCACCGACCCCATCCAAGCCCACCTCGCAGCCGGCGGCGGTTGAGTATCGCCTGCTTTTGTGGCCTGTCCCGTTCGATGATGGTTCCTCCGGTGCCCGAGGTACCACCCAAAAATCTCAGTTGGAAGGTGGCCCCAGCCAAGGCTTCACCGGTGACGGAATCATACTTCTCGACAATAATTGCGTTGAGCGGCGTATTCTCAAAACGCACCGTCTTGCTCTCGCCGCCGTGGAGGATGACTGTCTGGCGGGTGGGCTCCTTCATCTGGAACCCAGGGGCAGGCTCAACTTCCTCGATGGTAAACTCGCCGGGGTACAGTCGCTGGCCCTGCTCGTGGAGCTTGATCTCGCCGTTGGCATCGGTGACGATCTCGCCATAGTCGATGGTGGCAGGTGCATCTGCGGCTTCGCCATTGCTGGCATAGGTCACGTGAAAACGCGCCCCCTCAACAGGAGCGCCTGCGATACTGTCCACCTTATAAATGGTGAGTTCTGGGGCCTTGTGGTCCTTGAACGTCACCTCTTTATCATCGCCGGCATTGAGCGTGATCGTCTGCTCCCGGTCTGCGTCCTTATCGGGGAGGTAGTAGGGGCCGGAACGGACAGCTCTGTGATTTTGTATGTGCCCGGCTGAACCCGCAGGGTGACGGTGCCATCCTGGCCGGTGGTCACATCATGCTGATAATCGCCGTCGATTGCCTCGATCCGAAAGACGGTACCGGGGATCGGGGTGGTGGAGTCCGCCGCGTCCACTTTTGCAATCGTCAGCTCCGGCTGCTTGAGGTTGTCAAAAATCAACTGACGGTCATCGCCGGGGCCCAGCCAGATGGTCTGAGTCGGCTCCGCCGCCACCACATAGGGGTCCGGAACCGAGATCTCCGTCACCTCGTAGCTGTCAACGGGGAGGCCGGTCAGGGTCGCGGTTCCGTCCGGCCCGGTGGTCACATCCATGTGGTAGCCGTAATGAATGCCAGTGATTTCAAACACCGCGCCGGGGACTACCTCACCCGTCTGTCCGTCACGCTTGAGGATGGTGAGGGTCGGAAGCATCTGATCCACCGCCGTGACGGTGACGGTGCCGCCGCCGTCCACAGTGGCCTGATCCACATGGGCGATGACCGGCTGCTGCAGTTTGGCATACGGGGCCGGGACAGATACCTCGAAAAGGCGTACATCCCCTCGGTAACATTGGGAACGATGATGCTGCCGTCCGCGTCGGTGGCCTCCGTGGCAACCACCTGGCCGTCTTTGACCACATTGAACACGGCGCCCTCAATGGGGTCATCCGAGTCATCCAGCTTGATCAGCTGAACTTTGACCTTGGCGTCGTTTTCAAAAATCAAATCGACATCATGCTTGCCGTCCCAGTAGAACTCCTGGCGGACCTTGTCAGGATCATTGCTGGTGGTGTACCCATTCGGCGGGGGTCACCTCAGACGCGACAAAAGAACCAATAGGCATGGCATCCCAGGGCACGTCCTCCAGGTAGCCCCCTGCGCCGGTGATGTACGTGCCCACGAACTCATTGTCCACGCCCTCGATCTTGATGACCGCGCCGGCCAGGCCTTTGGTGGGATCGTCGGCATCGACTTTGCGGATGCTGCCTTCGCCCGTGCGGATAGGGGTGTCAGTGAAGGTCACAGTTGCTGTCGTTTCACCAGTAGCGCTGGGCAGAACGACATACTGAGGGCCGGCATTGTCGATTTGGTAATTATCCGGCGGATCCAGTTCCGTCACAGAGTAAGTCGAGGCCTCCAGATTGGTGATCGTCACAGTTCCATCACTTCCGGTGACGACTTCCTGGCTAAAAGTGCCGTTGGCATTCTGCACCAGGAACCGGGCGCCGGGGAGCGCAAGATTGGGATTGGTTGCATCACCTTTTTGACGGTCATCTGGTACCGCTCCCGTGTGACGGTCAAATCACCAATGATGATGCTCTGAACATCATAGGCCGGATGCTGGGCGGAACCGGGGCCGGCGTAGTCGTACTCGTAGACTTTACAGTCGCCCCAGACGCCCTGGGCTCCCAGATCCAAAATATACTGCGCCCGGTCGCGCAGAGTGGTCCCGTCTACAACGTCGTCAATACTGGTGTAGTTGGTGTGCTCCAGATTGTTATAAACGTATAGCAGCTCCTCGGCGCAGGCAGCTACCGGATCAGAGAAGAGATTCTCCTGATAGCGCCACACCACCGCCTGCACCCAGGCGTTCATGGTCCAGGTATAGTCACTGCCCCAGACCTCGTCCACACCCAGGGCGTGGGCCTGGTCCGTAAAAATGCCGCGGCTGTGGGCATAGAAATACGCCATCATGGTCTTGACGGTGGGGTCGGTAATTTCCCATGGGATTGTTCCATTCATGCCCCTCAAGTGACCAGCCCATGCCGCCTCCGTGATCGGCACAAAATCCCATGACGGTGTCACCGTTGTAGTCGAATTTCATCTGGTGCAGCCAACAGGTGCTAAGGGCAGCAGACTCATAATAGACACCGTTATGCGTGCAATCCTCCATAACGATGGTATTCGGGCCGGCCGCGAAAGCGGTGCTGGGCAGGAGTCCGAGCATGCAGATCAGCGCCAGCAGGATACAAACGAGGCGCTTTTGCGCAGCAGGAAATTGTTTCAGTTTTTCCATGCAGATAAACTCCTTTTCTCGAAAATTTGTAAGAAAAAAGCCTCCCAGCTGCTGCTGGAAGGCTTTCCGCGTTTGAGGTATTATGCGTATGGATTGATGGTGCCGGACATTCCGACAAATAAATAGCAGTAGGTCACCCCTCATACCGCACCACACCGACGCCCAGACTGTCCGCCTTTGGGT
>VOFD01002894.1_pt1 | contig 37296 bp, 51 predicted proteins | sample 5384101 | NCBI WGS metagenome assembly VOFD01 (sample SAMN12384723, study PRJNA508395) | human gut metagenome | isolation source: healthy gut C | host: Homo sapiens
TACGGTGTCGGCAGCCGCATGAAGATAAAATACACACGCGCAATGGTCACTGCCGCACTTGAAGGCAAACTGAACGATGTTGAATATAAGCTTCACCCCATCTTTAACGTACTCGTTCCCCAAACTTGCCCCAACGTTCCCGCCGAGGTTCTTAACCCGCGCGACATGTGGGCCGATAAGGATGCCTACGATGAACAGGCCAAAAAACTTGCTGCAATGTTCATAAAGAATTTCAGCAAATATAACAACATGCCCGAAAACATCATTAATGCAGGCCCCAAACAGATGTTGGATTAATTACTGACTGCTTTTGATTTATCATTCAGCATTTAAATGCCCGTTTATCCGTTGCATAAGCAGATAAACGGGCATTCGCATCTTCCGGCTTGTTTTATACTGCTGAAAACATGAACGAAAGGGGTCGTTTTTCGCAGTAAAAAAGGCTGCTGATAACAAAACACTGTCGACAGCAACCTAATCATGTTCATTCCGTTATTTATGAGCTTAACGCTCAATATGGTTCAGCTATTGTAATCAGTCCTGGACGTAAGGAAGCAGAGCGACCTGACGTGCAGATTTGATTGCGGATGCGAGCGCCCTCTGGTGCTCTGCGCATACACCGCTCATACGGCGGGGCATGATTTTACCGCGCTCAGTGATGAACTTGCGGAGTTTTGCAGCGTCTTTGTAGTCGATATGTTCAACCTTATCAACGCAGAACTGACAGACTTTGCGCCTGCCCTTCCTGGGACGGGGCTTCATTTTGCGGTCTTCCATTGAAATTTACTCCTTTTCGCAAAATTAAAACGGTAAATCCGAATCGGAAATCTCAGTAAAGCCATCAGTTGCACTGCCGGAGCTGTTTGCGGAATCAAAAGAATTTGCCGCGAAACCGTCACGCGCAGACTGCTGCCCCCCTCCCGTCCTGCCAACTGTTTTGACGGGAAGCGGAGAAATTGCCGCCGTCCTGTGCGGATTGATAATCCTGAGGCGGATAATTTCTGTTGTAGCCCTGCTGGTTGGATTGATATCCCTGCTGCGGATAACTCTGACCGCCTGCTGCATCGCGCGGAGAAAGGAATTCGATCTCCTCGGCCGTGACTTCGAGAGAAACTCGGGTTGCTCCGTCCTTCCCCTCATATGTACGCGGCACAAACTCGCCGACAACAGCGATCTTTTGCCCTTGCTCAAGAACCTTGAACAGGTTTCGCCAAGCTGTCTCCATGCAGTCACGCGATAAAAGTCTGTCTGACGTTCTTCGCGATTGCCCGAAAAACGTCGATTGACGGCAAGATTCATCGTGCATACGGTTATGCCGTTCGGCGTTGTGCGCAGTTCGGGATCACCCGTGAGATTGCCAATAAGAAATATCTTGTTCATTCTAAATCCTTTCTCAAGGTTTATGCATGATGGCGGGTCACTTTGTAGCGCATGATCTTTTCATCATTCTTCATGTTACGCTCAAGTTCTGCGGGCAGCTCGGCGGGTGCGTCGAACACAACGAGAACATAGTAGCCTTCGGTCTTGTAATCGATGGTGTATGCAAGACGACGCTTACCCCATTCATCAACATTTTCGATCATGCCGCCGTTTGCGGTGATAACACCGTTGAACTTTTCGATTACGGACTTGGTTTCCTCCTCATTAAGCTCAGGCACGATAGCATACAGACATTCGTACTTATTCACTTAATTCACCTCCTTATGGTCATATGGCACCGCACTTGCTGCGGCGCAAGGTGTTGGCATAATATTATAACATTTTCCTTACAGGCTTGCAAGGAGTTTTTTCATGTTTTTTGCAATATCCTATATATTTATCGCATCATAAAAAGAAAAGGACGCACCGCATGTTGGGTACGGCTCGTCCCGTTCTTTTGTTCCCTTCCTGTTTGGGAATCACGCATGAGTTGCGGCCAAGGACACCGCAATCATCAAGATAATTGCATTTTCTGTTCGGGCAGAGTTAAGACCGACACTGTCCTTCGGATAATTGCCGACAACAAAGCATTTTCGAGAACAGTTGTTGGCTCTGTCCGCTGCAATGCTTTGTCGGCAAGCTTGCGTTCATGATGCTTCAGCGAGCACAGATTGCAAGGCGCAGGATCGTAAGCGCATCAGCTGTTGAAACCGCACCGTCGCCGTCCATGTCAGCCGCGCGAAGCTGAGAAGCATCAAGGTTGATAAGACCGAGTGCGCAGCGCATGGCGGTCAGCGCATCGTCTGTCATAACCTGTCCGTCGCCGTTTACATCGCCGGGAACAAATGCCGAACCGTTGCTCTCGTATGCAATCCAAAGGTTATTGAGGCTCTGGTGGTAGTTGATGTGGGCCTCATATGTGGGCTCGGTGGAGAACTCTCCGTTATTGTAAACAAAGCCTACGCGAGTGTACCCCTCAACCTCGTCCGTCGTTTCTACATTATAGTACGGATACGGAGACCAGCTGTTATCCGTGAAATAGAGACTCGTTCTTCCGTCAATGGTGTAATACTCCGGTTCTGCAACCATTGCTGCAAATTCGGGTGCAGCGACGCCATTGCCGTTTTCATCAATTGGCTGTCCCTCGGAATTTACAAGGTAGTGATGTTTAAGAACAAAACCGCCGGAAACATCCGCCTGCGGCACATCGAATTCCGCAGTGCCTTGCTCTCCGTTTTCGTTATAAACAAACCGCGGACCTTCATCGGTGCCGGTTGTTGTGAACAGTCTTCCGCCCTCGTCAAGGAACTGATTGAGCAGCTGGAAGTTGGCATAGTAATAGTCCTGAATATCGATTCTGAACTTCATCGTTATGACATCACCGGGGTTGATTTCACCGAGATTCCAAACGATTGCAGGCTGTTCGCCGCCGGAATAATTTGCGTTTCCCCGGCTCGCATAGATGTCGTAACGGACCGCAGTATTCTCATAGTTGTATACACCGAGATCATTCGTGCAAACCGGATTCTTAATGCAGGAATAAACGGTTTCCATCGGATTGAAAACCATACATTCGGTTGCAGAAAGACTGATGCTGCGGATTCGAAGCGTGATTTCCCACGTCCAACCGCTGCCCATGGATGCTGAATCCTCCGAATAGGTCAGGAGCTGAAAGCTCTCGGTGTTGGTCCGTGTTTCACTCTCCGCCGCAAATGCGGGCATGCAACATGCAAGAAGCATAATTGCTGCCGTCATAAGGCCGATGAGCTTCATTCCGAAACTGCGTTTTGAACATCTGTTCATTTTCTTCCTCCAATGTTTTTCTTTTTTGCTTTGCGTCACATCGCGGCCCCGCGGAATTCATTCAACGGTTGACTTTTTATACATTGCCGTCTTCGGAAAAATCACGGGTGATACCGCCTCAGCCGCAAAACATTGTGTTCTATGAGTATAGCATATTCCTCGCCTATCGTCAATGTTTATCGATTACTTTTTCGGAAGATCATGATATACAATCATGTTCAGGGTATTCTCAGCTTCAGGATAACTTGCACCTGTCAATGGAGTTTGAAATCAAAACCGAATCTGTGAAGACCATGCAGATATTTTCTTGGTTATGTACATTAATGCTGCTTCAATGCGTTGCCTGTTTTCCCGCATGTTTCGCATTATCACCCCGAATTGATTGACAGATGAACCGTAAAATGCTAAAATCAGCTTGAATGCGAAACCAACCCGATGTTTCGCCGCAGCAGGATGGACAGGAGGCAATCGATGCAGAACACAGTAATACTCAGGGGACGTGACCTTTTTGGAACTACCGTCGTCGACAACCGTTTTATTTCCGAACTCGTGCCGGATGCGCCCGAAAATGCCGTCCGCGTGTATCTGTACGGGCTTATGCTTGCCGGCGGCGCGGTTTCGAGCCCCGTTTCGATTTCTGATGCACTCAAGCTCAGCGATGCACAGGTTGCCGAAGCCTTCCGCTACTGGGAAAAATGCGGTATTGTGCGAATTATCGACGGCAGTCTGCTTTCCGTAGAGTATCTTAATCTTTCTGCCTCTCTTCCCGATAAGCGACCCGTTGACAACGAAAACGCACATTACTCAAAGCTTGTTCAGCGTTTGCAGGCTGTTCTCGGAACAAGGAACATGTCCGGTGCGGAATTGCAGAAAGTTTATGATTGGGTGGAGATATTCGGGTTTGAGGATGATGCCGCTCTGCTCATCGTTCAGCATTGCATAGAAAAAAAAAAAGGGCGCACGGGTGCATATCAACTATATGGATTCGGTTGCCAAACGTCTTGTTTCCGAGGGCCGTACAACCGCTGATTCGGTGGCGGAAAGCTTCTCAATGGAAAACGATCTTGCAAGCGGCGCGGCCGCAATTCTAAAGCGCTGGCGCAACAGCCGCCTTCCGACCGAAGACGAACTTGAACTGTATAAAAAATGGACAACTCAATGGGGCTTCAGTGACGAAGCCATTGAAATCGCCTGCCGCGATGTTGTTGCAATCGATAAACCGAACTTCAAATACCTTGATGCAATTCTCGGAAAATACCATGAAAACGGCAGTGTTTCGCCCGAAAAGATGCGCGAATTGCTGCGCGAGCAGGATATGCTTGCCGAGCTTGCACGCCGCGCATTTGCCAGAGCCGGACTTAAGCGCACGCCAACATCATCCGACAGACAGCAGGTTGAACTCTGGTGCAGCGACTGGTGCATGAATTCCGAATTGATTCTTTATGCCGCCGAACTTGCGTCAAAGAAAAGTACTCCGTTTGCAGAAATGAAAAGGATGCTTTCGGATTGGCACGAACGCGGAATCGTATCGGTTTCTGCTGCACGGGAAGAAACCGAGCGCAGCAATGCCGCACATCCGGCAGCTGCTGCATCAAAGGGGAAACCTGTTAATCGTGCTTTAAATTACAAACAGCGTCAATACAGTGCCGAAGAGCTCCGTGCTCTCGGTGTTGATCTCGGAGATGATGTATATGAAGATTAAATCTGCCGCCTTCTGCAAAAAACTTGAAACCGAGCTTTCGGAACGCAAGCGCAGAACCCGCCGTATTGAGAGTTCCCGCCTGCAGGAGGTCTATTCACGCAACCCCGAAATAAAAAAGCTTGATGACAACCTTGCGACTATCGCATTCGACATGGGCAGACAGCTTATGAATGCGGGAAATTCCGAAGAAATTCGTGGGCTCGCCAACGCTCTTATAGAAAAAAAACAGCGCGAGCGTCGAGATCTGCTTGTATCCTCCGGTTTTCCCGCCGATTATCTTGACCCGCAATATGAGTGTACGCTGTGTCATGATACCGGCCGCGTTGCCGGTGGGGAACTTTGCCGCTGCGTTGTCCAGCTTGCAATCAACACCGTGTTTGAAAGCTCCGGTGTCAGTGCTGCCCAAAACTTTAGGAATTTTGATTTGAACCTTCAAAAAAATCCAAAGGACAGAAATGTAATGAGCCGCATTCGTGATGCTGCCGAGGCCTATGCAAACGCATTTCCGAATAATGAACGCCGTGATCTGCTTTATCAAGGCGAGACAGGCGTCGGCAAAACTTATCTTTTGAATTGCATTGGCGGAAGAGTTCTTGAACGCGGCTACTCCGTGCTGAAAATCAGTGCTTATAAGTTGATTCAATTAACTCTGGACAACCTCCGAAACGAACCTTCCGAACGGCCCGATTACATACTGCCGGATCTTTTTGATAATTGATGATCTCGGAACAGAGCCTATTATACGAAATATCACTATTGAGACGCTGCTGTCCATCGTTTGCGAACGTCAGGATCTTGACAAGGCAACAATTATTGCAACCAATCTTGCCGTCACCGATGAAGACGGAGTGGACACGCTTCAATCCGTTTACGGCGAAAGGTTTGCATCAAGATTCATGGCTCCGCGAACCGCAAAGATCCAGCGAGTCCGGACGCAGAATGTGCGTTTGTCATTGTAATTCGTTTCCTTATTTTCACTTGCACTACAGTTAAACAGCACACAAGGGCAACGTAGCGCGTTTGCCCTTTCAGTGTTTCATATCCAATGTGCGGCAAGGCACACCTTTATGTTGCTTATTTCCTTGCTTTGTGTTCCGCTGTCCGCTGCTTAATTTTTTCGTACAGTGAAAGGATATTCTTGCGCTGCCAAAGAAGAAGTCCGGCAAACAGCAGTAAGGGTGCAACATACAGCGCCGCAGAAAGGAAATCACCCTCCACAAGCTGATCGCCGACAGCACAAAGCGTCAGCACCGTCGGTATGCAGCCCGTCATTACAGCAAGCATATATGAGCGGAAACCGATTTTCGTTTTTGATGCAACATACGGAATCAAACCGTTCGGAATAACGGGAAGAACGGATGCAAAGAAAACACTAAATGCAGGATATTTTGCATCGGTAATAAAATTCTTTTTCTTGCTGCCCGTTTTTTCAACAGGTTTGCCGGGAAGAAGCTGCTCAAGCTTTGCTCCGAGCTTGCGGACGGAAATAAAAATCAGAGCATTTGCCGAAACATAGCCGAGATAGCAAACGAGAAACCCGCGCCAAGTTCCGAAAATTACGCCGACAGCAACCTGAATCGGAACGCTGGGAAGTGCAATTGTAATTATTTGAATGAACTGCAGCAAAAACCTATTGCGTAACCACTGAAGTCATGAAATGAATTCAGATACTCCTGCACATCACTCTGCTGACCGTTTGCAAGCACATCAATAAAACCGGGCAGAACACTGTTCAGCGAAAAAAATATTAACGCCAAAACAACAAGTATCAGGCCGATTTGAATCAATGCTTTGATTATTCCGTTTCGCTTTGCCAAAAAACTCCTCCGCTGTGCAGCGCGGCTTCATCAAACCCCGCTGCTTTTATTGTACTGTTGATAATATTTGTTTTATATTGCCAGCAGGCTAATCTTCGTTTTCCATGCTTATATTCTTCGTAATTTCAAGCGCTGTTGCCGTTGCTGCCAAACCGCCGCGTGCTGTCTCACGCAGATCAACGTTCATGAGTCTGCCGACACTTCTCATTGCGCCGACAACCTCATCAAACGGGATAATACTTGAGATTCCCGCAAGAGCCATGTCCGCTGCCAACACGGCATTTGCCGCGCCCATTGCATTGCGCTTTATACAGGGGCATTCCACAAGCCCGGCAACGGGATCGCATACAAGTCCGAGTATGTTTTTAACAGCCATCGCAGCCGCGCTTAATGAAGCAGTCGGAGACGCTCCGCAAAAGCTCCGCAAGCGCTGCCGCAGCCATTGCAGACGCAGAACCTATCTCCGCCTGACATCCGCCCTCAGCACCTGAAATGCTTGCATTACGGGCAATAATTACGCCGATGGCGCCTGCCGTAAACAAGCCGTTAACCAGGTCTCTGTCGGTAAATCCGTGTTTCTCACTGCACATAACAAGCACAGCAGGCAGCACACCGCTTGCACCCGCCGTCGGTGCTGCAACGATCCGCCCCATTGAGGCATTCACTTCAGCAACAGCAAGAGCAGCGGCGCAGATTTGTGCCATGTCCCTGCCCATATTTGCTTTTTTCGGCATAAGCCATGAGTTTTTCGGCGTTTCCGCCCGCAAGTCCCGTAACGGTCTGTTGATTTTCCTCCAACCCGAATCGAATTGATTTTTGCATTGTCAGCAGATTTTCAAACATTTCGTTTACAAGTTCGTCACGGGTTTTTTCGCTTGTCTCCGCCTCTCGACGAATCATAACCTCCGCAATCGTCAGGTTTTCTTTTTCGCAAAGGGCAATAAGTTCCCTGCCCGTTGAAAATGCATAACTCATACCGCGCAAATCTCCTTGATTTCCCCTACCATCCGGGCGATTTCTCTCAGTTCTTCGTTGGAAACAACCGCATCCGTTTCAATCACCATGCATGCGTCCTGTCGTTTTGCATTGCGGAATACTTTCATGAACGCAACATTGATATTTCGCCATGCCAACAGCGCCGTGACCTTTGAAATGATTCCGGGCATGTCGCGATAAAAGGCGATAATGGTCGGATAATCCCCGCTAAACGAAACTTCCATTCCGTTTATTTCAACGATTTCAATGTTCCCACCGCCGATGCTGACGCCAACCAGTGAGAATTCGCGCCCGGCTTCTGTAACAAAATGAATCCTTGCAGTGTTCGGATGATCCGTTTCTTCCGAACTGTAGTTAACTTTTATATCGACACTTTCGCTTTTTGCAAGCAGCATCGAATGCTTTACTCGTGCATCATCAGGTTCAACACCAAGTATACCTGCAATAACGGCCCTGTCCGTGCCATGTCCGCGACCCGTTTGTGCAAACGAGCCGTAAAGCGTAATTTCTGCACTCTTAATCTTTCCCCGCGCTATTCGGTGTGCAACCAGTCCGATACGAACCGCACCCGCCGTATGCGAGCTTGAAGGACCGACCATACGCGGTCCAATTATATCAAATACACTGAATTCTTTCATCCTTTTTATCAAACAAAGCAATCCAAGCCTGCCCGCAATTATACGACGTGTTTATTCTGTCGTTCGGGCATGCCTGCATTGCATGTGAAACGTCATCTATACCTCTTCGGGGGTATCCGACTTTTCCTTCTCCTTCCGGTCATCAAGGTTTGATATGGAACGAATGCCCGCAACACCGTCAACAGGCAGGGAAAAGCAGATTCCCATTCCCTCTTTTGACAATCCCGCATCGCGGCAAATCGCCTCCATTATTGAATTTCTTTTTTCGCGTTCGGTCAGAATCAACACAAGTTCTTTTTCGGGTTGAATAATCGCACCGAAAAAATGCTGCAGTTCGTGCGTTCCTGTCCCGCGTGCATTAACGACCGTGCCTCCAAATGCACCGGCTGCCTTTGCCGCGCTCATGACTTCATCCGCAAAGCCGCGGTTGACAATTGTAAGTATCAAATCATGTTTTATCATGCAATCCTCCAAACACAATTACATTTTGCACGCGTCTTCAATTTAAATCAATCAAGTTCGCACTCGCCTTCATTCCGGCCAGCAGAGCATAGGAATCGAGCTGTGAAGCAAGCCCGGAAAAAGGTATCGAAAACGCAATCCCCTTGCCTCTCTCGTTAAGGTGAAGAGTCACCGCAAGTTTTTCCATAATTTCGCCCTGCCGCGACTGTCCTACAGTGAGCATCACAATGTCCTTCTCGCTTTCGCCGAGACCGAGCATTGTGAGCATCGCGTTGTCGGCAGTTCCCCTGCCGCGGAGCACAACGCTGCAGCTTATTCCTTCGCGGGCACACAGTTCCGTAACGGTTTCACCGTCTCCGCGATTGACAATGCAGGTTATAAGTTTTATAGGTTCAACAGCATTGTTTTTCATTTATATACCCTCCGGTTCAAATTCAATGACCGTTACACCGTCATCAACCTGTTTTGCGCTCTTGCTGCGTTCAACACGCATAAGCTTGATTTTGTATACGCATCCGAGCACCTGAATCGTTATCAGCGGCGTTAATGCGACCATTGCAACAAGTCCGAACGCATCGGTTGACACATTTCCGCCGAGTGCAATACATGCGCCCATTGCAAAGGGCAACATGAATGTTGCCGTCATGGGACCGGATGCAACTCCGCCGGAGTCAAACGCAATAGCCGTGAAAACTTTGGGTGCAAAGAACGAAAGCTCAATCGCAATTGCATAACCCGGGATAAGAAAATACCATAAGGAAATTCCTGTCACAACACGCAGCATTGAAATACCAACGGAAACAGCCACGCCGATGGAAAGACTGAGCAGCATGGCACGCTGCGAAATCGCACCGACGGTTATCTCTTCAACCTGTTTATTGAGAACACGCACCGCAGGCTCCGCCAAAACAACAACGAAGCCAAGCACCATGCCTATCGGTATCAATATCCACGGAACGGCCGTTCCCGCAAGTGCACCGCCCAAAAATGTTCCCGCAGGCATGAAACCTACGTTTACGCCCGTCAGGGAAAAACACAAGGCCGACGAATGTATAAACAAGACCTGCACCGAGCCTTATCAGCATTTTCTTGGGCAAATGCAAAAAAACAAACCGAAAAATTCCGAACAGCAGCACTATCGGCAGCAATGCAAGCGCAACTTCCTTTATGTAGCCGGGCAAGCCTCGACCGAATGCAGCAGCCACCGCGCCGAAATCGCCGTGTTCAGGCAGGGCGGAAACTCCGCTTGAAACCTCATTTACGCCCGTTGCAAGCCCGAGTATAAGCATGGCGAGAATCGGACCGATCGAACAGAGCGCAACCATGCCGAAGCTGTCATCCTGCGCATTCTTGCCGCCGCGTACAGTTGCAAAACCTATGCCGAGAGCCATGAAGAAAGGCACAGTGATCGGCCCGGTCGTAACTCCGCCGGAATCGAAAGCAACAGGGATAAACGTGCCGTTATCAATTGCCATTGTGCCGGCAACGGCGAAAACAAGCACATAGAGTGCAAGCAGAATCTGCGTAAGCTGAATTTTTTTGATTATTCTCACAAGTGCAAGCACAAGGAACGAGCCGACGCCTGCCGCAACAGTAAGAATAACCGTCCACCGATTAAGTGTTTCAAATTGATCCGCAAGAACCTGCAAATCCGGTTCGGCAACGGTAATAAGTGCGCCGATCATGAACACCGCAGGAATAAGCACGAGGTAGTGCTTTGACTTTATAATATGCGCACCGATGCGTTCACCCATCGGCATCATTGCAATATCCGCACCGAGCGAAAAAAGCCCCATGCCCAAAACAAGCATCACTGCACCGATAAGGAACGCAATGAGCATATTTGTCGGCATTGGGGTAATAATTTGAAGCAAAAGTACGATAAGCGTTACCGGAATAACCGACGCAACCGCTTCCTTCAGTTTTTCGGACAATTGTTTTCGCATAGTCTCTCCGTTAATCCATTATTGGGTTCATTGTACCATTTTTCAGTACGGTATACAACCCCCAAAGCCTGAATTTCGTGAAAGACAGCCGCAAATACCGTCACTTTCGCTTAATTCACTGTATTTTCGGCATCATTCGACAATTCGTTTCGAACGGACTTTGCAACGTCGGGTTTGTTTGTTATCACGGAATCAACGCCGAGCATAAACATCGCCCGGATATACTCCGGTTCATCCACCGTCCACGTGTTGACAGCAATGCCGTTTTTCTGCATTTCGGAATCATGCACGGCGTGTTTGCAATGCGGAGGGGAAGAACGGGTGCAGCGCATCCGCATTTGCCGCCATTGCCGCATTCCACGGATCAATCAGCATCGTTGAATACAAAAGTCCGGTTTTTGACTGCGGTGAAATTCGTTTAAGTTCCTGCATCGCATAATGATTGAAAGATGAGTACAGCACCCGTCCGCTCATTCCGTATTTTGCTTCCGTCTCAAGTGCTTTTTCAAGTATTCCAGGATAGAGGAATATGCTGTTTTTAACCTCAACATTCACAAGAAGTTCTGTATCGGCAAGCAGCTCATATACTTCGCCGAGGGTCGGAATACGAAGATTGCAGAAGCCCAAATTTGTCATTGTCTTTGAAGCATCAAGCTTTTTCAGTTCCGCAAGCGTAAAATCTTTCACAAAACCGTGCCCGTTCGTCGTTCTGTCAAGCATTTCATCGTGTATCACAACCAATCGGCCGTCACGGCTCAGGTGAATATCCAGTTCCACCCCATCCACGCCGATATCAACTGCTTTTTCAAACGCAGGCAGTGTGTTTTCCGGCACATATGCGCTTGCGCCTCTGTGAGCAAAAATCTTTTTTGAGCATAACTGTCTCCTTTTTCGGGAACAATTCAACATACGAGATGTTCCGAATTAATTGCAGCTTTCATAACGGGCGGAATAGGTTATGTTGCCATAGGGCTTATTTACCGCGGCAGTCGAATTTTTTGTTCGGGTGGGTTGTCAACATTCGACTCGGCCGTTCCGTATGGGATTATTCCAACATGAAGCTCAACCTTTACGGGCAAATCTGCCTCCGCTATTCCTGTTTTTGGTGTTTGTTGACAGTACCCGTTTCGCTGTTGAGCAAGTTGCTGCATCAAGCTGCGCGTCACTTTTCGTTATAGTGATATTGCAGGCAGTCTCCGTTTCCGAAAAGGCAAAAAACATGGCTTTTCGCGAAAACGCAGATTAAATCTTAACCCGATTTCCCTTAAAATCAACGATGCCTTCGGCCGGGCATGAAAGTACTTCGCCCGGCCGAATTGCAGCACAGCCTGCCGGCAAACGCAGTTGTCAGCAGTTAAAACGTTTCTCTGTTTTATTTAATCTCATCACGGAGCATGGGCATACTCATGCAGCGGGGGCCTCCCCTGCCGCGGCTCAGCTCGCCGCCGGGAATGGGACTGACCTTCACTCCCGCCTTATCTATAAGCTCGTTTGTGATGATGTTGCGGTCATATGTTATAATGCTGCCCGGAGCCATAGCAAGAGAGTTCGACCCCATGTTCCAGTGTTCGCGCCTGTATTGAATGGGATCCCCGCCGCCCATTTCAACAAATGTAACTTTGTCAATCCCGAGGGCGCGCTCAAGAATCTTTGCTGTTCCGTCAGTCGTGCAGGAAACATTGATTCCGTCGTCATGAACAATTCTATTGAAGGACAAAAGCTCCGGATTCGAGTATACCTCCAGTTCATGTAAGTTATGTTCATGATACATTTGCTGCATTCTATTTTCAAAATCTCTTCCGTTTTCGCCCCAACGTTCGGCTCTGATATTCTTTTTTGAAAACGGAACAAACTCCTGTTTCGGCGGAACGGCATCGGCAAAATTGCCGACGTAAATCAGAGACTTTGGAATGACCCTCTTGCAGGTTGACAGCAGTGTTACTCTGTATTTGGGCAAAACACCATACTCATTTACTTCGAATTTAACTTTTGATCTTTCTGCTATTAATTCTTTATCATTTCCTCCTTCCAGTGGATAAAACCGATTCTCATAACGCGTAAACCCGATTTGAATGTATTCACATTCGTCATATTCTTTGACGTTCTTCGGCAAAGCTTCACCGTTCGAAAGCTTAACGTGTACGATCGGAACTGTTTGCCATGGCTGCCATTTATCCGTGTCCACCGTGCGGATCAGCAGGTACTCCTTTGAATCAAATAAGGGCTGCATCTCTTCACTGATTTTCAAAGCGTAAACATCGCCTATTTCCCATCCGCAATAATAGTCCTTGGGCTGTCTGTAAACCGTCCTTTTTCGCTGCGGGGAAAGCAAAGCTTCCTCCAAATCTGCCAATGCCTTTTTTCTGTGGCGATACGTTGTTTCTGTTTCACCTTTCCAAAGTTCAAGTTCGCTTCCGTCTTGTATGCAGCTTAATGCCCGCTCCTTGACCATTGGGTCAAGCCGTCCGGTTTTCCATTGAATATAAGCTAATGCCAACCAGAATACGTCCGAAGCGGATAAAGCAGGTGTGCGTTACATGGTTGGGAACCTTTATTCCTCCGATACATTTTACGATGATGCTCTCAGTCTTTCCGATTGGCAGAAAATGGGTGTGCTTGCTGTTGAAATGGAGAGTGCAGCGTTGTACTGCAACGCGGCGCGTGCAGGGAAAAACGCTCTTTGCATATGCACGATTTCCGATTGTCCGTTTAATCCGGGTCAGGATTGCACGGCGGAAGAGCGGCAGAACACGTTTACAAAAATGATGGAAATCGCACTGAATATCGCATGAGTTCATCTGCATTTTGTAAAAAATCGATTAATCATTGTGATGCGGCTGCATTCGCAGCATCACGGGAACGCAGGAAGAGGTATTAAGCGATGAGCAAACGTATTGTTAAATCGATCATAGCACTATTCTTCGTGGCAGTGGGTTTGAGTGCCGCTCAGCTTATATGCAGCGGCAGCTTTATTGCGTCTTTCGGCGAAAAAGCACAAAAATGGCTGCCCATATGTATTTTTTGCGTTCTCGGTGCAGGCTTCGGTGTATTCGGATATGTGATTGCGCCGCGTTTGGTTAAAGCGTATCACTTTGTCACAGGCAGCATTATGCGGAGGTTCACCGACATGCCGCTTTCCGTGATTTTTGTCGGTGTAATCGGACTGATTCTCGGATTGCTTGTCGCATTTTTTGCTGAGCACCTTCCTGCTGAACATCGAGCCGCATTTTATCGGCATCATTCTTGCAGTCAGCGCGTATTTAATTTTCGGAACCCTCGGCTGGCTGATTCCCACAAAGCGCAGTAAGGAAATCGTTCTGCCGTCGTGGTTCAGGCTCGGAGAAAAGGGCGGACGCACGGTTGCGGCTCCGAAAGTTCTCGACACCTCGGCAATCATTGACGGAAGATTTTTTGACGTCTATAAAACCGGCATAATTGAAGGAATCGTGATGATTCCGCAGTTTGTGCTTGATGAGTTGCGTCATATTGCGGACAGTACGGATTCGGTCAAGCGTGTGCGCGGCAGGCGCGGACTTGATATGCTTCAGGATATTCAAAATTCTGCGGCTGTGCAGTCGATTGCCGTTTACTCGCGCGACTACCCCGATATCGCTGAAGTTGACGCTAAATTGCTGCGTTTTGCATCCGAACATCACGCAATGATCGTTACCACCGACTATAACCTCAACAAGGTTGCAACTGTTCAAAAGGTTCCCGTTTTCAACATCAACGATCTTGCAAATGCACTCAGAAGCAGTGTTGCTGCCGGCGAAGATGTTGTTGTTGATATTGTTAAAGAAGGAAAAAGAATTCAATCAAGGCGTTGCCTACTTTAACGACGGCACAATGGTCGTTGTTGACGGTGCAAAGCGTTATGTCGGAAAATCCGTTACAGCAACAGTAACAAGTGTTCTGCAAACATCCGCAGGAAAGATGGTTTTCGCAAAACTCCGAGAGGAATAAACGCAATTCATCTTTCCGGCAATCATTAAAAAGCTATGCCCGCGTTTTTAACGCGGGTTTTCTTTATTGAACTGTGAAAAAGCACGGAAGACAGTATCTCCCGTGCTTTTGAGCTTCAGCTCATCTTTTCATTTTAAAATTGAATAATCAGTCCTCGGGATACAGAGGATACTTTTCGGTAAGCTTTGCAACTTCAGCCTTTACTCTTTCGACTGCATCTTCGCCGTTAAATACGATATCTGCAATCAAACCGCCGATAATAACCATGTCTTCTTCTTTGAAGCCGCGGGTGGTCAGTGCGGGGGTGCCGATGCGGATACCGCTGGTGATGAACGGGCTGCGGGTTTCAAAGGGAATGGTGTTCTTGTTGACGGTGATGTTTGCAGCGTCAAGGAGGTGTTCAACTTCCTTGCCGGTTCTGCCGCTTGCGGTCAGATCAACGAGCATCAGGTGGTTATCCGTGCCGCCGGAAACGATGCGAAGGCCTGCCTTCTGAAGGCTGTCGGCAAGAACTGCTGCATTCTTGACAACCTGCTGCTGATATACTGAACTCAGGCTGAAGTGCTTCGTGGAAGCATGCAGCCTTTGCCGCAATGGTGTGCATAAGCGGGCCGCCCTGTGTGCCGGGGAATATGCCCTTATCGATTGCTTTTGCATATTCTTCCTTGCAGAGGATGATACCGCCGCGGGGACCGCGCAGGGTCTTGTGCGTGGTGCTGGTGACAACGTCAGCATAGGGTACAGGATTCATATGCAGACCGGCTGCAACAAGACCTGCAATATGTGCCATATCGACCATAAAGATTGCGCCGACTTCCTTTGCAATATCGGAAATGATGTCGAAACGAATCTCACGGGGATATGCACTTGCGCCCGCAACGATAAGCTTGGGCTTGCATTCATTCGCAATGCGGCGGAGTTCATCATAATCAATGCGCTCGTCCGCTTCGCTTACGCCGTAAGGAACAACATTGAAATATTTGCCGCTCATGTTTACGGGGCTGCCATGCGTAAGGTGACCGCCATGGGACAGATTCATGCCGAGAATCGTATCGCCGGGGTTAAGAAGCGCAAAATAAACGGAAAGGTTCGCCTGTGCGCCGGAATGGGGCTGAACATTTGCATGTTCCGCACCAAAGAGCTTTTTGACACGATCACGGGCAAGATCTTCAACCTTGTCAACGCATTCACAACCGCCGTAGTAACGCTTTCCGGGGTAGCCTTCTGCGTATTTGTTGGTGAGATGGCTGCCCATTGCCGCCATAACGGTTTCGCTGACGAAGTTTTCGGATGCGATGAGCTCGAGGTGGCTGCGCTGACGTGCAAGCTCCTCTTCCATGTAGCCGCAAAGCTCGGGATCATGTGCCCGAATCAAATCAAACTGGATCATTTTATGCCTCCATAGAGTTTATTGATATTCCGAGTGATATTATAACTCAAAAGCTATTTCTCGGCAACCTTGAACAATAAATATAATTAAAACTTTTTTGCACGAATTCAAAACAGAATCAGGGCTCATTCAGAAATTCAAGAATGCTTTCGACTGATTCGAAACGATTTATGTGCATCATTGCTTTTCTCTTTGTGCAAACGGATAAATACGCATCATTGAAATCCGCTGAATTCCCGCTGCCTGAAATACTCAAAAGTACTGCACAGCCTGCCTCAGGCTCCGTACCGCGCTTAATTGTCCATACATCGGAAGAACCGTCGCCTGCGGCAATCAATTCTAATGTACGCATTTCGCCCGGTATCCCCTCCCCTGTCATTTTGAGGAAAGCTTTCTTTAACAGTCCATATACGGGAAAGCAACTCGTCCGCATTTGCCGATTCTCTCAGGAGCTCCTCCTGCGGAGACAAGATGCGCTTTGCGGCAGCCTTGCTGAATGTGTGTTCACGTTCAACATCAATCCCGACCGGCTCTCGGGCAATTGCACAGGCAGCATATCCCTCTGTGTGTGAAATCGAAATATGACCATTTTGGATTGTAGGTTGACCGCTCTCTTTATATGCATAATCAGACGGAGCAAACGGTCGCCCGCTGTTTCATTGCCGCACAGATTGCAAGCTCAGCCGCAGCAGATTGCTCCAAAGCGGAAATGTGTTTTTCAGACAAGGAAGAATCCTGCGGATTCAGCATCAAACGGCCGATCTTTTCGAGTCGAGTCTTCGAAAAAAAAGGCATCAGCTCATGTTTTAATGAATGTTTTTCCGAAACGGAATACGGCGCGTACGAAAGGATGCATATTTCAACAAGCGAACCCTCGAAGAAAGGTTCGCTGTTTTCCGTCGATATGCGGCAGTCATCGTTCAGTGACGCCCTCTTTTGTTCTCTGTTCAAATTCACGTCCGTAATATATCATTATTTGTTTCTTCTGTCAAGCACCGTGCGAATTTAGCTGTTGTTGCTTTTTTGTCGATTTCGGGTTATACTGTATTCAGGCAACAGCTCGGAAAGCGCAGCGCAGCGCATTTATGTTCTGCTTCTGCATCATCCTTTGCCTCAGTCACGAACAGAAACCGGAGGGCTTCTCATGAACCTGCTGCACATGAAATATGCTGTTGAGATTGCGGAAGCAAAATCAATCAACAGAGCATCGGAAACGCTTTTTGTCGGGCAGCCTACGCTCAGCCGCGCAATAAAGGAGCTTGAGCAGAATCTTGGCATTAAAATATTTGACCGCAGTGCAAAGGGTATGTTTTTGACGCCCGACGGTGAAGTTTTTATTCGCTATGCAAAAGCTATTCTTAAACAGGTTGATGAAGTTGAAGCCGCCTTCCGCCGTTCCGGCACTCAACGTCAGCGTTTTTCGCTTTCATGCCCCCGTGCAAGCTATATTTCCGATGCATTCACGGCATTCTCACTGCTGTTTAAGCCCTCGGATGCCATCGATGCGTTTTACTATGAAACCAACTCGGCAAACACTGTGAAAAATGTTATGCAGGAGGATTATCGCCTCGGCATTGTACGCTATGCTGCGGAATATGACAAGTACTATAAGGACATGCTTGAAGAAAAGAATCTCGCCTACGAACTCGTAGCCGAATTCCGCTATGTTTTGGTTGCAGGTCGAAACAGCAGCCTTGCACGCGCCGGCAGTGTTAAGTTTAACACGCTTAAAGACTATATCGAAATTGCTCATGCCGACCCTTATGTGCCCTCAATGCCGTTTGCTGCGTCAAAAAAAGAGGAGCTGCCCGACAACTCAAATCGACGTATTTTTGTTTACGAGCGCGGCAGTCAGTTCGAACTGTTGAGCAGGAACAGCAATTGCTTTATGTGGGTCTCCCCGATTCCCCAAGAAACCTTGGATAGGTTTAATCTTGTCGAAATTCCCTGCAACGAGGAACTGAAAATCTACAAGGATCTTCTGGTCCACCGCAAAGATTATTCGTTGTCTTCTTTAGACAGGCTATTCATTGCAGAGCTTTGCGCATCAAACGCAAAGTCCTCGATGCGCACAGATAAGATTGATATATACAGTTTTAAGGGGCTGTTGCAAAATCAAGTCATATTTGCAGCAGCACCTTTTTTTTTAGAAGGGCAACTCGGGGAGTGCCGAACATTACATTTTCCGGTTCAAGCGAAGCGGACTCATGCAGAAAGCGTGATTTTTGAATACGTCAAACAGACCTGCTCAGGTTTTTTTGTTGTTCTCGGAAGGTTATTTCAGGCTGTTTTCGGTTCAAACAGTGCTTTTCGAATCGTCCGTCAGCAAGCCGACCGCACAGTTTTCGGATATTGAACGCTGTTGCGAGGATAAAAAGGCGGGTTTCGTTGCTGGGCTTCCCTCGGGTGAGGAATCTTCCGAACCCGTAATCCTGTTTTAAAACGCCGAAAGCACCTTCAACTTGGATCGAACGGTTCATTCGGAGAAGAATGCCTTTATCGGTACTTGTTTGTATTTGCTTCAGTTTTTGTTCCGTCAACGAACATTGATTCGAATTCAATCTCGCCGATTTCCGAAAGCTTTTGAACAAGTTGGTAAAAAGCCCTTCTGCACATCCGTTCATGTTTTTTCAAGAGATCTTGCTATCGTGGTATGATCCGGTGCCGGTTCGTATTGCAGCAGCCACATAAACCTGATGTCGGTTTTGCACGCTTCTTCTATAGCTCTGCTCGAGAAAATTCCTCGCATGTTTGCATATACAACTATCGAAAACATAACCTCAGGGTCAATCTTTCTCCACCGCCTGCGATAATCGGAATACAGTTTTCTGTAATTTGATTTTTCCGGAATCTCGGCCATTTTAAATACCGGATCGTTTTAGTCAATCATTGTTGCAACATTTATCGGCATGACTGCTTGATTTTTGCTCGTTTTCTGTTAGTTTTTGAGCAATTTAATTATACACGAAAGCAGCAAACCGGACAACCCTTCCTGAGTTGCCCGGTTTTGTTTTGGGGACTAATGCAACTGCCCCATGCCGTCCCATTTTTCGACAGTTGGAGGATATGGCGTAATTATTCGGTTTTTCGGGGTGAAAATCGCCGGTTGTCTTTGCTGTGAGCGACTTTCAAAAGTGAGTTAAGGAATTTATACTGCCTTGCTCATTTTCTGAAAATGCCGCCGTTCGGGAAAAAAAAGCACCTGCTTTCAGTATCGAAAACAGGTGCTTGGAGAGTTGTTCGGCTTTGGAAGCGGGAAGTTACCGTTTCCCCTTTTTAATCCTACCGCCAATCAGGATAACAGAAAACACAGCGACCACAATCACAGCGGAAATCCATATGGGTGAAAGCACCCATATCCAACTCCACTTGATACCTCCCAACAGCTTCAGCACAACAAAGATAATCGTCAGAACGGATACGATGCCAAGCCCGCCTTGTTTTGTTTTATTATTCATAACAGACCTCCGCAGATGAAAATATGTGGGTTATGATTTCAAAAATGTCAGGAGAATTATTTGGCAATCAGCCCGTTTTTTCTGAGCAGTATCAGAAAAACGTATGCGATTGCAACGCCGATAACGCCGAACACGGCGTCCAAAATGTCGGGGGTATTCCGTATCGGAATAAAACACTCATACCCAATGTTTAATACGCCCATTACCAATGCCGCTGCCGTAATGCCTCTAAACTTTCCGCCAAAGGACAGAACGGTAATTCCGAAAATCAGCATTAGCAGCATACAAAGTGCAAAATTGTTAATATGGTCAAGCAAAAAGTCGGGCAGCAGACGCACATTCGGGACAATATGTTCCAGCCAGCGGCACAGCATAAGAAAGGTGTCGAAAACAATCAGGCACAAATAAATGATAAGATATTTCCTTTTGAAATCAAACTTTGACACTGAACACACTCCTTTGCTCTGCTTTCCAAATTCATTATCTTCCGAAAAGCTCCCTTTATTGTTCTGAATCAATGCAATTATATCATATCTTTGTGAATTTTTCTACTGAAAAGTTTGGGAAGCAGTTGCGGTACGGGATATTCCCGCACCGCAGAGATGAAATTGTCCGATTCTCATTCTTTTTTCCACGATTGACTCAATAGGCTGTGAGCTGTCTGTTGTGCCGGATTGGTTGGGCGAAAAGGTAAAGACAGTTGCAAGAATTAAAACCAGGACATATACAGCAATAATGCCGCCGACGATGAAGGCTATTGCTTTCCAAACTCTTTTTGCCCGTCTGTTTTTGATTGCAAGCTGCTCGTTGATTCGGGAAAGCTGTTCTGCCAAAGCATCCGGCTGTTCCTCCGCACTGCTTTTTGCGCATATATTGTATCACTTTTCAAAACCTTTTATAGTACGACAAATGACCCGGAACTCTCGTCCCGAACCCTTTGTCAATGGTCTGAAACGCACTTTTTCAAATGCGCTTTTCATTTCACAATCCTGTAAGTATCGTATTTTTTCCTTCATTTAATTAAATAAACTCATGTATATCGATAAATTCAATACCGTTATGCGAAAACGGCAATTCCAATTATCCGCTCATTGCTTTAGAATATCAACATGAAAAGTGCAGTCAGTCGAAAAATCGACAAAGCCTTGCCTGCCGAAATGCGGACGAATCAATGCCAAAGGAGGAACCGAAATGATCAACCCCAAGATATCCCGTGCAACGCTCGGACGCGCACCCGCTTACCTTAAGTTTCTGCGCGGAATTGAAGACAGCACGGCGAATATATCCGCAACAACGATTGCAAAAGAACTTGAATTGGGCGAAGTTCAGGTGCGGAAAGATTTGCGCGCACTCTGCGGTTCCGGAAAGCCGAAAACCGGATACAAAGTCGGCGAATTGACGGCAAGCCTTGCTTCCTGCCTAAGCGAAAAGGACGGCGGAACAGTTATTATCGGTGCCGGGAAACTCGGAAGGGCATTGCTTGACTATGCCGGATTTGCGGATTACGGTTTAAATATTCTTGCCGCTTTCGACATTGCTGTTGCCGAACCTGTTGCTTCACCAAAAGGTAAATATATTTATCCTGTTTCAGAGCTTGATTCTTTCTGCAGCGAACACAATGCAAGGATCGGCATTATTGCAGTTCCGGCCGAAGCAGCACAGCAGGCTTGCAACGAATTATACAATGCCGGAATAAGATGATGCTCTGCCTTGCGCCCTGCAAGCTGATCCCGCCGAACGATACGATCATTCGCTACGAGAATATTGCTCAATCACTTGCTGTGCTTAAAGCTCAATCGCTGTGATCGGTTATAAAAAGGAGTGCACATATGCAATTTGACAGAATAATTTCCGTCCGCAACAACAGAACCGTTTTTCGAGACGGAGAACTCTGCATAAAAGTGTTGGAAGATGACTTCCCCGCTTCTTTTGTGCTCTCCGAAGCAACAAACATGGTCGCCGCCGCCGAAGCCGGGCTGAATGTTCCCAAGCTGCGTGAAGTCAATTTGCACGGCAACAAACGCCTCATTACCTATGACTATATCGTCGGAAGTCCGATTTTGTGCAGCGACAGGGATGATGCTGATTTCCGCGCGCAGCGGCTGAACCTGCTTATTGATGCTCAGCTTTCGATAAACGGTACACGCTGCCCCGAATGCATCCGCAATCCGCGCACAGTGCCGAATTTTCGCAGACAGGTACTGCATGTACGGCGCACGATGAACCGAACGCAGCGGATATCGTTCAAATTGCTTTTAACAGTGGTAAACATGCGGCTTTTGCCGGGGATAAGCTTTGTCACGGCAACCTTGCGCCCGAAAATGTCATTTTGTCTTCAGGCGGCGAGCTTTATATTATCGACTGGGCGTACGCTTACCCGGGAACTCCGGAATCCGATGCTGCAATATGCTGCCTTATGCTTTGGCTCACATGCGGAGAACAAACGGCACGCGAATATTTCGAGTTCTATCTAAAGCGTAACGGATCCTGCTCTTCTGATGCAATTACGACACTTTTTGCCGTTTGCGGCATCCATGCTTTATAACCGTGAAAATGCAGCCGGAAAGAAACTGCTGCTTTCAATAATGAAGTAACCTCTGATTGGTTTCGGGATAAAACCGAATGCTTTCCCGCTTAATCGTTGATTACTTTGAAATTATCAATATTAAACTTAATGTTTCAGGCGGAACAACTATGAAAATCACTGTTTGTATCGGCTCATCATGTCACATCAAGGGTTCGCGCCAGGTCGTTGAACAGCTCCAGTATCTTATCAAGAGCAACCATCTCTCCGATGAAGTGGAGCTTGCCGGCACGTTCTGCATGGGCAAATGCCAGCAGGGTGTTTGCGTTACCGTTGACGACGAATTCCATTCTGTTTCACCCGCAACGGTCAATTCGTTTTTTGAGCAGAACGTTCTCGCAAAGCTTAAATAAACCGAGCGGTTATTGCTTTGTTTATCCGGACAAACCCGCGATAGATAAGGGAATGCTTTTGAAAAGCGAATTGCTCGACTTATTCCAAAAAATGAAAGGAGCTTCATGCAGTGAATTGCATCGCTTTAAAAAATCCAACTGCAAAAATTGCTACAAGTGCATTCGCCATTGTCCTGTTAAAGCTATCAGGTTTTCAGGCAACCAGGCTTACATAATCGACAATGAATGCATTCTTTGCGGGCATTGCTTCGTTGTGTGCCCTCAAAATGCTAAACAAATCGTTGACGAAACAGAAAAGGCAAAAGTCCTTATTCAGTCGCCTGCGCCTGTTATTGCAAGCATCGCACCTTCGTTTGTTGCCAACTACGACGGCGTGGGCATTGAAGCCATGCGTGATGCACTGAAGAAACTCGGTTTTTTTGACGCTGAAGAAACCGCAATCGGCGCAACCGTTGTAAAAACAGAATATGAACGCATGCTGCGTGAGGATGCACCGGATGTTGTCATTTCGTCATGCTGCCACTCCGTGAATCTTTTGATTCAGAAACACTACCCTCGCGAGCTGTCCTGTCTTGCACCCGTTCTTTCCCCAATGCAGGCACATTGCCGTGACATTAAGCGGCGTCACCCCGAGGCTAAAACGGTGTTTATCGGGCCCTGCGTTGCAAAAAAAAAAAGATGAAGCAGAGCATTATGACGGTATTGTCGATGCCGTCCTGACGTTCGATGAACTCAGCGCGTGGTTCAAAGAAAAGATTGAACCCGAGAAAAAGATTGTTCCGAAGGAGGACAGCCGTGCGCGCCTGTTCCCCACCACCGGCGGTATCCTTAAGACGATGGATTGCAGCAACAGTGATTACACATACATGGCAATAGACGGTGTTGACAACTGCATTGCCGTGCTGCGCGATATTGAAAGCGGGCGCATTCACAAGTGTTTCATTGAGATGTCTGCCTGTGTCGGCAGCTGCATCGGCGGCCCGGTTATGGAGAAGTTTCACAGCTACCCCGCAAAAGATTATGTCACGGTCACGCATTTTGCCGGCAGCAAAGACTTCCCTGTTATGCAGCCTGATTCAATCGCGCTGCAAAAAGAGATGTCTGCAATTGAGCAGCGTGCTCCGCTGCCTTCCGAAAGTGAAATCAAAGAGATTTTGCTTCAAATGGGAAAGAAGCAATCTTCCGATGAATTGAACTGCGGCTCCTGCGGCTACAACACATGTCGTGAAAAAGCCATTGCAATCTATCAGGGCAAGGCGGAGGTCTCCATGTGTCTTCCCTACTTGAAAGAAAAAGCAATGAATTTTTCCGACAGCGTAATAAACAACATTCCTCTCGGCATTCTTGTGCTTAACGAAAAGCTCGAAGTGCAGAATATCAACAACGCTGCACTGAGAATCATGAATATGCGTCGTGCCGAGGATATCATGGGCTGCAACGTCGTTCGCATTCTTGAACCCGGTGATTTTGCATCGGTTCTTGAAACGGAGCGAAGCATACGTTCAAAGCCCTGCTACCTTGCGGAATACGGGCGTCATGTTGAAGAAACCATCATTTACGACAGGGAATATCGTTCTCTTCTGTGCATTCTGCGCGATGTTACCGAGGCGGAAACCATGCGCCGTCAAAAAAGACGAAGCAAGGCGGAAAACCGTTGAAATTGCCGATCAGGTTGTTGACAAGCAAATGCGCATCGTTCAGGAAATAGCAATGCTGCTCGGCGAAACCGCCGCCGAAACAAAGATTGCACTTACAAAGCTGAAAGAGGTAAGTGCAAATGAATGATCTGTGCGTTGATGTCGGCTTCAACAGTCTTATAAAAAAGAACGAAGTGCTGTGCGGCGACAATGTAAGCACGATCACATGCGAAGACGGCACATTTATTGCTGTGCTTGCAGACGGCTTGGGCAGCGGTGTTAAGGCTTGCATCCTGTCCACATTGACTTCAAAGATCATTTCAACAATGGTCTCCGAAAATATCGATATTTCGGAATGTGTCAAAACCATCGCCGCAACGCTCCCCTATCTGCCAGGTGCGCGGGCTTGCCTATTCAACCTTCACGATATTGAAGATTCTTCCGACGCAAGAGGCGGAGATATTTCAATACGATAATCCTGACGTCATCTTTATGCGCGACGGGAAGAATGTTTAGTTGCCCTATGTCAGCATGAACATTGACGGCAAAGAGATAACCCGTACAAAGGTTAAACTTCTTGAGAACGACACTTTCATTCTTATGAGCGATGGTGTAATTCATGCCGGCGTGCAGGCAGGCGGAATGTCTTATGCCTTCGGGTGGGAACGCGAAAACATTGTTGACTACATGGAAATTTTTTCGGATGTGGGTTTCTCTGCAAAAACGCTGTGCTCCATACTGCTTGATGAATGCTACGCAAAGTATTCGGGATCTCCCGGCGACGACTCAACCGTCTGCGTTGTCAAACTCCGCAAGCGCAACCAAGTCAACCTTTTGATCGGACCGCCCGAAAATCCGGATGATTGCGACAGGATGATGTCTCTGTTCTTTTCAAAAGGCGGCAAGCATATCGTTTGCGGCGGAACAACAAGCAAAATTGCCGCAAAGTACCTCGGCAAACCGCTCAAGGTCAGTCTGGATTCGGGCGACGATCCGAGCATTCCGGCAAAAGGGGAAATCGAAGGTGTTGATCTCGTTACCGAAGGCGTTATAACCATGAACCGTGTGCTTGAATATGCCAAGGATCATATTGGCGAAAATGCACTCTACGGTGACTGGAGCTACAAGCGCGGAGGAGCCGCCGAGATTGCAAGGATGCTTTTTGACGAAGCGACGGATATAAACTTCTATGTCGGAAGAGCTGTAAATCCCGCACATCAGAACCCTGATCTGCCGATTAACTTCAACATTAAGATGAACCTTGTAAATGAGCTTGCGGAATGTCTCAAAAAAATGGGCAAGCGCATTAAGGTCAGCTACTTTTAATAAATAATTAATTAACCAACTTGGAGGAATATATGCGAAAGTTTGATACACAGGTTCAGTTTTTGAAATATAAAGTCTTGCGGGAGACTGCAAGACTTGCCTGGAAGGACACGCTGACGGAAAATCTTCTGGATTTGCCGAAGATCATTTCCCCCGGCAACACACCGTCAATCCGCTGCTGCATCTATAAGGAACGTGCAATACTCGGAGAACGCATCAAAATCGCAATGGGCGGAGACAAAACAAATCCGAATGTTATCGAGGTTATGGATATTGCCTGCGATGAATGCCCTGTCGGCGGATATGTAGTCACGGACTCCTGCCGCGGCTGCCTTGCTCATCGCTGCGAAGATGCATGCCCGCGCAATGCAATAACTTTCGATGACAAAAACCATACAGCGCATATCGATAAGCAGAAATGCGTCAACTGCGGTGCATGCGCAAAGGTCTGTCCTTACACCGCGATTGCCAACCGCAAACGTCCCTGCGAAAATGCCTGCAAAATCAAGGCTATTTCCATGGGAGAAAACTCTGCTGCGCACATCGATAACTCAAAGTGCATCTCCTGCGGTGCATGCGTTTATCAGTGTCCGTTCGGCGCGATCATGGATAAATCATTTATCCTTGACGCGATTGACATTATCAAAAAGAGCGAAGAAAATACCAACTATAAGACGTTTGCGGTTGTTGCACCCAGTATTTCGAGCCAGTTTACCTATGCAAAACTCGGACAGGTTATCACAGGGCTCAAAAAACTCGGTTTCCATACCGTTATTGAGGCTGCTCTCGGAGCGGATATGGTTGCAATGACCGAATCTGCGGAACTTGTTGAAAAGGGTTTCCTGACAAGCTCATGCTGCCCCGCATTCGTGAGTTATATTAAAAAATCCTTCCCTGATCTGATTCCGTTGATTTCACACAATCCGTCTCCCATGGCGGCAATTGCAAAATATCTGAAAGAGACGGATTCTCCCTGCAAGGTTGTGTTCATTGGGCCCTGCACGGCGAAAAAAGCGGAAGCGCAGCTTGAGGGCGTCAAGTCCTATGTTGACTGCGTGCTGACGTTTGAAGAGCTGCAGGCGTTGTTTGACAGCAAGGATATCGACATCACTGCCCTTGAAGAGGATGTTCTTGACAATGCTTCCTATTTCGGCAGGATTTTTGCCCGCAGCGGCGGTCTTGCGGATGCTGTTGCCGAAGCACTCAAAGAAACCGGACATGAGGATTTCGCACTCAACCCCATAGCCTGCGACGGAATCGAAGCCTGCCGTGCGGCACTGATGAAAAAGTCCCGCGGTCTGCTTAAGGAGAACTTCATCGAGGGTATGGCTTGCTCCGGCGGTTGTATCGGCGGCGCAGGCTGTCTGACACACGGTGAAAAGAATAAGGCCGAGGTTGACAAGTACGGTAAAGAAGCATACGAAAAAACAATTTCGGATGCGGTTTCCATACTTAAGAAAAATTAATTCAACGCACAATCAACAATTAAGTTTTTGTTGATCAAACGTAAAACGGACATGCTCGCCGGAAAGTGAGCACGTCCGTTTCTATTTTTCATGTGATTTCATGTGATTGAATCGGGAATCGTGTCAACGCCCCGATTCAGCAAGGATTATCCAAGGTATTCTTTTGCATCCTCTTCGCCGGAAAGAACACGAATTGCGCTGCCTGCGAGCGCATCAAGTTCGCTTTCACCGGGATAAACGCATATCGGAGCAATAAATGAAACCATATCCGAGATGTACTTGCAGAGAGGCTTGCTGTATGCAAGGCCGCCGGTCAGCAGGATCGCTTCAACATTGCCTTTAAGCACGGTTGCCATTTCGCCGATCGTTTTAGCAACATTGTACCCGAGAGCCTCGAAAACCATCTTTGCCTTCTCATCTCCGGCGAGCATAGCGTTTTCAACATCGAGAGCAGAATTTGTGCCCATGTGCGCAACAAATCCGCCGGTCTTTGAGCAGAAGCCGTAAAGCTGTTCTTTTGTATAATCACCACTGAAGCACATATCGAGAACGAGTTTCATGGGAATTGAACCTGTGCGTTCGGGGCTGAACGGGCCTTCACCTGCGATTGCATCGTTAACGTCAATAACAACACCCTTTTCAGACGCCGCAACACTGATGCCGCCGCCCATATGTGCAACGATAAGGTTCGTGTTGTTGTAATCTTTTTTCATGCTCCTTGCAGTATTTCCTTGCAGTTGCCTTAATGTTGAGGCAATGGAAAACGCATGTGCGCTCTACATCGGGCAGACCTGTTACACGCGCAATGTCATTCCTTTCATCAACAACAACGGGATCGGCGATAAAGCAAGGCTTTCCGTATTCTTCACCAAGTTCATGGGCAAAGATTCCGCCGAGAGCGGAAGCATGACGGCTTGCACTGGGCAAATGGTAAAGATCGTCAAGAAGTTTTTCGTTGATCGTGTAGACACCGCTCTTAAGAGGACGAACAATGCCTCCCCTGCCGACAAATGCATCCATTGTCGCAAGGTCAATATTCTCTTTTGCAAGCAGATCTTTGATAAGCTTCATGCGCATGGGAGCCTGAGCAATAACTCCGCCCCAAGCTGCAATTTCTTCGGCAGTGTGGCGTACGACACCCTCGTAAACAAGTTTTTCGCCCTCGAAAACTCCGATTTTGGTTGAAGTTGAGCCGGGATTGATCGCAAGTACGCGATAATTCTGTGACATAATATTTCTCCCTTCGTGATTACAGGTTGATTAAAGCGCGGCATATCCGCAGGACGGACGCCGCACGGACTTCCATCTTTTTAATTATATTTCATTTTTTCCTTAATAGCAAGTATATTTAGGGAAACAAAGCGAATTATTCAAAGCATTCCTCAAAAACAAGTGCTGCCGATTTAAATTCGGTTCAGTCTGATTATCGTGCCGCATTCGAAAAGCTCTGCTTCATTTTCGTCATGAGTAATAATAACGCGGGTCGCGAACGCATCAATAAACCTTGGAACAATGCGCTTTTTCATGGCATTATCAAGACCTTTCAGCGGCTCATCGAGAATTGCGGCATCTCTGCCCAATCCGCTTCTTGCAAATGCGATTGCGCGCGCAAGCGCAACCCTGCGGCACATTCCGCCGGAAAGTTCTCTTACGGAAAAATCTTCAAATCCGTTTAGTTCAACATCCCTCAGTGCTGTTCCGGCAATCTTGTGAACATTTGTTTTTTCAATCTGCGTTCCGATAAGCGGAATTTCAACATTCTGCCTTGCCGTTCTGTGCTGCAAAAGTCTGTCTTCTTGAAAACAACCGCAAACCGCTTGTTGTTCAACCCCAATATTTCACCGGAATTCGGTTTTTCAAGACCAAGGAGAATCCGAAGCAATGTTGTCTTTCCGCTTCCGCTCGCTCCCATAACCGCAATTGCGCCGCCGTCCGGAATTTCCATGCAAAAATCAACAAGAACGGGGTGCTCACCGTCATATGAAAAGCAGACTTTGTTCAACTTAATCATATGTTTCGTTCCTCATCTCTGCCGTATTCGGCATATGCATCGGATTTATATTGCAGTTCGACCTCACAGCTTGCATGCCCGTGTTCAAGGCTCTCGCTTCGCCTCCCGGCCGCGCCTTCCGTGTTCTTATTTTTAAAGAGTTTATGCACAAGTAGTTTTTCAAACAGCACACTGATAAGCACAACGGAAGCTGTCCACGCAAAAAGCTCTGCCGTTTCGAGATACAGCTTGCTTTCATATAATGCTCGTCCGACGCTGTTTTTGCTGAGCGCAATTACTTCAGCCGCAACGCAGGATTTCCATGCGAAACCAAGACCTGTCGTTGCCGCGGCGGATAAGTAGGGACGAACGGCGGGAAAGTATATTTCCCGAAGTGTTTTTTTCCTGCCGAAAGCATATGCATGCGCAAGCTCCGTCATTTTTTTATCCGTTTGACGCAGTCCCTCACAGACATTAGACCAGCAAATCGGCAGCACCGCAAGAAAAGCAACCGCAGAGGGAGTCACATTGGACGAAAAATACAGCAGGATGAGCACAATGAACGAAGTTACGGGCGTTGCCTTTATGATGTTTTTGAGTGGAGTCAGAAGCACGTCGGCAGCACGTGAAAACGCCGTCAGCGTGCCTGCAAGTAAGCCTGCTGCCATGCCGGCTGCAAAGCCTGCCGCAACACGCAAAAGGGTATGCAGAATGCTGCGGTAAAACTCCGTTGTTTGCGCAAGCCCGCAAAAACTGCGCACAACCGCCCAAGGCGACGGCAGCAGCAGCTCACTGCCGATCAAAAAACTGAGCAGCTGCCAAACAAGAAGCCAAAACACAATTGCGGCAGTCATGCGAAGCAAAGCTCCGCCGCGATGCCGCATTTTATTCCCGTATTTATCTTTTTTGCGTTCAATTGCCATTAAAATCAAATGCAAATTTCAATCCGCTGCGCCGATGTCGGTCATACAGCCGACATCGGCGCAGCCTCAATATATATGTTCATTCTGTCATGTTTAACACTAAATACCCCGTGTTCAACTCAGATTCCGTAATAAAAATCCTTGTCGGGGAGTTTGCCTCCGATGCTCTTCGGGTTTGCCTCAAACAGAACAGCGAGCATACCTTCAACCGCTTTATGCATCGCTTCACCTTTGCTGAAACTGATGTTGCAGTTCGGAATTGCTTTTTTGCAATCTCGACATTCCCGAGAATCCCGACATCAACGATAAGCTTTGCGGCTTCATCGATATTCTCATTTACAAATGCGGAGCTCTTTTCATATTCCCGCAAAAACTGTTCAATTGCCTCCGGATGTTCGTTCACAAAGCTTTTGCGCGCAATAACAACGCCCTGAACAAGCTCCGTTGAGCAAACCTTGTTCCATTCCTCGGTGAGGTTCAATGCAATGCGCAGGTTGTCGTTTCCGGCAAGAGTTGACGTCACGTTCGGTTCCGGAAGCATGCCGATTTCGGCACTGCCGTCTGCAAGCATGGTTGCCAGCGCAGCGTGCTCGCCGACATAGTTTACCTCAACAGACCCCGCGACTCCGTTTTTATCAAGCAGATAATTAAGGATGTATTCGGGAGTTGCACCCTGTCCGGTCGCATAAACAGTTTTGCCTGCAAGATCAGCCACAGAGTTCACCTCGGAACCCGCTTCAACAACATAGAGAACACCGAGCGTGCTGACTGCAAGCACCGATATATCGCCATCCAGCTTGTTGTAAAGCACGGATGCAAGATTTACGGGAACGGCCGCAACATCGACTTCGCCGGAAATGATGCGCGGATTCAATGCATCGGGCGATGCTTCAATTGAAACCGTGTAATTTGGGTAATTCTGCTTATCTGCCAGTTTCACCATGCCCATTCCGGTCGGGCCTTTCAGTGCGGCAATGCGTATTTCCGTATCATCCTGCTTTTTGAGCAGGCGGCGAATGCTGCCAGCGAAAAAAGCATCACGGCAGCGGTGATCATTGTGACAATTCGTTTCATTAAGTTCTTTTTCGTATCCTTCTTCATAACTTTTTCTCCTTTTCACTCTTTTTCAGCGGTATTATCAGAGCAAAATATACTCTCACAGCCTTCGGATTTTCTCCGTAAGTCTTTGCAATTCTGCTTTGAATAATGCTTGGATTGTCCGTTTGCGTGTAAAGCAGGCTTTCGGGTTATACTAAAGGGAACTTTGATTTACGGTTATTCGCGCAGAAAAGGCTCAGGTTCGAGCCGTTTTAACGCAAAACCGATTATTCCAAGGCAATACGCCCGTCGGCAGCGGCTTTAAATGCAGATTGTGCACGCTGTTATACTCTGCCTGCGCAATCAACAAAGCGTCATGCTCCGTTCTGCGGCGCGAAACGGAATGTCGATACGGCGGCTGCATTACACACCTGCATTATAGGATTATTTTGCGGCGCGTCAACAGGAGTTTTCGAAATATAAATTTCCGAATGCTTCCGGCGCGCGAAATGCACCAATAATCCCGATTTGTACCCCCTGCCCTGCAGCTGCCACAATCAATACATGTTTTTGGGTATGATTCGGAAAAAAATATTTGCGGTAAACTATAGTTCGTGGTATCATTATAAGGACATAATGAACTCTGCTCGAAACGTTGCGGTTCGGTACATCCGAAATGCCTCGATTCGCTGCGGGATCATACAACCGAGGAGGCTGCATTGAAGAATAAAAAATTTAACTATTTTACAATAGTCATCTACGTTTTGATCATCGCTGCGCTTGTTGTTTTCGTAACAAGCGGCAACGAAAGCGTCAATAAAAAGCCCGATGAGCTGAAAACAACCGATTTTTACCAGCTCGTGCGTGAAGGCTTGCCTGACAGCTACGATGATTTTGCCAATGGATTTGAGAACTCAAAAATCGCTGCCGTTCAGGTCACGGAGGAAACTCTTTACGGCCTGTATGTGCCGAACGGGGAATCTGAAAGCAGCGAAGATTTCAGCAAAAAACTTGAAAAGTTCAAAAAGGGTAAAACCTATGATTTCAGCGTGACGGTTCAGTCTGCCGAAGCCTTCCAGAAGGAAATGGCCAGCCTGATCGCGGGCAAGTACCCTAATTCCGGTTTGATTGCAGACAACATCACCGTGCTTGACTACGGTTTCTATTGTCAGCTTAACCCTACCCCTCAGGTCAGCTGGATACTTGTGCTTCTCCCCTATCTTATCATCGGCGGAGTGCTCTTGGCATTTATTTTCTTTATGAATCGTGCAAACAACAAGCAGGGCATGAATTTCGGCAAGAGCCGCGCAAAGACGGCGGATGAACTCGGAAACAATGTCACGTTTGAAGATGTTGCCGGAGCCGATGAAGAAAAACAGGAGCTGCGCGAGATTGTCGATTTTCTGCGCAATCCGAAAGCTTTCACCGAAATGGGTGCAAGAATTCCCAAAGGTGTGCTTCTTGTCGGCCCTCCGGGCACAGGCAAAACACTGCTTGCAAAAGCGGTTGCCGGTGAAGCCAAAGTCCCCTTCTTCTCCATCAGCAGTTCCGAATTCGTCGAGCTTTACGTCGGCGTCGGTGCAAGCCGTGTGCGCGATCTTTTCCACACCGCAAAGCGCTGCGCCCCCGCTATTATTTTCATTGACGAAATCGATGCTGTCGGCAGGCAGAGAGGCGCGGGACTCGGCGGCGGCCATGATGAACGTGAGCAGACCTTAAACCAGCTTCTTGTTGAAATGGATGGTTTTTCCAACAGCCAGGGAATCATCGTTATTGCGGCGACCAACCGTCCCGATGTTCTTGATCCTGCGTTGCTCCGTCCCGGCAGGTTTGACAGACGCATCACGGTCAACTATCCTGACGTTAAGGGCAGACAGGAGATCCTTGCGGTTCACGCTAAGCACAAGACCTTTGAACCGGACGTCGACTTTGGAAAAATTGCAAAGCTGACTCCCGGCTGCACCGGTGCGGATCTTGAAAATATGCTGAATGAAGCCGCCATCCTTGCCGTAAGGAAAAACAAAAAGCGATTTCTTCCGCCGATGTTGACGAGGCTATCAAACGCGTTCTTTACGGACCCGAAAAAAAGAGCCGCGTTGTTTCCGATGAGAATATGCGCGTTGTCACTTATCACGAAGTCGGTCATGCAGTCGTTGCACACTGCACACCGGACGGCGAGCCCGTGCATGAGGTTTCTATCATACCGCGCGGCCGTGCTGCAGGCTACACCAGAATGCTGCCCTCCGACACATATGAAAACGTTACAAAGCACAAGCTGCTTGACATGATCGCCGTTTATCTCGGCGGCCGTGCCGCGGAGGCGCTCTTCCTCAGCGACGTCAGCACAGGTGCACAAAATGACCTCATGCGGGCAACGGAAATCGCACGTCAAATCGTCACGGAATACGGCATGAGCGATGTTATCGGACCTGTTTATCTGGCAGGCGAGCAGGAAGTCTTCATCGGCAAGAGTTTCGGACACGCACGCAACTTCTCCGAAGATGTTGCGGCCAAGATTGACAGCGAAATTCGTCGGATCATGGATGAGCAGAATGACCGTGCACTCAAGATTCTGGATGAACATCGAGACGGTGTTGAGCGCGTTGCAGCCGTTTTAAGAGAGAAAGAGCAGATAACCGGCGAGGAATTCGCGGCGCTTTTCGAGAATAAACCTCTTCCCGAAAAGAAGCCGGCTCAGATTGAATCCGAATCCGCCGCCGAATCCCCCGCCGAATCCCCCGCCTCCGTTCAGGAAGTTCAGGAGTAAGGGTTAAAATCAAAACTCTGTGCACCGTCCGGTGCCGTCATGTCGGAAAGGAACTGCTGCAGTTCCTTTCCGTTTTATGGTTTAGTATATCAAAACTCATATTGAAAGGAATTTTTAATCATGCTGCAAGTAGGACTTAAAGGCAAAAAAACTGTTGTTGTCACAACCGAAAACACTGCTGAACATATGTTGAGCGGATTGCTTCCCGTTTACGCAACGCCCTCGCTGATTGCGTTTATGGAATACACCTGTTCGGAAACGGTCCGGCCGTTTCTTGATGCCGGAATGAGTACCGTCGGCACTCTTGTGAACATTAAGCATACCAGCGCTTCCCCTGTCGGATCAACCATTACATGTGAATGCGAACTCACACAAATCGATGGGCGCAAGCTCATTTTCAACATCATTGCGCATGATGATTTCGGCCCCGTCGGAGAAGGCGTTCATGAACGTTTTGTTATAAATAATGATAAGTTTATGAGCAAAGTTGCCGAAAAACAGGCAGCTCTGCAAATGCACAGTGCCGAGTGAACTCTGAAAAAGCTCGCGTAATTAAAATCCGTAAACCTAAGAACCCATCTCTCAGATACGGCTTGCATCCGAGGGATGAGTTCTTTTGTTATTGCTTTGTTATTTCAAAGCAACACTTATGAATTAATTGATGCATGTGCATCATATCCGCACCGTGCAGAGTGCCGGCTATGCTTCACAGGCTTCACGCCCTCAGCATTATATCCGCCGGCAGGCAGTGCCGCAAGTCATTCCGACTTACTTCATCATATTGCTGCCGCCGTTCATATTACGCTCGGCATACTCGATCATGCGCTTAACCATCTGGCCGCCGATCCTGCCTGCATCGCGGGCGGAAATATCGCCGTTGTAGCCCTGGTTAAGGCTGATGTTCATGGAATTTGCAACCTCGGTCTTGAAACCGGAGAGCTTCTGCTTCATTTCTCTGGAATTGCTGCTGGTCATCGTAAAATCTCCTTTCAGATTTTGTTCAGTGTAATTTATTTTTGTTATTATTTATGCATATTGTTTTCAGCGTATTCGATCATACGCTTAACCATCTGGCCGCCGATCCTGCCTGCATCGCGGGCGGAAATATCGCCGTTATAACCGTCATTAAGGGTTATATTCATCGAGTTAGCGACCTCGGTTTTAAAGTTCTTCAGCGACTGCTTCGCCTCGGGAACTGCAACACGATTGCTCCTTGCCATAAGTTTTCACCTCCGTTCATTTCCATCCGCTTCAAAAGCCTTTCTCCTCAGTTGCGTTTTAAAGCGGACGTTATATAATCACGTGCACGAAACTCCGGTTTTGATTTCACATTCTTCGCCGTATCCGAAGCACTCATCTTCGGAATTCATCAGCGGTGTCGGCATTAGCACCGAGCCTGTTTTGTGTAATCACAGCACACCGTATGTTCCGGACTTTAGGAATACTCGTCATAATCCGTTCTTTCGCGGGATAAGACTCGAATCTATGGTCTTTTTCACGCAAAGCTTCCTTTGAATTCGAGTTTCCTTAGGAATACTCGTCATAATCCGTTCTTTCGCGGGATAAGACTCGAATCTATGGTCTTTTCACGCAAAAGCTTCCTTTGAATTCGAGTTTCCTTAGGAATACTCGTCATAATCCGTTCTTTTGCGGGATAAGACTCGAATCTATGGTCTTTTCACGCAAAAGCTTCCCTGAATTCGAGTTTCCTTAGGAATACTCGTCATAATATGTTCTTTTGCGGGATAAGACTCGAATCTATGGTCTTTTCACGCAAAAGCTTCCTTGGATTCGAGTTTCCTTAGCTGCCAAATCCTGCAGCACCGTGCCGAATTCTGTCGCTTCGTGCGGCGTGCAGTCTTAATTTGTCCGTTTTCGGCGAAGCTATAACAGGTATTTTTTTGAAAAAAACATGATGGATAAAATTGTTTGACAGCAGCACATATCGGCACTATAATTATAACGAATACGAAATTGCGATAATTGCACTGCAGGCGGGCTTTCGACCGCCGTTGTTGAATTTTCGCAAAGCTTTTTTTGCAGAAAGGAGAAAAAATGATTAAGAACAACACAGCGGATCTCATTTCGTTTCTTGAAAAATCCGTTTCACCCTATCATACGACTGCGGAGGCAATTCGACTCATGGACGAATCCGGGTTTACGGCGTTGGAACAAAATAAACCCTGGAAACTTGAAAAGGGCGGAAACTACTATGTAAAATGCTTCGGCACCATGCTTATTGCATTTCATGTCGGCTGCGAATATGTGCCCGGCGAAGACTTTCGTCTTGCAGCGTGTCATGTTGACTGGCCCTGCTATTATATAAAGCCCAATCCCGAACAAGTCTCCGGAGGCGGCGCAAAGCTCAGCATCGAGCCCTACGGCGGCATGATTCACAACACATGGCTTGACAGACCGCTCTCCGCTGCCGGCATGATCACACTTAAGAGTGACAATGTGCTTGCTCCCGAACGCCGCCTTGTGGATTTTGAAAAACCTATCCTCACAATTCCCAACCTTGCGATTCATATGAACCGCAGTGTTAACAAGGGTGTTGAATTGAATCCCAATAAGGACATGCTCCCGATTTGCAAGTCTGTTGAGCAGGATTTCAACAAGGACGGATATTTTGTATCTAAGCTGGCAGAATTGGCGGGAGTCGCTCCGGAGCAGATTCTGAGCTACGATCTCTGCATTTACAACGCCGAAAAGCCCATGCTCTGCGGCTTTGACGAGGATTTTCTCACTTCCCCCAGGCTTGACAACATCACATCCGCATTTGCGGTGCTTTACGGAATTGTTAACTGCAACCGTGCCCACGGCGTTACGGCCGCAGTGCTTTTCGACAATGAAGAAGTCGGCTCCGGAACAAAGCAGGGAGCTGACAGTGCAACTCTCGGCTTGATGCTTGAAAAAATCGCCTGTGCTCTCGGTGCCTCCCGCAGCGAATACATTGATTCTCTCGCATCCGGATTCATGCTTTCCTGTGATGTTGCACACGCAAAGCACCCCAACCATGCGGAGCTTTCCGATGCTTCCTGCAATGCCGTAATGAACAAAGGCACTGCGCTGAAAATGAATTACGAACAGCGTTATGCAACCGAAGCCGTCGGCATAGGCATGATTGAAGGCATTTGCGCAAAATACAGTATTCCCTATCAGCGGTTTATGAACCGCCCCGACCTGCGCGGCGGCGGAACGCTCGGCTCCTTTGCGGCAAGTCAACTCGGCATGAGCACGGCCGATGTCGGCGTTCCCATGCTTGCAATGCATTCCTGCCGCGAAACAATGGGCGTTCGCGACCAAGATTCACTTAACGAACTGGTTGCTCACTATTTCGCCGAAGAGTAATTTTTAATTTCAAATTCCGTTCAGACGGAAACAAAAAAGGATATTTATCCGCAGCGGGTAAATATCCTTTAATTTTTCCTTAGTTTTTAATTCGTTTTGCCGTTATTCGCCCTTTATCATCTGAAGGTACGGAATGAAGCGAAAGCCTCTGCGTTCGTACAGTGCAATTGCGCGCGGGTTATCCGGTTCAACTTCAAGCCTATACCTTGCGGCAGGACAATGCTGCTCAATGTAGAGTCAGACATCAAACCCATTGAACGATACGGT
>VOFD01000694.1_pt1 | contig 37275 bp, 48 predicted proteins | sample 5384101 | NCBI WGS metagenome assembly VOFD01 (sample SAMN12384723, study PRJNA508395) | human gut metagenome | isolation source: healthy gut C | host: Homo sapiens
GGAATGAACGTCGTTCGGAACTGGCATTGGAGGGGCATCGTCATAAGGATATTATCCGTTGGAGAATTGCGGATGATGTATTGAACGGATGGTGTCACGGATTGAAGACGAATGAAGTGGTAGGCACGGATAACGGATACGTTCGGGTTGAAAACAGAGCCTTTAATGCAAATAGACATTATTTGTGGCCTATACCACAGGCTGAACGTGACTTGAATGGTAATTTGGTGCAGAATCCGAATTGGTAATTGGTTTAACGACTCAAAAAAGGAACGATTATGAAAAAGATATTATTAATATGTTCAGTATTTCTGGCAATGGTATCCTGTCAGGAAGATTATGAATTGAATTTACATTTGGAGGAGGGTCTTTGGTGGAATGAGGATCAGAAGGGACAGCAGGGAGTTGGTGATTCCTAATAAGCCTACGTGTGCCAATGGATTATGCAACACTATTCTTACTTGAATATATTATTCAGTATATGTCCCCAAGAAGAAAGAAAAAAGCAGAATGTTTTGGCTTCCCGGCAAAAACGTTTGCCAACTCTTGAATTGAATAATCTGCGTGATCCGGAAGATGGTTGCTACTGGAATGATGATAAACAAGCAGACGGATCTATTAATAAAAAAGCAAATGGACTTACAATGCTGGTTAATGATTTAATGAGTCCGTTTGTACAAGATAACGAGGTGAACAGACCTATCTGGATAGTGCCATTGCTTCTTCTGATGGTGCATATATTATTTTGTACGTCCGCTTAACGGACTGGCAATGTTTTATCCCGATCATGACCCGTGGTTTACAACCAAATTGATTATTGATATTGAACCTTATTACAAAAATGCAGGTAATTATATTAAAACATTCATCAACTTCTTGGATTATGCATACGAGAATGCTCGTTTGTCAAGCGGAATGTTTTATGAAGATTGGACCGGAACAGACCCGAAACGGGCTGAACAGTTGTTGATGCAGGATGCTGCACTAGAATCTCTGGGAATTATAGCTTTGTATAAAGGGGAAACTGTGACGGAAGAATAGTGTATGAATGGTAAAATTAGAAATATAGTTTTATTTGTATCAGCGGTATCCATGCTTTTCTCTTGTGCAGGAGAGCCCAAAGTGACTCCGAACAAAGATAAGGCGGAAGAAATGTTTCAACGTGTCTGGGAACTCTATCGGGTTCCCAAATACGGTCTCTTCTCTGAATATTATCCCGGTAGTCATCGTCCTGATCTGACTTATTTTAATGATTCTACCCGACAGGCACAAGAGGTTTCTTACCTATGGCCTATGAGTGGTGTCTTTTCTTCAGCAGTATTGATGGCTGCCATCGAACCGGAGAAATATACAGTTTATGTTGATTCGATGGTGATGGCGATGGAACATTATTATGATACAACACGCGTTCCTTTCGGTTATCAGGCTTACCCTGTTCAATTTGGGAAGGTAGACCGTTATTATGACGATAATGGTTTGGTAGGGTATTGATTACATTGATTCTTATCTGGTAACTAAAAATCCTCATTATCTGGAGAAGGCGAAACAGGTATTGACCTTTTATTTTAAGTGGTTGGGATGAGAACTTTGAAGGGGCTGTTTCCTGGCTGGAAGGAGTGAAGGATCAGAAACCAGCCTGCTCTAATGGAAAAGCGATGGTGTTGGCTTTAAAACTGTATGAAGCGACTAAAGACAATTACTATCTGGAGGTAGGAAAGAAATTCTATCATTGATTGATAAATATCTGAAAGATCCGGAAAGGGGAGTGGTTTGGAACTCATGGCTTACGACGACTTCGGCTGTATGCCCGGATTTGTATACTTACAATACAGGTACTTTGTTGCAAGCAGCTGTAGCTTTATATAATTATACAGGTGAACAGGCGTATCTGGATAATGCTAAATTTTTAGCAGAAGGAAGTTACAAAGTGTTCTTTAAATACACGGAAGAAGGTATTCCCTATATTGCAGATTTGCCTTGGTTTAATTTGGTCTTGTTCAGAGGATATCACGATCTGTACAATGTTACGGGAGATCCAAAATATGTGGATACAATGATAAAAAAGGGTTGGATTATGCTTGGGATCATGCCCGCGATCAGGCCGGATTGATGTATCATGACTGGACAGGGCGGACTGATGAAAAACGCCGCCCGAAATGGTTGTTGGATGCTTCGTGTGTGCCTGAATATTATGCACGTGTGGCGATGATTAAAGGAGAAGTTAAAACAGTTAAAAAAAATAAATAAATGATGAAATTGAAATGGATAGGTAGCCTGTTGATTCTGGCAGGTATCGTAGGGTGCAAAAACACCTGATCGTCCCAATCTGGTAGAGTATGTGAATCGAATATTGGTACGGTTCATAGTCGGTGGTTTTTCTATACTCCGGCTGCCGAACCTTTCGGTTTAGCTAAGCTGGGTGCATCTACAAACGGCACGTACGGAAATAATCAAGGTTGGGAGGCTGTAGGTTATGAGGACGGTCATGCTTCTATTGATGGTTTTCCCTGCCTGCACGAGTTTCAGATAGGAGGAATTTCACTGATGCCTGTTACGGAGAAGTGAAAACAAACTCCGGAAAGCTGGAAGAACCGGATAAAGGTTTCCGTTCCCGCTTTGATAAAAAAGATGAAACTGCACGTCCGGGATATTATTCTGTGTTATTAAAGGATTATCAGGTAAAGGCTGAACTTACTGCTACGGCTCGTGTCGGATTCCAGCGTTATACATTCCCGGAATCGGAGAATGCCCATATATTGTTTAATATCGGCAATCGCCAGGGCGAAAGTGGAGCTGTGCGTGATGCGTACATCAGACAGGTAGATGGAAATACTATCGAAGGGTATGTAATTACAGAACCGGAATATGTGAAGAAGTATCAGGCGGGTGCTTCGGTTACCATGTATTTTTATGCTAAATTGGACCGTGTGCCGGAATCTGTCGAAGTTTTCTATCAAGATAGTGCTTTGATGGCTCGTAATGAAATAAAAGGGCCGGGTGCTATCATGTGCCTGAATTATAAAACAAAGAAAGACGAGATAGTCAATGTAAAAATAGGTTTATCTTATACTTCCATAGAAAATGCGAAAGTGAATTTGGAATCGGAGGCGAAAGACTTGACTTTTGATGAGGCTATGAAAGCGACTACGGATAAATGGAATGAGTCTTTGAGCCGTATCTTGGTTTCCGGAGGTACGGAAGATAGTAAAATCAAATTCTATACCGGGTTGTATCATGCATTATTGGGTAGAGGGCTTGCCAGCGATGTCAACGGAGCTTATCCTAAAAATGACGGTACCATCGGTCAGATACCTTTGACTAAGGATGGTAAACCGGAATATAATCACTATAATACGGATGCGGTTTGGGGAGCTTATTGGAATCTGACTTCTCTTTGGGCATTGGCATATCCGGAATACTATAATGACTTTGTAAACAGTCAGTTGCTGGTGTATAAGGATGCCGGTTGGCTAGGGGATGGTATTGCTACCAGCAAGTATGTTTCCGGAGTGGGAACCAACATGGTGAGTATCACTCTGGCAGGTGCTTATAATAGTGGAATTCGTAACTTTGATGTGGAAACAGCTTATCAGGCAGCCTTGAAGAATGAATTAGGCTGGGAAGGCCGCATTGAAGGGGCAGGTAAGATGGATGTGAAACAGTTTGTAGAAAGAGGGTATGTGCCTTATGAGAACAGTGTTCATTTCGGTACACATCCGGAAGGTTCCAGTTTCTCCGTATCTCATACATTGGAATATAGTTTTAGTGCTTATGCGGTGGCTCAATGGGCCAAAGCTTTGGGGCGTACGGAAGATTATAAGCGTTTGATGGAACTTTCTGCAGGTTGGGAAAAGTTGTTTGATGATTCGCTGAAGATGATTCGTCCGAGAGTACACAATGGTGAGTTTATTGATGACTTTAATCCATTGGAATCATGGAGAGGTTTTCAGGAAGGAAATGCGATGCAATATACTTTCTTTGTACCGCAGAATCCGGCTCGTTTGATTGAAAAAGTCGGAAAAGATGAGTTTAACAACCGGTTGGATTCTATCTTCACAGAAGCCCGTAAGTCGATCTTTGGTGGTGGAAAAGTAGTAAATGCTTTCTCAGGTTTACAGAGCCCTTATAATCATGGAAACCAGCCCAGTCTTCATATTTCATGGTTGTTTAATTTCTCCGGTAAACCTTACTTGACGCAGAAATGGACGCGTTTGATCTGTGATGAGTTTTATGGAACAAATGGAGAACATGGTTATGGTTACGGTCAGGATGAAGACCAGGGACAGTTAGGAGCCTGGTATGTGATGGCAGCAATGGGATTGTTCGATGTACAGGGTGGTTCTTGTGAACTACCGACTTTCCAGATGGGTAGTCCATTGTTTGATAAGATTGAAATCAAACTGAGTCCGGTGGATGCAACAGGAAAAAAGTTTGTAAGTGAAACGACGGGTAATACACCGGACGCATATTATGTACAGTCGGCTACGCTGAATGGCAAGCCATTGGAACAGTGTTGGTTGTACCGGGATGAACTCTATAAAGGTGGGACATTGAAACTCACAATGGGAAATCAACCGAATGAGAAATGGGGAGTGGAAAATCCGCCTCATTGTTCTGAATAAACAGCTTATTTTCCTCGGTGTCGATGTTGCTTGACGGGACACCGGGGATTTTACATTTTATAATATAGTGGGTTAAACATGAAAACACAAAAATCTATATATGCCGCCCTTCCCGTTCTTTTTGGGTTCTTTGTTATGGGCTTCTGTGATATAGTCGGCATTTCTTCCGATTATGTTCAACGTACTTTCAATTGGTCTCCTGCGATGACCGGATTTGTTCCTTCGTTAGTTTTTATCTGGTTCTGTTTTTGGGTATTCCTATTGGAAATCAGATGAACAAATGGGGACGTAAAAATACAGTATTACTTAGTATGGGAATAACGGTGGTAGGTATGCTTCCGCCTTTGGTTATTTATGATAGCATGACTTGTATGATTGCGTATGCGTTGTTAGGTATAGGTAACGCTATTCTGCAAGTTTCACTGAATCCGTTACTGAGTAATGTAGTAACTGGTCAACGATTATTAACCAGTAGTCTGACGGCAGGACAGGTAATCAAAGCAGTATCTTCTCTTGTCGGACCGGAGATTGTATTGCTGGCTGTAGCACACTTTGGAGACGACAAATGGTATTATTGCTTCCCTATATTAGGGTTCATCACGTTATTATCCGCTGTTTGGCTGATGGCTACTCCTGTTAAACGGGAAGATTCTAGTGCCGCGACCCAACAACTTTCTATCAGTGATACTTTTTCTCTTTTGAAAGATAAAACGATTCTGCTGTTATTTTTGGGTATCTTCTTTATTGTCGGTGTAGATGTTGCTACCAATTTTATCAGCTCCAAACTGATGGCGGAACGATTTGACTGGACGGCAGAACAAGTGAAGTTTGCTCCACAGGTTTATTTCTTAAGCCGTACGGTAGGTGCTTTGCTGGGTGCTTTCTTGTTAGCCCGTATTGCTGAAATGAAATATTTCCGTGTGAATATTGTTGCCTGTATGATCTCTTTGCTTATTCTGGCCTTTGTGAAAGATGATATGATAAATCTGATTTGTATCGGTGCTGTCGGTTTTTTTGCTTCATCGGTATTCTCTATCATTTATTCGATGGCTTTACAGGCAAGGCCGGAAAAAGCAAACCAGATTTCAGGGCTGATGATTACTGCTGTTGCCGGAGGTGGAGTGGTTACTCCAGTGATTGGATTTGCGATTGGAACAGTAGGTATTATTGGAGGCGTTTTTGTCACTTTAGCTTGTGTGGGTTATTTGACTTATTGTGCTTTTGGGGTGAAGACCGCGAAAGCATAGTATTATTGCGGAGAAGATGCTATCTTCGCCCGAATCCTACTTAGCGACTGCGGAGTTATCCACAAGTAAGACGCAATATGTTTTAAAGGTACATATTGCAATAATTCCGGAGTCTCTTTGATAAGGTTGAGATAGCGTTCTTTAGCCCGCGGGCTTCCCGAACTGATAAGCCAGTTCTCCTGTTGAAGAAACTGATGATCCATGAGGCGGAGCCCCAAATTAGCGAGTCCGATGGATGAGGCGAATAGCTGATTCAGAGCTGTTCGGGAAATACAATAGGCCACACTGTCACACATGACCTCAATATTTATTAATGAGTAGGCATTATCTACATAACCCCAGACGGAGAAAGCAGCTTCTCCGTCTGAAGCAAACCAGATGGTAGTGTCCACTCCGTCTTTATGATAATAGGCTCGCCATATTCCTGTCTTGATAAAATAAAGATTACAGTTCTTTGTCCCCTCGCGTACTATTAAATCTCTCTTTTTTGAAATGTACCTCTTCCATACAGTTCAGTAGAGACTGTACATCGGTTTCTGATACCTTGTATCTATCGCAAAAGTTTTTCAATGAATGTTCTCATATTGCAAAGATACTTATCGTCGGCAGACAATGAAACGATCTTTCAAATAAATTCCGAAAATATAGAAAGTGGTTAATAACTCTGCCAATGGTACGGCTAGCCAGATACCCGGTGTACCTAATACCGGAGGGAGCGCAAAGAATCCGATCAACATAAACACTACTCCCCGGAGAAGAGTGATAATTGTTGCCCGCTGACCTCTTTCGACACTCTGGTAATAACCAATGCCAATCATGTTGACGGCAAAGAAGATGAATCCTGCTCCAAAATAAGGAAGCCCGTTTACTGCTATGTCGAATGCAGCGTAACTGCGGTCAATAAATAATGAAACGATGTCTTGGCAGCATAGTACGGTAAGAATGAAAAAGCTGATACCGCAGATTAAAGCGGTCCGAATGGCGAGATGCAGTGTCTTTCGTACACGTTCGGGCTGTCCGGCTCCGAAGTTATAACTGATAATCGGTTGTGCGGATTGTGCAATGGCATTATAGACCATGAAGATGATAGGGAAGAAGTAACAGGCAATACTGAATGCTGCCACTCCGTCTTCACCGAGATGGTGGATGAAAACGTAGTTCCCCAGAAACATCATACAGGCAATGGAGGCTTCACTGATAAAAGCAGAACTTCCCAGTTTAATCATATAGCCGATGTTGCGAAGAGTCAGTAACAGACTTTTGATACTTAATTTTATCCGGCATAGATGGAGGGTACGAGAGAAACGGAGGAGGTAAATCAGTGTCATCAGCCCTCCTACAACAGTCCCCAGACTGGTGGCAAAAGCTGCTCCCATCATTCCCCAACCAAATTCGAAGATAAATATATAATCCAGTATGATATTGAGTATGGCTGCAACCGCATTACACATCATGGCATAGGTGGGCGAACCATCCAGGCGGATGCAGAACATTCCTATATTTAATACTTCGTAGAATACGAGAAAAGGGATGTACCATGCCATATATTCCATGGCTAACGGTAATAACCGGTCCGAACTACCCAATAATCTGGCTAATGGCTCTATAAAATAAAGACACAGAGCAGACAGGATAAGTATGAGCAATGCGGAAAAAGCAATTGCCTGAGTGATATTAATACTTGCCACTTTGCGTTTTCCCTGAGATAAATGAATAGATGCCACCACCGAAGCTCCCACTCCGAACATCAGTCCAATCCCTGCTGCAATCATAAAAAGCGGTGCAGTGATATTTACTGCTGCCAGTGCGTCACTGCCAATTCCTTTTCCTACAAATATACCGTCCGTAATAACGAACAGAGCCGAGAATACCATCCCAAGTACTGTAGGAATTAGTAACTTACGGAACAACGTGGAGATGTTCATACTGCCGAAATCAATACTATCTTTCATAACTTTCTACCTTTGTCATTGAAAATGGCGACAAAGGTAGGCTTATGAAGGAGATAAAAATTACCAAATGGTAATTTTTGCTATATAGTAATAAGATAAGAAGAGGCACTTTGTTGATTCGTATGCTGATATGCAAGAAGTAGGGTATTATTATCCCAACGACAGAATCAATATTTGTGCCGTCAATACTGCAGAAACATGGTGAGCGGATAGACCGTAGCGTAACCAACGGCAGGAGCATCACAAGAGGTCAGGTCATTGGAGTAAGCCAATGCCGGCGGATTGGTGGTAGAACCTGCCAGAACACCGATAAGCGTGAAATAATTCAGCTTGCAATAATATCGTCCTATCAATCCTGTAATCAGAAGTGGCAGGATGGTTATAATGACTCCGTAGCCTACCCATACATATCCTCCGCCATGAATGACTGTGTCTACAAAGCCTTCGCCTGCTCCCAAACCTACGCAGGCGAGGAAGATGGAAATACCGATTTCACGAAGCATCAGGTTGGCACTCATGGTGGTATAAGTAATCAACTTGTATTTCGGACCGAAACGGCTAATCAGGATAGAAACGATGAGCGGACCGCCTGCCAGTCCTAGTTTCACAGGTTGCGGGATTCCGGGAAATGCGAAAGGAAGACTTCCCAGGATACATCCTAAAGCGATACCTATAAAGATAGGAATCAGGTTCGGGTGATTCAAGCGTTTCATGGAGTTGCCAAGTACTTTCTCTGCATGGGCAACAGCCAGTTCGGAACCTACAATGGTGACACGGTCTCCCATTTGTAACTGTAATTGTGGAGAAGCTACCAAGTCTACTCCCGAACGATTGACGCGGGTGATGTTTGCTCCGAAGTTATTTCTGATTTTAAGTTGTGAGAGTGTTTTCCCGTTCAATTCCGGTTTAGTAATCAGGATACGGCGTGAAATGAGCTCTTTGTTCAGTTGTTCCCATTCCATTTTGATTTCCTTTCCGAAGAATATAGTGATTGCTTCCACGTCAATCGGGGTAGAGATCACTAATATGATATCCCCTACATGTAGAATTGTTTCGGAATTGACCAATTCGGTTTCTCCACCTTCGCGGTGTTTGATGCGGGAAATGACAAATTTACGGTTCAGTAACGGGCGGAGTTCTTTAATCCTGATGCCGTCTACCGATTCGTTTCTCACTTCAATGGAGATAGGACGTACGGTAAGTTCCTGGAGATGTCCCAGACCGACTTCCGCTTTTTTTCTTCTTGAGCAGTATTGATGCGCAGGAGATATTTCAAAGCAAGCAGTGAGAGGATGATACCTACTACACCCAGCGGATAACTGACAGCATATCCTAAAGCAATTTCGGGAGCGTCTATACCATTCAAATCACTGTTGGCCTGTTGTGCGGCTCCCAGTCCCGGAGTGTTGGTGACGGCTCCGGACAGAATACCTACCATTGTGGTAATCGGAGTTCCGGTGGTGAAGTGCAGGATGATAGTAATGGTTACTCCTAATACTACTACCAGCATGGCCAACATATTCAGGGTAAAGCCCCCCTTTTTGAATGCTGAAAAAAGCCGGGCCCTACCTGCAAACCAATTGAGTAAACAAACAGAACCAATCCGAATTCTTTCAGAAAGTGGAGCAGGTGTTCGTCCAGATTCATGTTGAAATGACCGAATACGATTCCGACAAAGAGTATCCAGGTAACTCCCAGAGATACTCCCCGCACTTTGATTTTTGCAAGGATGATTCCAAACGCTATGGTTAGTGACAGAATCAGTACGGAGTGTGCCACTCCGCCGCCCCAAAGATTGGGGTAACCTTCAAATAAATTTCTTAGAACTTCCATTGTGATTATTATATGATGATATTTAGTTTGGCTAAAAGTACCCCCGGAGAAATCACTTCTGCGGGGATACGCACACATTGAGCATGACGGTTTAATGCCGTCCTTTTGATATTTTAGCTAGAGAATTTATCCTCCTTCAATCATTTCCGATGTCATGACTACCCGATTATTTTTTTACAGTCTGCCGTTTTCCTATCCCACGAGTAAAAACAACTATAAAGGTATGAATGGCAGGTCTTCTGACTGACTCCCTTCCTGATGCCTTCCCGACCTTGACTATCTATGATACCTGGTCAGTGGTAAAAGTAAATATCAAGAAGTTGAATGGAGTTTCACAGCAGCGGGACTGTCCGGGATTTACACCCGATTCCCTTTTAATTCAGATAGTTGATATGGCTATCTGAAACCAATTCGGGGGCAAAGATAGCGAATTTATATAGAACCCAAATAATGCTACCTATTTATTTTATACACAGTCTGATTCTTGTCGGATATCTGTTTGTTTATTTGATGCGTACTCTCATCTCCTGCGCATCGAACGTGACTGATTCATTGCGGAAAAGTCTTTCTATATGTCCGCTGGTCACCATTTCCTGAGTAGGTAGTGTGTACATCTGCGGATTATCTATGAGCATGATGGAGTCGCAGAGCGATAAGGCGATGTCGAGGTCATGAGTGGAGAACAAGATGCATTTGCCCTCGTCCTGTGCCAGTTTCTTTAAAAGTAAACAGAGCTCGTAGCGGTTGGGTAAGTCCAGGAAGGCGGTCGGCTCATCAAGCAGGATGACGGGAGTATCCTGTGCAAGGGCACGGGCAATCATGATTCGCTGACATTCGCCATCGGACATTTTGTCCATCGTCTTTTCCGCATAACCGGACATGCCGACTAGCTGCATAGCGTCGTCCACTCGCTTTTGGTCTTCCGGTTGCAGTTGACCGATCCAGTTGGTGTAGGGAGCACGTCCTAAAGCTACTACATCTTTACAGCGGAGATTGGCGATGCGTACTTTATCGGTGGTGACAAAGCTGATATTCCGGGCTAATTTTTTCCGGTTTCAGTGAAGCAATGTCTTTTCCTTGCAGATTGATTTCTCCCGATTGAGGCTTTTCCAATCCCATCATAGCACGGAGCAGGGTACTTTTTCCCGTCCCGTTACGTCCCAGCAGGGCGACGAGTTGTCCGCCCGTGATTCGGGTATTTACGGTTTCCAACAGCGTGCGCTGTCCATATCCTAATGTCAGTTCTTTAAGCTCTATCATTTGAATATACGCAAGTTTTTACCTATTACCCATAAAATAACCGGAACTCCCAGCAGTGCGGTGATACAATTCACCGGCAGCAGGAATTTCTTGGCGATGATGTCGCATATCAGCATGGCGATAAGTCCTGTCAGCATGGTGCCCGGCATCAGTATCCGGTGGTCGGCATTGTTGAATAGCAGTCGTGTGACGTGCGGTACTGCCAGGCCGATAAATCCTACCGGACCACAGAAAGCGGTGACCGTTCCTGTCAGCAGTGCGGTAGAAACAAAGATGAACGTGCGTGAACGTTTTATGTTCATTCCCATCGTTCGTGCATAGTTTTCACCGAGCAGTAGCAGGTTCAGCGATTTGATACAGGCTACGGAAATCAGTAAGCCGATACATAACATCGGTATCATAATTCCCAGTTGGGTGACTGTGATGTGGCTGAGCGATCCCATTGACCACAGGGTGAACATTTTCAGTTGTTCCGCCGAACTTAGATACTGCAATATCTGGATGATGGCTCCCGCTACGTAGCCTATCATGACTCCCATAATCAGTACACCGAGAATGATTTTTTACTTTCCGGCTGATAATGGCTACTCCCAATAAGATTACAGCAGTTCCTATCCAGCCCGAACCTACGATACCCAGCGACTGAAGAATTGGAAACTCCGCCCATCCAAGTAATGGAGCACCTAGTATGAACAGAGCTACGCCCAGTCCTGCACCGGAACTTACTCCCAGCAGGTAAGGGTCTGCCAACGGATTCTGGAATACTGTTTGCATCTGTAAACCACTAACGGAGAGTGCTATTCCTATCAAAGCCGCTACCACTACCCGTATGAAACGGATAGAAAGGAGAATATTCCGTGTCATTTCGTCACATTCGCCTCCGGTGAGTACAGCCCATACCTTGGTGATAGGAATATATGTATCTCCCGTTGCCATGTCTATCAGTAATAACAGTATGGCAACTATACCCAGTGTAATGAATAAAAAGGGAGTACGTTTATCAGGTTGTTTCATTCCAGATGTCTGTAATAGTAAAGTGAATCGGATACGAGTTCGGGGTGAAAGATATGAATCAGGTCACGCAATACGATGTCGGGACGTACCACTGCAGATTCCCAGTAGTCATTGCCTCCTGTCGGCGTTGTTCGTAAATTGTTGTTGTAAACAGTTTTTTCGCGTACTGCCTTGGCATCTGCGAATTTAGGATTGACCGTCTTTAGTTCATCCAACGTAGAAGCCATGCCTACATTAATCCAGTAGTCGGCCTTTTGTATCAGTTTGTAAGCCGTTTCCAGTCCGATGGGAGTGGAACTGTTAGAAGTATTTTCTTTGTAGATGTAATCCGCACCTGCGTCAGTGACCAGTTGTGCCATATAGCTCTGGGTGGAAGGCATCACCCAGCTGTCGTTCCACGGGGTGTTGAACATCACGGTAGGACGTTGCTCTACCGATTCGGTGAGCGCTTTCAAAACTTGATAACGTTTAGGGATTTCACGGAATATTTCGATGCCTTTTTCCCTGCTGTCTGTTAATTCGGCAAGAGCTACCAGCCATTCGGCTTTGCCAAGCGGTGACTCTTCCAGATATTCTCCTACATACATATAAGGGATAGCGAGTTCTTTCAGCTTGTCTGTCACGGCAGTTTGCGCATCTCCGATACCGTATAACAGGACAACATCCGGTTTCAGTCCCAATAATAATTCATAATTCATTTCGGGGCCCATGTCCTTGATAGAATTTTTATGTGCGAGAATATATGGATTGGATACATAGTCGATGCCCGATACTCCGACAATTTTGTCCACTTGACCTAGAGCGTCGAACATGGCGATGTAGGAAGAAGCCATACATACGATACGTTTCGCTCCGGCAGGGATGGTAGGTCCGTTGAATCCGGCAGGTGCCTGTTCACCGTTGCGTGAAATGAAATAAGACACTTTTACGTCCTTGGCTCCCTGCCATGGATTGGAAACCTGAATAAGTGTGCTGGCGGCCTTGTCCGCACCCAGAATCTTGAATCCGGTAGCATATTCAGGTGTATAGACATCCTGTTTGAAAGCCTCGAGAGAAGTCTTCTTGTTGGATATACAACTAGTCAGGAAGAGAAGACATGGCCATATGAGGATTGAAATAGGAGATTTCATCTTTATTCGTGTATCTTTTAAATGAATAAATAATTTTCGGTGTCTGAAGATTGACATTGTGGGGCAAAGATAAGTATCTTTGGAGATATTCTTTCTTTTTTTATTGCATTTTCTCCGAAATCATTCCTATTTATGTATCTTTGCAAGGTGAATTTTGGTGTCACTTTTCCGATGCTACGGAAAGAGTGGTGAAAAGGGAATCAGGTGAAAATCCTGAACAGACCCGCTGCTGTAAGCCCCGCTGAAGTTTTCCTGCAATACTCAAATCCACTGTCTCGATCATGAAGAGGCGGGAAGGGCGTCAGGAAAATGGAGCAAGTCAGAAGACCTGCCAGAATGAAGTTTTCGATACTTTCCGGGAGTAAGGTTCGAGAAATACTTGAATAATCTGAAGATTAATCTTATAGATAAAATATGAGCAGATATAATAGTATGCGGCTGAAAGGAAAATACTGGCCGGTTGTTTGCCTTTTGTTATTTCTTGTTTCTTGTGGACAGAAGAGTAAAAACAATGCGCAGGCAGTCGGAGTGGCGGTTAGCACCTCTGATTCCTCCCGGAGCATTCTTCCGGAATATGCTGAAGGTTTCGAAGTGCAATATGTAGAGGGAGGATGTCTGGTGACCATTCAGGACCCGCAGAAAGAAAAAAGGTAAAGGGGAAATTTATCAGTATGCGTTTGTCAGGGATAAAGGAAGCCTTTGCGAAAAATAAAGTATCCGCTGATTATGTAGTGCAGCCCGTTCCGATTAAGAATATCATTTGTATGACTTCGTTGCAGCTGTCCAATTTTATAAAACTGGATGAGCTGGATCATGTGGTAGGTATCACAAGTACCCGCCATTTGTTTAATGAGGAAGTAAAACGCCGGTTGAAAGAGAAGAAAATTCGTAAGATAGGGATAGAGGGAACTTTGATAATGAAGTCATTATCTCCATGAATCCCGATCTGATTCTGATTTCTCCTTTCAAACGGGGAGGATATGACGCATTGAAAGAGGTAGGTATTCCTTTGATTCCGCATTTGGGATATAAAGAGAATTCTCCCCTCGGGCAGGCAGAATGGATTAAGTTTATCGGTCTGCTGATTGGAGAAGAGGAGAAAGCAAATGCGATCTTCGATTCGATTAAGACTGAATATAATACATTGAAACAGCTGACGGCAAAGATTGAGAAAAAGCCGGTTGTTTTTAGTGGTGAGCTGCGTGGCGGCAACTGGTATGCCGTAGGAGGACGCAATTTCCTCGCACAACTTTTCCGGGATGCCGGTGCCGATTATTTCCTAAAAGATGATCCGAATACAGGTGGAGTGACTTTAGACTTTGAGACTGTTTACAGTCGCGCGGAAAGTGCTGATTATTGGCGGATATTGAACAGTCATAACGGCACGTTCACTTATGACGCCTTGAAAGCGCAGGATTCCCGGTATGCAGATTTCCGGGCATTCAAAGATAAAGGAGTGATTTATTGCAATCTCAAGGAGAAACCTTATTATGAGAATGTTCCCACTCATCCGGAAGTGCTGCTGAAAGATTTGATTAAAGTATTTCATCCGGAACTGCTACCGGAATATACTCCCGTTTTTTATGAGCTTTTAAAATGAGAAGGGTATGAAAACTCCTGTCTGGTTGTTGATGCTTCTGTTGGTTGGATTGATTTTTTTCTTTTCTTCCTGAATCTCGTATTGGGTTCTGTATCTATACCGTTTCGTGCCGTATGGGATATTTGCCTGTGGGGGAGATCATGAGAACCACATCTGGACGAATATCATCTGGAAATCGAGAATGCCCCAGGCAGTCACTGCGTTGGTTGCCGGAGCAGGGTTGTCCGTCAGCGGATTGCAGATGCAGACAGTTTTCAGAAACCCATTGGCAGGGCCTTCAGTGTTGGGGATTAGTTCCGGAGCGAGTATGGGAGTGGCTTTTGTCGTTTTATTGTCAGGCAGTCTTGGAGGAGTGGCGTTGAGCAGTCTGGGGCTGATTGGTGAATTGGCACTGACGGTTGCCGCTATTGCAGGAGCATTGTCTATCATGGCGCTTATTGCTTTCGCCTCACAGAAAGTAAAAGGAAATGTGACTCTGTTGATTATCGGTGTGATGATTGGTTATGTAGCCAATGCTGTGATTGGAGTCTTGAAGTTTTTCAGCGTTGAAGAAGATATTCGCGCGTATGTCATTTGGGGATTAGGAAGCTTTTCCCGTATTTCCGGTGACCAGTTATTCCCATTTCTTTCCACAATGGCTGTACTTCTTCCACTCTCTTTTCTGTTGATTAAGACATTGAATCTGTTGTTGCTTGGAGACAGTTATGCGCGAAATCTGGGCTTGAATATCAAACGTGCCCGTTTGTTGGTAATCTCCTGTTCCGGAGCTTTGGTGGCGATTGTTACGGCTTATTGTGGACCGATTGTTTTTCTGGGACTGGCTGTGCCGCATCTTTGCCGTGCTTTGTTCCGTACTTCCGACCATCGGATATTGATGCCTTCTTCTTTACTGGTAGGGGCGGCAATGGCGTTATTGTGTAATCTGATAGCCCGTATGCCGGGGTTTGAAGGTGCTTTGCCGGTCAACTCCGTCACAGCTTTGGTCGGTGCGCCGGTGGTAGTGTCGGTATTGTTCCGTAAGCGTAAGGGAGAGGTAAATGAATGATAATCAGAACAGGGAGAAACTTAACATGCAAGAGCAAGAAACCATAACTATCAGGAACCCTGGTCACAGGCTATAAAGGAAAGCATAAAACGCATATCGTAGCCCGTGATATAAATGCCAGTATTTATGCTGGCGAACTCACTTGTCTGCTTGGAGCCAATGGAGCAGGGGAAAGTCCACTTTGTTGCATACACTGTCCGGTTTCCTACCGAAATTGTCGGGAGAGATCCGGATCATGAATAAAGAGGTTGAGAAATATTCCGATGCGGATATGTCGAAAGTCATCAGTGTGGTGCTGACAGAAAAGTGCGACTTGCGTAATATGATTGTGGAAGAGATGGTAGCGTTAGGAAGAAGTCCTTATACCGGTTTTTGGGGAGTGCTGAAGAAAGGAGATAAAGAAATTGTTTCGCGTGCGATAGCCGGTGTGGGGATAGAGATGCTAACCCCGGATGATGCATACGTTGAGTGACGGAGAAAAACAAAAGGTAATGATTGCCAAAGCGTTGGCGCAGGAAACACCTGTGATTTTCTGGATGAACCGACTGCTTTCCTTGATTTTCCAAGTAAAGTGGAGATGATGCAACTGTTGCATCGGTTATCCCGCGATACGGGGAAAACTATTTTCATGAGTACCCATGATTTGGAATTGGCTTTACAGATTGCCGATAAAGTCTGGATGATGGATAAAGAAAACGGTGTGACTATCGGAACTCCTGAAGACTTGTCACTGAATGGTACATTAAGTAACTTCTTTTCCCGTAAAGGAATCATGTTCGACCAAAATACGGGATTGTTTAAAATCAACAATGAATATTCTGTAAAGATGCATCTCGAAGGCCATGGTCAGAAATATGCGATGGTCAGGAAAGCCCTTTTGCGAAATGGAATTCTGGCAGGACGTGAGATTGAATCTGATGTTTACATAGAAACAGGTAATCTTCAGACGGAAGGATTTTTGTTGCATTTGCCGGAGAATGAAGTTCGAAAAGCGGATGATATTGAAGTATTACTCAAGCTGGTGTCCGGTTATCTGGTGAATAGCAGATATAGTTGATTCAAAAAAATCCTCTAAACTGTATGGAAATGAGCCGAAATATAATCTCTTCATACTCCACTATAAAATTAAAAAGTAAAAAATTGCTGTCACCTGTCACATGTTTGTACTTAAACTTCTAACAGTGAATGGGTTATGGCGTGACAGCAGCATGTGACAGCACGGTGACGGCATTTCTGCTGTCACCTCTTCTCTCTCTCTCTAAGAAGTAAGTTCCAAGTTAGTTTCCTTTGTCTGAAACTCTGGTTCCAACAAAGAAAAACTAGAGTTTCATAGGTAATAAACCAATGGTTTCAAGTAATTGGAACTAGAGTTTCAAGCCTATGAAACCAATGGTTTGAAGGTATGAAAACGAATGTTTTCCTGCGGCTAAGAAATATGAAGCTATACAGGTTGTGATTTTCAAGAAAGAGAAAAGAAAGAGAAGAAAGAATCGTGGGATAAAAGGTGTGACAGCAAAAGTGCTGTCACTGTGCTGTCATATGCTGCTGTCACACCGCTATTCATTCATTATCAGAAGTTTAAATACAAATATGTGACAGGTGACAGCAAATTTTTACTTTTTAATTCTCTAGTAGATGATCCTAGGATTATATTTCGGCTCATTTTTGTTCGGAAATGAATCAAATGCTTATGATTCTTTTTTAGGCACGGATTACACGGATTTCACGGTTTTAGCGTAGTGAGTGCGCAAAGCTACCGTGTAATCCGCGTAATCCGTGCCTAAATTTTATGACTTGTTTAGTTCATAACTGTGCTGAAATAAGCCTGTCAATAATAGATTTATAACAAGGTAGAGTGAATTTGATAGGAAATCTCCCCAGTTTCATTGATCCATAAAAGGGTGAGTTCTCCTTTGGGGAAAAGTGGTGTGCAATGCATAAGGCATAATTGCACTAACTTGCCGAGCAGAACCTCTTTATCATGTCTGTTTGGTATTCCCCACAGTTCGCGGGCGAGTGTCATTTGTTCAATCAAAGATAAAGTCTCATTCGAGCAGCCACACTGGACTGCGATTTCTTTTAAAAAGTCTTTGTTCATTACCACTTTCTTGCTGTGAGTATCCAAGTGTCCTTCTGCCAGTTTTACCGCTTTTCCTATCATAATCCCCATGCTTACCTTTTTGAAAACCAGTCTCTGCTGCTATTTTTAATGTCTCTCCGATAAAGTTTCCGTAATGCACAAAAGCCTGTGGAGGAAGATTCGGATAGAGGCTCCGGACATATTTCTCACTTTTGGCTCCGGAATTGATAACCAATCGTTCCGTATTAACTGCATAGGCCACTTCCACTTCCTTGCGTATGGCATCAACGAATGCTTCCGAAGAAAAAGGTTTCACAATACCCGAAGTTCCGATAATGGAGATTCCTCCAATAATTCCCAATTTCGGGTTGAATGTTTTCAGAGCCAGTGCTTCTCCTTCGGGAACGCTGATAGTTACGTCCAGCCCTCCTCCATAAAGTAAGGATAGCTCATTGACGATCATTTTCCGGGGAGTCGAATTAATGGCAGGTTCACCGACGGCTAATCCCAATCCGGGAAGTGTGACTTTTCCCACCCCTTTTCCTTGCAGGAAATGTATGCCGGGAGAATCGGAAAAAGATCAGTGGCTACAATCTGATGTCCGTGGGTAACGTCCGGGTCATCTCCGGCATCTTTGATGACACTGGCAGTGGCGGTATTCTCATCCGTTTTTTCTACCTTATATATAGGTAGGACGACCCTTTCTCCATCCGGTAATGTCACTTCCGTTTTTTCTTCAAAACATTCTTCTGTCAATGCAAGTAAAGCGGCTTTGGCTGCGGCTGTTGCGCAGGTTCCGGTAGTGAATCCACTTCTTAGGGCATAAAATCCCGGTACATTTAGTTCAACAGCCCGTCTCAATCCGTATTTCCCATTTACTGTAATAAAACCCTCAGGCAGGGGAGGACGGCGGACCACATAAATTTTGATTCCGTTTTTCAGAGCAGCTTCTATTTTTTCGATGAAGCCTCCCGAACTGCCGCTTTCTTTCGTGATAATCGCTTGCGGGGAAAGTTGCTTAAAAAGGAGTGATTCATCTTCTTCGGGTTGATAGAAAATCAGTTTTTCTTTGGGGAATCCTGCCTTTATGGCAATATCTACGGATTCCGACCGTTCCAGAACCCGAAAGATACAGTCATGCTCTTTCCAGAAACCTTGTAGCTTGGCAATAGTTTGAGTGCCGGTGAGAGCCAGTAGTTTCTCTATACCGTCCTGTTTCATACGGGCGACGGCATCTTCGAAGTCATCACACCAAATGATTTCCTCCGATAATTCCGGATAGATACGTTCCAGACGTACTACCTTGATCGTTAATTCTTTTGCCGCGAGGAAGATATTCAGGTGGAGTTGTTGCGCAAATGGATGGGCGGCATCTATTATTAATCGGATGTCGTGTTCACGGCAGAAAGAAATGATTTTTTCTGAATCCATGTTGCCGGTCAGTCGCGTCATATTTCTGCACGTGACTTCCTGAAGGGTGCCACGTGTGGAATAATAAAGGGTTGTCCTGCTTCATCGAGGGTTTCAGCGGCAGTGCGTCCCTCCGTCGTTCCTCCGAAAATCAGTATCATGGGCGGAAAAGATGTTTGAATTCATCAGCATATAGTCTGGATAATCCCTCCCGGTGGTCGATGGCATTACCGACTACAAGCAGGGTAGTAAGAGTCAGATGGTTGTCACGGACAATTTGAGCAAGATCTTTCAGCTTGCCGCGATAAATCTTTTCTTCTTTCCAAGTGAGTTTGTAGCAGGCAGCTACGGGCGTTTCGGGAGAGTAGGCTTGCAAGAGTTCTTCCTGTACCTGTTCCACAATGCCCGCACTTAAATAAATGCACATTGTACTTTGCGAGCGCGCCAGCAAATGAAGTTTTTTTCTTTCTCGGGCATCGGTGTCCGACCCTCTCCACGTGTGAGGATAATGCTTTGCACTTCTTCAGGAATGGTGAACTGTGATTTGAGGGCGGCTGCTGCGGCCTGAAAAAAAGAAGAAATGCCGGGAGTGATGTGATACCTCATTCCGTATTGGTCGAAGAATGCCATCTGTTCGGCAATAGCTCCGTAAATACACGGGTCACCTGTGTGGAGACGTACCACAAACAATCCCTTGTCATAGAAAGACTTCATGAGGGTGAATTGTTCCTCCAATGTCATGTCTGCCGAACTTCTAACGGTAGCGCCCGGTTTGGCGTAATACGTCAGTTCGCGGGGCACCAGACTGCCGGCATAAAGAATGAGGTCTGCCTTTTCCAGCATTCTCTTGCCTCTTACAGAAATCAATTCCGGGTCGCCCGGACCGGCCCCCACAATCTCGATATGCCCGTTGTTGCGGTCACTATCAGCAGAAAGTGCTACGGCAAAGGTGAAATTATTTCCTTCGGATAGTATTCTTTTTTGCTTTTCCATCAACAATCTGCCGTAATCGGAGGCACGGATAGCAGAACTTTCGGCCACCCCATCAACGCCTGTCACTTCTTTCACTTTTTCGGAGGGATTCGGAACGCTGATATCTGCCAGTTCTTCGGCTTTATAAATATGTAGTTCACTGTTTGAGAACTGCGTATGTAATTCTGCAATCAACGGTTCGTCTTTTTCAGTTCAATCGTTGAAATGCTTTTCACTGCAAGTGGAGAAAGATGGTGTCGCAATAATTCATCTTTCATATAAATGCAGACTCCTTGTGGAGAACATTCTTTTTTTGCAGCCTACCCCGATATGAAGCACGGGCGGATAGAACTGCAGTGTCGGGATAGGAGCGTCATATTCCCACGGACCAACAGTGATGAGTAATTGGTATTCGGCCAGCGGTATTTCTTCCAATCTATAATAGATATCTGTATGTTCCGGACAGCTCTGTTCAAGTTCTACTGTTCCTTTATCCTTGACACTAAGCAGCAGGGCTGTCTTGTGTTTATTCACAAACTGAAAAATAGCCTGATTCATGGAAGCCGGTGTTGCCGAAGTTCTCCATCCGTAACGGGAGGTAAACGTATCCAGCGCCCACAACTGTTGATTATCACTTTGGGTGGTGACGATGGCTTCCCCTCCGGTGATTCCCGCAACGATTCGTGTCAGTTCATTGCCGCCTCCGATATGTCCGGACAGTACGGAGATAACGAAACGTCCGGTACTGTCAACGTTAATCACTGCCGGATCGGTATATTTGTTCCGGATGCAGGAAGCAATACTTCTCACACAGATGCCGAGTGCACCGATAAAAACGATTGCTTTAAAATCGGAAAAATGTTCTTTCATAAATCCGCTGTACGAGGTGATTGTTTCGCATCCCTCTGCTTCTCCTTTGAGGTATATGGCGGATTCTGCTAACTCTCTGCTTATATTCCCGGCTATGGGCAGACTTGACTCGAAATTAAAATGATTGCTGTCTGAACGCTCTTTTCCATCCTGAAAATAATTAATTGAGGTAATGTTGCAAAAGTACAATAATAATCAGTTTCTTTTCTTGAGAGGTAGTGTAAATTTCGTGTTACTAAAAATATTTTTAGATATGTTATGAGATACAAATTAAATGTAGTAATTTTGCAGCACTTTAGGTGATGTTTTCAATCGTCCGATTGAACATAAAAGGGAATCCGGTGTGAATCCGGAGCAGTGCCCGCTACTGTAACATCCATCTATTGAAAGTTTTACTACTGCCACTGTGCCGGATGCACGGGAAGGCGAACTTTCAGGATGAAGTCAGGAAACCTGCCTAAGGAAGAAACAATAGTTAACTTGTTCTCGGGGCTAAGAACATAAACTATAGAAATTTAAGCATAATCACAAAATGTTGAAAAAACTTATTTTGACCACCATGTTGGTCGGTGTATGTTGTGTTGTGTCCGCTCAGGTTACAATCAAGGGGCGTGTGTTGAATTCTGAAACCGGAGAGCCTGTTGTCGGAGCGAATATTCGGGTGGACCATAGTCTGCAGGGGGGAACTACGAATGCAAAAGGAGAGTTTATAATCAAGGGATTGCCTGATGGCAAACAAACCCTGCAAGTATCACATCTCAATTATGAACCGCAACGGTATTCCACTTCAAAGAGTGTAAATGACGTCGTGATACGCATGACGAAAGTCATAACAATTTAAACCGGTGGTAGTGACCGGAACCGGAACACATCGCCGGATGGTGGATAGTCCCATCCCGGTAAATGTATTGACTGCCAAAGATATCAAGGAGGCCAATGTTACGAATCTTGAGGAGGCTCTTACCAAACTCACTTCTAACTTTTTCTTTCTCTACCAGCGGTATGGGAACGGAAATGGTGCTTAATGGCTTGAATAGCGATTATATCCTTGTATTAGTGAACGGACGGAAACTGATTGGCGATGATGCGTTGATGCGCATCAACATGGCAAACGTGAAACGAATTGAAATACTGAACGGTTCGGCATCTGCGCTGTATGGTAGTGATGCCATTGGTGGAGTTATTAATATCATCACGGATGACAGCAAAAACAAGATTGACGCATCGAGCACTACCAAGGTGAGTGACCACGGACGTTTTTCGGAAGCTGTGAATCTGGATTTGAATGTTGGCAAACTTTCATCGTATACTTCTTACCAACGCCAACAGTCGGATGGCTGGAAACTTCATCCGATGACCGAAACGGTGAATAAAAAAGGGAAGTGAAACTGGATCCTACCGATAAACAGGCTTTCACCGGTTATCATTCGAATACGGTCAACCAGAGTTTCTCTTATTCTCTGAATCATAAGACAACGCTGTATGCACAGGGTTCGTACTATAATTTCCTGAATGACCGTCCGGTAACGGAATATAAATATAATATGTATCATGAGAATTATACGTATGGTTTCGGTATGAAGTATATTGTGAATAAGAAAGCATATATCGATGCCGATTTCTATTCGGACAATTACAAGTCGGCTTATGACTATATTCAGGAAAGCGGTGACTTCAAGATTGGAGATAAGGAAACTCGTAAGAAACAATATTTTTACCGGGGAAATGTGAAGAGTATTATCAAGGTGAACAGCAAGAACAAACTGTCTGCCGGATTGGAATATCTGGATGAAAAGCTGGAAAGTGAATCGGACAATATCTCTAATAAGACGCTCTACACCATGGCTTTATATGCACAGGATGAGTGGACGATTGCCGAATCTCTGCAAGCAGTAGTGGGATTGCGTTACATTTATAATGAAACATTTGAAGATCATTTCACTCCGACAGCTTCTATTATGTATAGGGAGGGTGGTTTCCGTGGCCGATTGTCTTTTGCAACAGGTTTCCGCACGCCTACTCTTTCTGAAATTTACGCTACGGATCTGGCAAAGACTACCAATCGCTATACTATCGGAAATCTGGAACTGAAACCGGAAGAAAGCAAGAATTTCTCATTGAATCTGGAATATACTCATTCCCGTTTTTCTGTATCAGCAACGGCTTTTGTAAATAATGTGACGGATATGATTAATTACCGTACTTTGAGCGATGAAGAAGCTGCACAGTACGGTGATTATGATGAAGTGCGCCAGCGTGACAACATCGATAAAGTGAGAATCAAAGGGGTGAATGTAAATGCAAATGCTTACCTGGGACTTGGATTCAATCTGGGAGCCGGCTATACGCTGTTGGATGCAAGAAATCTGATAACGGACAAACCGATTGACAAAAGTGTCAAGTATGCAGGAAACGTAAATGCGCAATGGTCTAAGAACTGGGGATTGTATGGACTGAACATCAATATGGTTGGTCGCGGACAGGGAAAGAGATATTCCGAAACGTATGACTATGATTCATCCGGTTTTATGCTTTGGGATTTGAATACAGGACATACATTCAATCTGAAATATTTCATTCTGAATGCCGGTTTGGGTGTTGAGAACCTGTTCGACTGGGTAGACGACCGTCCCTGGAATACGAAGAAACCTTATTCGACCATTACACCGGGAAGAGCTTTCTATGCAAGCCTGACGATTCGTTTTAGAAAATAAGGATAAGAAATAATCGATAAGAAAGATGGAAGATTTGAAACCGGTATATATCGTTTCTTTAGGTCCGGGTGAAGCGGGGCTTATCTCTTTGATAGGAGGTGCTACACTATGTCGGGCAAATGCTATTTTTTGCCCGAAAACAAATGCGCGTTCCCGGTCTTCTGTTCTTCTGAAAGAATTGAAGATAAAGAAAGAATCTATCAGACGCTATACATTGCCGATGAGTAAGAAGCGTGAGATGGCTTATGAGGCTTACGATAAGGTTTTTGAAGAAATAGTCAGCCTGTATTCGGAAGGTTTATGTGTGGCGATAGTGGCTGAAGGAGATGCCGGTTTTTATTCTTCTACCAGTTATTTGGTCGGAAAGCTCAAGAAAGTGGGGATACCTATCAAGCAGATTGCCGGTGTTCCGGCGTTTATTGCAGCGGCGGCTTCCATCGGTCTTTCCATTGTGGAACAGGAAGAACGGTTGACGGTGTGTCCGGGAAAAGTGGACGGAGAACTGTTCAGCCGGATTGCTTCCGGTAGTGAAGTGGCGGTAGTGATGAAATTATCGCAGTGTGAGGGGGAAGTGAAGCATTTTATAAGTTTGGAGGAAAGACTTGTCTGTCATTATTTCGAGAATGTGGGAGCGGACGGGGAATTTTATACGTGTGATAAGAAAGATATATTGGCAAGGGAATTTCCTTATTTCTCTTTAATGATAATAAAAGGTAGATGAAACGAATGAGACAAATATGGTTAGCAGGACTTGTTTTGTTGTCTTTATCCGCAGAGGTAAGTGCACAGAGCAATGTCGCCATGCAGGATTCGATTCCTGAAATAGTGGTGACAGGTACGGGAACGGAACACTATCTGAAAGATGCACCTGTGCAGACGGAAGTGATTAGCCGCAAAATGCTGGATAGTTATGCAGGGGCTACCTTGGAAGATATTTTGAGCGGACTGTGTGCTTCTTTTGATTTTAGTGCTGGTGATATGGGAGCCAATATGCAATTGGGAGGACTCGGCAATGGTTATATATTAATCCTTGTTGATGGTAAGAAGATGCATGGTGATGTAGGCGGACAGAATAATCTGGGCTTGATCGATCCGGCTCGTATTGAACGTATTGAAATCGTGAAAGGAGCTGCTTCGGCACTTTACGGAAGTGATGCTATTGCAGGAGTGGTGAATATTATATTAAAGAAACACCGCGAAAATATTTTGATAGAAAATACAAGTCGCGGCGGATCGTATGGAGAATTCCGGCAGTCGAATACCGTACAGTTCAAGGTTGGTAAATTTACTTCTTCCACTAATTTCCAACTGAAGCATTCAGACGGATGGCAGAATACAACTTATGAAGATCCGAACCGTTATGAATATCCTATAACCAATTCCATCAATAAGACTGTAAATCGCTATACGGACTGGCAAGTGGCACAGCGTTTCGATTATCAGGCTACAAAGGATTTGAGCCTTTACGCTGACGGTAGCTTTTATCGCAAACGGATATATCGTCCTTGCGGAGTGCCTGACTATAAGACTTATGATTTCCTTTATCGTAACTCTTCTGTTGCGACAGGAGGTAAGTTGAAGCTGAAAAATAGCAATAGCATTATGCTGGACGTCAACTATGATAGTCATGCTTATTATTATATGTACACTCGCGAGACTTGGGATAAGGAGTATGATGATAGTGGCAAGGAGATCAGTTTTCCATATTTCCCCTGGTGATAAAGGATTGCAAAGCGATCAAAGCCGCTTGTTATTGCAGTTGAAAGGTATATTCAATCTGCCATACTTCAATCGTTTGAGTGTGGGTACTGATACGGAAATCAATTGGCTGGATGCTCCCCGTCGACTGGATGAAAAAGATCAGGTATCCGATTATACGACCTCTTTCTATGCGCAGGATGAATGGACGCCTATTGAACGGTTGAATATCACAGCGGGAGGGAGACTGACAGTGAATCAGAACTTTGGTGTGCGCATCACTCCGAAAGTATCGGCACTTTATAAGTTAGGAGCTTTTAATCTGCGTGCTACCTATTCGGAAGGATTCAAGACACCGACACTGAAAGAATTGCATTACCGTTATATCCGTCAGATGTCAATAATCTCATTGAATCTGGGAAATACGGAGTTGGATCCACAGACCAGCCGTTATGTTTCCGGTGGACTGGAATATAATGGAACTCGTTTCAGTATCAATGTCACGGGATATTGTAACTGGGTAGATAATATGATAACTCTAGTCACTATTCCTCTTTCGCAGGCTCCGGGTGATCTGGTTGTTACCTATGATCCTGCCCGTGTACGCCAGTATCAGAACATGGATGATGCCCGTACTTATGGGGTGGATGTGAATGCCAAATGGACACCGGTCCAATCACTGACTCTGACAGGAGGTTATAGCTATCTGGATACTGAAGCGAACCAATATGATGAAGAAGATCAAGTAATGAAACATGTCATTATTGATGGTATGGCTCATCATCGTGCTACTGTGAGTGCCATCTGGACGCATGCGTGGAGACGGAGTAACTATCGTCTTGGCATTGGAGTTTATGGACGTATTCAGAGTAAACGTTATTATCAGGATGATGGAAATGGCAAGGCTTATAATCTTTGGAGGCTGAATACCCGTCACCAATTCAAATTGGGCAAACGATGGAATGCCGAGGTGAATGCGGGAATCGATAATATCTTCAATTATTATGAGACAACGTATCACAGCCTGAATTATGGTACAACTACAGCGGGACGAACTTTCTATGGTTCGTTGATGATACAATTCGGACAAAAAAAGACAAAAAATACATGATGTTTAACCCTTTAAAATTTTAAAGACATGAAACAGTTTAGATTTATGATGATGACAGCTTTAGTAGCTGTAATGTCCCTTTCGGCAGTATCTTGCTCCGACGACGATGATGATGTGGCAAAATCCAACCACGATAAGAAGATGGAAGCAGTAACTGCCGAAGTACAAGCCAACAAAAAGCATGATACAGCCTTGCTGCTAGTGACTTTTGGTAGTACGTGGGATGCGCCTCAAACGACTTTCAATAATATGAAAGCGCAGTTTGCTAGTAAGTTCCCTAACATGGATATTTATTTTTCTTTCACTTCGGAGATTTGTATGACCCGTTGCGCGGCAAAAAGGTTGGAATTATTATGCACCTTCTTTCTATTTGGAAGCTATTGGTCTGGCAGGATATAAGACGGTTTGCGTGCAATCTCTTCATGTTATTCCCGGCGAAGAATTCCTTCGGGTACAGAATGTCGTGAAAGATTTCCATAATGATGGTGAGCACCCGGAATTTGCCAACGTGAAAGTATATTTGGGTGGTCCGTTGTTGGAAACAGAGGAAGATGTAACCAATGTAGCAAAGATTCTGCATGAAACTTATAAAAAGTAAAGTGGAGTCGAATAATATTGTGACTTTCATGGGACATGGAAATCCCGAAAATTATAACTACGGGAATGGTAACTCTCGCTACACGATGATGGAAGCAGAGTTGCAGAAACTTAATTCTAATTATTTTGTGGCTACTGTAGATATGGAAGATAATTATATAGACGATATGATTTCCCGTATGCAGGCAGCTAACAAGAAATCAGGTAATGTGATCTGTCATCCGTTGATGTCTATTGCAGGCGATCATGCTAATAATGATATGAAGGGTGGTGTTGGTGCCACGGCTGAAGAAGGAAGTTGGCGCTATGAATTGGCAAAAGCCGGATATACTTGCCCGTTGGCTAACTGTGATATCAAAGGATTAGGTGATTATTCCAAGATTGTAAGCGTATGGGTTAGCCATATTGAGAAGAAGGTCGCTGATAATGATGCAATGTATGATCCGGATGCGGAAGAAGAATAATTGGTTGATTAGTTGAGTGTGAAATAATCATACTGCTAATAAACAAAATAAAGCCAACCAAAATGGCCGTATTTGCTATAAATAAAACGGGATCATTTTAGTTGGCTTTTTATATAGTCAGGATATTCTGTGATTTTTTATTCAGAACTATCTGATTACATTTTATCTTGTTTAAGTTTTTATCTTTACCTTTGTTTCAGGTATAATCCTGAAGATGTATGAAAGAAAATAAGATCATAGTAGCAGGTATCGGTCCCGGTAGCCCGGAAGATATTACTCCAGCTGTCGTTAATGCCTTGAAAGATTCAGATGTAGTGATTGGATATAAGTATTATTTTCAGTTTATTACCTCGGCTGTCGGAACAGACAGAATGCATAGATACCGGAATGAAGCGGGAGAAAGCCCGTGCAGAATTGGCTTTTGAATATGCTGAACAGGGAAAAACTGTTTGTGTCATCAGTTCCGGTGATGCGGGAATCTATGGGATGGCTCCGTTGATTTATGAAATGAAACGGGAACGGGGGGAGTGAGGTCGAGATCCTCGTGCTGCCCGGTATCAGTGCTTTCCAGAAAGCTGCGTCATTGCTGGGTGCTCCCATCGGTCATGATTTTTGCATTATCTCTCTGTCCGACTTGATGACTTCCTGGGAAATCATAGAAAAAAGAATCACTGCCGCTGCTACTGCCGACTTTGTAACAGCCATTTACAACCCTAAGAGTGAGGGACGTTACTGGCAGCTTTATCGTCTGAAAGAAATCTTTCAGGAATCCCGTTCACCGGAAACGCCCGTAGGTTATGTCCGTCAGGCAGGTCGGGAAGAAGAAACGGTGGTAGTGACCACCTTACAGGATTTCGATCCGGAAGAAGTGGATATGTTTACAGTAATACTGATTGGCAATTCACAAACTTATCAATTTCAGAACCGGATGGTAACTCCTCGCGGATATTATCGCGAACAGGAAAAGGGGAAGTCGGAAAAGGACAGGAGATTATGATGAACTCTTTCCGGAAGATAGAGGAAGAGATGCAGAATAAAGAGATCGACCTTGACCGTAAGTGGGCTTTATTTCATGCCATACATACCACAGCGGATTTTGAAATGGAGAAGCTGGTATATACGGATAAGGAGGTTGTAAAGAACTTGTATGAACAGATTGCTTCCGGACGGATTAAGACGATTATCACAGATGTCACGATGGTAGCTGCCGGCATACGGAAAGGTGCTTTACAGCGTTTAGGGGTGGAAGTGAAATGTTATCTCTCCGACGAACGTGCAGTGGAACAGTCGAAGAAACGGGGAACTACCCGCTCACAGGAAGCTATTCGCCGGCTGTAGAAAAACATCCGGATGCTCTTTTTGTATTTGGTAATGCACCTACGGCATTAATAGAACTGTGCGATCTGATTCGAAAAGGAAAAGCACACCCGTCCGGGGTTATTGCCGCTCCCGTAGGATTCGTGCATGTGAAAGAGTCGAAATACATGATAAAGACATTCACGGAAGTACCGAAGATTATTGTTCAGGGCAGACGGGGAGGAAGTAATCTTGCCGCTACATTGGTGAACGCGATTTTATGTTTTGATGATGCCCGGACACTGCGCCCCGGCAGAGATGTATAGAAGAGTATAGACATTTTATATGACAGAATGCAGGAATTTCATATCATAGGAATAACAGATAGTCGCGAACTCTCTTTCAGTAAGGAGGTTCAGGCTTTGATTGCCCGTTCTCATGTCTTTTCGGTGGAAAGAGACATCATGAAATTGTGGCGGCCATGTTACCGGAATCATCGGTTTGGATAGATATAACTGTGCCTCTTGACGCTGTGTTCGAGTGTTATGCCGGTTATCAGGAAATAGTAGTTTTTGCTTCCGGTGATCCTTTGTTTTTGGTTTTGCCAATACGGTGATGCGTAAACTGCCCGAGGCTGTTGTCAAAGTCTATCCGTCTTTTAGTTCCTTGCAGCTTTTAGCGCACAAAGCCTTGTTACCTTATCATGATATGCGGACGATTTCTCTGACTGGCAGACCGTGGAAAGCCTTGGATGAGGCTCTTATTTCCGGAGAGACATTGATTGGTTCGCTCACTGACAGAGAAAAACACCTGCATCCATAGTTGCCCGGATGCAAGCGTACGGATATGCCAACTAACGGATGATTGTGGGTGAGCGGTTGGGGAATGAAGAGGAAACAGTGGCAGAATATAGTGTGGAGGAAGCGATGGAAAGGCATTTCAGGATGCCGAATTGTGTGATTTTAAAGCGTATTACCGTTCGTGAACGGTCGTTCGGAATTCCGGAAGAGCAGTTTGAATTGTTGGACGGGCGGGCGAATATGATAACCAAAATGCCTGTTCGTCTGCTGTCATTGAGTCTGCTCGATTTGAGAAACAGATCGGTGATGTGGGACGTGGGTTTTTGTACTGGTTCTGTTTCCATTGAGGCGAAGTTGCAATTTCCTCATCTCGATATTGTTGCTTTTGAGAAAAGAGAGGCGGGGGGCGGCAATTGATGGAAACGAATAGTCATCGGTTTGGCTGTCCGGGAATAACGACGGTGATTGGAGATTTTTGGATATACCGTTAGAGAAATTTCCCATGCCTGATGCTGTCTTTATTGGAGGTCATGGTGGCAAGTTGGGAGAAATGATAAAGAAAATAGCTCCTTTATTGCTTGTTGGTGGGACGCTGGTGTTTAATTCTGTATCCGAAGACAGTAGGAATCAATTTGAGAAAGCAATAGACGATAATGGATTGAAACTTGAACAAGTGATCCGACTGACAGTAGACGAGCATAATCCCATTGATATACTGAAAGCTATAAAACGATGAAACAGACCAGTCATTTTTTAATTGGAGCCGCTTCTTCGGGAGGTGGAAAAACAACCTTTACAACAGGGTTGTTAAGACTGTTTCGTGATAGAGGACTGAATGTGCAGCCTTATAAATGTGGTCCTGATTATATTGATACGAAGTATCATGAGATGGCAGCAGGTAATGCTTCCGTCAATCTCGATCTCTGGCTCTCTTCTCAAAAACATGTAAAGGAGACGTATGCAAAATACGCGGCTGCAATGGATGTATGTGTGACCGAGGGAGTGATGGGACTTTTCGACGGCTTCGAAGGAATGGAGGGAAGCAGTGCGGCTATTGCCGCCTTATTGAATATCCCTGTTGTTCTTGTAATCAATGCCAAATCAACGTCTTATACAGTAGCTCCGATTCTATATGGCTTTAAATATTTCAATCCGTCGGTGCGACTTGCCGGTGTGGTATTCAATCAGGTAGCTTCCGAACGCCATTACTCTTTTTTACAGAAAGCCTGTGAAGATGTAGGTGTAGAATGTTTCGGCTTTCTTCCTCGATTGAAAGAACTGGAAGTACCCTCCCGTCATTTGGGATTGACGTTGGATGCTTCCTATCAGTTTGATAAATTCGCTTCTGTGGTGGCGCAGGCGATTGAAGAGCATGTGGCGGTTGACCGGATTCTTGAAGTATGTAGTGTACCATTGGTTGATTATAATGCACATACCTCGATTCCATCGACAGAAATCTCCAAAGACATTCTTTTTAGAAAGAAAATGGAAGATAGCAGTAGCGCAGGATGCAGCATTTAATTTCATGTACCGGGAGAACTTGGCTCGTCTGAAAGAATTAGGGACAGTTACCTTTTTCAGTCCCATGAGCGATGAACATCTGCCCGATTGTGATTTAGTTTATTTGCCGGGTGGTTATCCCGAATTTTTCCTGAAAGAGCTGGAAAGTAACATAGCCGTCAAGCAACAATTAAAAATGTATGTGGAAAGCGGAGGTCGTTTGCTTGCCGAATGTGGTGGGATGATGTATCTTTGTGACAGTATCCGGGGAATGGATGGAAAACAATATGCCATGGTCGGATTACTGCATCAGAGGGCTACTATGGAAAATATGAAATTAAGGCTTGGTTATCGAACCCTCCGGATAGGAGAGCAGGTATGGAAAGGACATGAGTTTCATTACTCTTCCATTGAAAAAGAACTTCCATCCATTGCGGAGGTGACAGATGCAAAAGGAAATCCTGTTTCCACTCCGCTTTATCGATATAAGAATCTGATTGCAGGCTATACACACCTCTATTGGGGTGAAATGAACTTAATGAAACTTTGGGAATGATGAGAAGAATATATACCCGTACGGGTGACAATGGAACTACCGGAATCTTTGGTGGTGAGCGTGTCGAAAAAGATGATATCAGGATTGAGGCTAACGGTACGATTGACGAACTGAATACGGTGATAGGAATAGTCCGCTCACTTCTTCCTGAACAGGATGAATGGCACGAATGGCTGTATGAAATACAGATGGAACTGATGTCATGCATGAGTCATGTGGCTACTCCATCCGTTAAAAGGGGCGAAAACCCGAATACCTTGCGTACGGATCTGACCGGTCTTCTGGAAAAAAGAATGGATACAATGAATACCGCTATGGAAGATAATGGCTATTTTATACTACCGGGTGGTACACAAATTTCTGCACAATTGCATCATGCGCGTGTTATAGCAAGGCGTGCCGAACGGAGGCTTTGCACATTACATCGGCAGGACCCGGTGCCGCAATCTCTGCTTGAATTCATCAACCGATTATCCGACTTGTTCTTTGTCATGGCACGCTATGAAATGTATCGGCAGCACTGGACTGAAGAGAAATGGAAAGCTTTCGGTTATAAGCGCAAAGCTTCAACCCCTGACCAAAGTAAATAGAAAGATGGAGAAGAAAAAACTAAATTCCTTTATGCTTGCCGGAACAGGTAGCGATGTCGGGAAAAGTATTCTGGCTGCGGCATTCTGTCGCATATTGAAGCAGGACGGATATCATCCTGCACCGTTCAAGGCCCAGAATATGGCTTTGAATTCGTATGCCACTCCCGAGGGATTGGAGATCGGCAGGGCGCAAGCCGTTCAGGCGGAAGCTGCCGGTGTTCCCTGTCATACGGATATGAATCCGTTGTTGTTGAAGCCAAGTTCCGAACATACTTCGCAGGTTGTGTTATTGGGGAAACCAATCGGTGACCGGAATGCGTATGAGTATTTCCGCAAGGAGGAAGGGAAGAATTACGAAAAGTAGTCAATGAGTCGTATAATCGCCTCGCTACCAGATATAATCCGATAGTGATGGAGGGGGCCGGCAGTATCTCGGAAATTAATCTGCGGGACGTCGACCTGGTCAATATGCCTATGGCAAAACACGCTGGGGCAGATGTTTTCTGGTAGCGGACATTGATCGTGGTGGTGTATTTGCCAGTGTGTATGGTTCTATTCTGTTGCAGACTCCGGAAGAACGTTCATTGATTAAGGGTATTATTATCAATAAGTTTAGAGGGGATATCCGCCTGTTTGAGTCCGGAATAAAGATGATCGAAGACCTCTGCAAGGTTCCTGTGCTTGGAGTAGTGCCCTACTATAAGGGAATTTATATAGAAGAAGAGGACTCTGTGATGCTTGAGTCTAAAAACCGGGAGGCTATAGCCGGAAAAATCAATATAGCTGTGATCTTGCTGCGTCATCTGTCTAACTTTACCGATTTTAATGTGTTGGAACGGGATGAACGGGTGCATTTGTATTATACCAATAATGTGAATGAAATAGCGAAAGCAGATATTGTATTGTTGCCCGGAAGCAAGAATACGCTGGATGATCTTTATGAATTGCGCTGTAACGGAGTAGTACAAGCTATTCTGAAAGCTCATCGGGAAGGGGCGACCATCATGGGCATCTGTGGCGGTTATCAGATGATGGGGCTGGAAGTACGCGATCCTGACGGAGTAGAGGGAAGTTTTAAATTACTTCCCGGCTTGGGGTTACTTCCTGTCATCACTACCATGCAGGGAGATAAAGTGACCCGGCAGGTGAATTTCACTTTTGATGAGTCGGATACGGTTTGTAAGGGATATGAGATACACATGGGCAGAAGCGTACCTGCCGGAGGATTCTCCCCTTCTCCTTTAAATAAACTGGAGGATGGAAGAGAGGATGGTTACCGGAATGGCCGGAAGTGTATGGGAACATATATTCATGGCATACTTGACAACCAGTCATTTATAGATTTCCTGCTCAAGCCTTATGCCGACAAACTGGAACAGCAGACCTTTGACTATGCAACATTCAAGGAAGAACAATATGATAAGTTGGCGGAACATGTGAAAAAACACATCAATATGCCGTTACTTTATAAAATATTAGAAAGAAATGATTGAGGGACACGGAGACGATCTTTATAAATACGGAAAGAAAATAGTTAGCAATTTCAGTTCGAATGTGTATAACCGGATCGATCATTCGGGACTTTACCAACGACTGAATGAGCGGCTCTCTACCATTTGCAGTTATCCCGAGCCGATGCCTTATTCTTTGGAAAGTGAAATAGCCCGGAGGTATTCGCTCACTCCCCGCCAAGTTTGTGTGACTAATGGAGCGACGGAAGCTATTTACTTGATAGCACAAGTCTTTCAAGGACGTATTTCAGCTGTGTTGGGACCAACCTTTAGCGAGTATGCGGACGCATGCCGGGTACATCGGCACAAAGTGAAGCCTTTTTATTCGTTGGACGCTTTACCGGAAGATGCGGAATTGGTGTGGATCTGCAATCCGAATAACCCGACAGGTGAAGTGCGAAATAAGGAAGACCTGAAAGCATTGGTCGATTCTCATCCTGATAAATTGTTTATATTCGATCAGTCTTACGAGTATTTCACATTAAAGTCACTTCTTGGGATTAAAGAAGCCGCTTCCTTTCCAAATGTGATCCTGCTCCATTCAATGACCAAGCAATACGCGATTCCGGGACTGCGGGTAGGTTATTTTACTGCCTCCGAGGGATTGACCGATGATGTTCGTTGCCGTCGGATGCCTTGGTCTGTGAATAGCCTGGCTATTGAAGCCGCAAAATATCTTCTGGAAGAGGGAGACGGCATTTCAGCGGATATTCCGCAACTTCTGGCAGAACGTGAGCGACTGACAAACCTCCTGCTTGCCACGGGGATGTTAGAAATATGGCCAACTGATACGCACTATATGTTGATAAAACTACGTATGGGGAAAGCGGCGGCCCTTAAGGATTTTCTAGCCGTGAATCATGGAATACTCATTCGGGATGCATCCAACTTTGAGGGATTGGACGAGCGTTTCTTTCGGATTGCTACGCAAACTCCCGAAGAAAATGATAAGCTGGTGAAAGCAATCAGTGAATGGATGGAGCAGATAATGAGTTAAGATATATTTTTGTTTATGATGAGTTACTTTATCGTTATAGGAGTAGTGCTGCGTGTTTTATTGCCGGCCCTTTGGTTGATGGATCGTCTATTCGGTGATCCGGTGTCTTTGCCTCATCCTGTCATCTGGTTCGGCAAGATGATTGCTTTCGGGGAAAAGAGACTGAATAAAGGATCTTATAAGTTATGGAAAGGAGGAATCATGTCTGTTCTGTTGATCCTGTTCGTTTATTCGGTCACCATAGGAATCGAATATGCCCTTTCTTTTTTAGGAACTCCTGCGGTGATCGGTTTTGATATAATCTGCATTTTCTTTTTGTCTGGCCGGAACTACATTGATTAAAGAGGTCAGAATGGTATTTGAGGCGGTTGATCGTTCTTTGGAAGAGGGACGTATTCAGGTTGTCCGTATTGTGGGGCGTGATACCTCCGAACTTTCTGCACAGGAAGTCAGGACTGCTGCTCTTGAAACTTTGGCGGAAAATTTGAGTGACGGAGTGATTGCTCCTCTTTTCTGGTATTTGTTGTTGGGCGTTCCGGGAATGATGGCCTACAAAATGGTGAATACGCTTGATTCCATGATTGGTTATCATAGTGATCGTTATCTCCTTTTTGGGCGTGTGGCAGCTCGTGTTGATGATGTCGCTAATTATATTCCTGCCCGTCTTACTGCTTTTCTGATGGTCTTGGCAAGTGGTCGGCTGAAACTCCTGTCATTTGTGAAGAGATATGGCAGGGAACATGCAAGTCCCAATTCCGGCTATCCGGAAGCCGCTCTTGCAGGTATCCTGAATTGTCGTTTCGGCGGTCCTCATCACTATTTTGGTCAACTCTTTACAAAGCCTTATATCGGAGTGAATGAACGTTTGCTGGACACATCCGCTATGCGGATGGGAGATGCTGTCAACCGTCGTGCAGAAGAGCTGATGATTGTCCTGACTGTTTGTTTACGGGCACTCTTGATATAGAAAAACTCCTCCGTAGGCAGGTACTGCCTGAAATGCTTCTTCCTGGTGAATCAACTTTGCATAAATCTGTGCGCAAATCAATACGCCGCCATGAGCAAATACTACTATATTTTCAGCCTCCTTTTGTCTGACTTCGTCTAAAAACGCGGCTACCCGTTTATACTGATCGGCAAACGATTCTCCATTGGTTGCTTTTACATTCAAGTAATCGTCGTACCAGCACTGGAGATTCGGGTCTTTGATTTTATTAAAATACTGCATTTCCCAATCTCCGAAATTAAGTTCCAGTATTCTTGGGTCACGGGTGGCATCTCCGAATCCGCAATACTGTGCCAGACGGGTGCATCTGGATAGAGGACTGGTGTAAGCCATATCAAAGTGAATGGATTCGATTTTAGCTTTGGTTACGGCTGCTTCTATCTCAAATGTAGGACGTAAAGGAACGTCTGACTGACCGTAACAAAGACCTTTAGGAACATCGACAGAGGTATGTCTGATTAAATAAATATTCATAGGATTACTTATTTTATATAGATAGACATCACTGCTCCCAGCCAGAAACTTATTTCGCTTAAGAGAAATAATGCACCACAACAATCTCCGGTATATCCGTTCAAACGTCGTTTCATCATCCGGCAGATAAAGGAGAATACCAGAATAGGAAATATACACACGGGCCAGTAGCTTGGAGGAAGTAATAGGAGAGGCAGTATTCCCCCATCGCAGACATAACGATCTCCCCCAAATTCATTCTTGTATATACTGTTCCGGATTTGCTATCTTCTTCTTTCCGTGCGTAGGGCAGGTAATTGATGATATTGGAAGAAATGAATTTGCTCCGGTATCTCCGCTTAGTAATAAGAAAGGAGTAACTGTTAAGGGAAGTGCGACCAGTAGATTGTAAGCAAGCAGATAATAGATGATTAATCCCAAAACTCCGTAGCTTCCGATATGGGAATCTTTCATGATGCGTAACGTGCTTTCCCTGTTCGTTCCACCTCCGAATCCATCGAAGAAATCGGCCAATCCATCCTCATGCAATGCTCCTGTGATAAGTAAACGTGAAGTCAGTGCCAGGATTACGGCTACTCCGTGAGGTAAAATAGTACTGGCTCCCCAGAAAATCAATGCCATCATTCCCCCGGTCAGCCAGCCACTGAAACTCCAATAACTGACAACGTGTTTGAAACACTCCTGCGGAACTTCTTTTATTTTCCAGAAAGGCAATCGTGTAAAGAATATGAGGGCGGCAAGTATCTGGTTCATCTTAGAAATATTTAGTGATAGAAGCATGAGCAAATGAATCCATCTCATTCAGCATTTTTACAGCAGAATCTACAATGGGATAGGCACAAACGGAACCGCTTCCTTCTCCAAGTCTTAGTCCGAGATTGAGTAGGGGACGTGCTCCGAGATAGTCCAATAATAGCTTATGTCCG